>Ga0193952_1000633_pt1 | contig 14367 bp, 15 predicted proteins | sample BB_3_MG_FD_140368 | JGI IMG/M metagenome (GOLD analysis project Ga0193952, IMG submission 140368) | Microbial mat bacterial communities from the Broadkill River, Lewes, Delaware, United States - BB_3_MG | ecosystem: Environmental > Aquatic > Freshwater > River > Microbial mats | place: USA... | reverse complement strand
TTATATACTACAGTAAATTATGGTACAAATGATGATAAAGTTTCTGAAATTGTTCTTACTGCTGGAGCTTCTATTACTGATGACTTAGCTCTTGATTTATTAGTTTCTTCTGTTGATGCCGAAAATAGTGATGATGATAGTGATAAAATTACTTTAATGGCTTCTTACTCGTTCTAAGAATAAAATAAATAAATAAGGAAAATAAATGATAAAAAATACAAAAATTATGTTAACTGGATTAAGTTTGGCTGCTGTAATGGCACTAACAGGTTGTAATGCAAATAATGCAGTACCAAAAAATAGCGAAGCAAATATGATAACAGCGTATGCAAATATTGCACATGCTAACTACAACGATGCATTAAAAGATGCAAAAGCTCTTCAAAGTGCAATAGCTGTATTTGTAAAAAATCCAACAAAACTTACTATGGCAAATGCGAAAGCAGCTTGGTTAGTATCGAGAGAATCTTATGGACAAACTGAAATTTTTAGACTTTCGAATGGTCCTATTGATGCTGAAGAAGGTTGGGTTGCAGATAAATATGGTGCTTTAGAGGGACAACTTAACGCTTGGCCACTTGATGAAAATATGATTGATTATACAATTAATGCTAAAGGTGTAAAAACTAAAGGTAACATTATAGATACTAAAGGTTCATTTAATCCAGGTGGGGAAGAGAGTACATCTGTAAATGTTTCTAAAATTACAGTGGATGCATTGTCATCATTAAATGAAAATGGAGGAGATGCAAATGTTGCTTCAGGATACCATGCAATTGAATTTATTTTATGGGGACAAGATCAAGATTACAGTAACTTTGTAAAAGATTCTGTAACAAAAGGTGCTATGACTGCAGGCCAAAGACCATTAAGTGATTTTACTACAAATAAAAATGCAGATAGAAGAAAAGCATACTTACAAGCAGCATCACAAAAAATTGTTAGTGACTTAACTGTTATTTCTGGAGCTTGGGAAAAAGGTGACAATACAAACTACAGAGCTGCTTTATTAGGCACAAATGAAGATGCTAAGAAAAATATCTCTTTAGAAGATGCTCAAAAAGATATTTTTGCTGGAATGGGTGTATTTATTAAGTCTGAGTTAGCAAATGAAAGAATTGCAGTTGCAGTTTTAACTCCTAGTGAAGAAGATGAGCATAGTTGTTTTTCTGATAATACACATAGAGATATTGAAACAAACTATCAAGGTTTCAAAAATATTTTAATGGGAACATACAAAGGTATGGATTATGGACAAGCTCCTATTGATGCAATGACAGAAGAAGGCAAGAATGAAATTTTAGTACTAATGGCTAAAATTGAAGTGAAAATTGATAGTATCAATGCCGTTGCAAAAACAAGTAGACATTTTGATTATCAAATTAGACCAAATGATCCTCAAGCAAAAGTTATTGTAAAACTTAAAAATGAGTTAAGAAAACTTGGTGATAAAATGGTAAATGTAGCAAGTGCAAATGGTATTAATCTTTCAATTGAAGATGTTACAGATGCAGATGAAACAAAACTTTAATAGTTTTAAAAGTTTACTAATAATGAGTTCAGTAGTTTTTACTACTGGACTTTTAGCTGTTTCAGAGACTATGCAAAATAAACTAGATAAAAAATATACAACTACATCACAAACTAAAAAAGTATTTATGAAACAAGTTGGTGGACTAAATGATGAAGAACAAGATTCATTTATGTTAGGGAGAAGTTTTTTTACAATTCCTTGGGTTGAAGCTCCTAGTGCTACAACAGCAAGAGATGGTTTAGGACCATTATTTAACTCCAATACCTGTATTAATTGCCATCCTAATAATGCAATAGGTTCGGTGTATAATAAAAATAATAATATTTCAAGAAACTATGTTACAAGACTTTCAATTCCCTCAAATGGTTCTTTTGAACATAAAAAAATGTTACAGTATTCTGGTTTTGTAAAAGAACCTACTTATGGAGAACAAATCAGTATTAATGGTGTACAAGGTGTTCCTTATGAAGCAAAACCAGTTATCAAATATAAAGATATTACTGTAACTTATCCTGATGGTAAAAAAGTGATTTTAAAACAACCACTTCAGGGAATTGATAATCAATTAAAAAATTTACAATATGGAAATATTGAGAAAAATGTAAGTATTACAAATAGATTAGCACCAGCTTTAGTTGGTTTGGGATTAATCGAACAACTTACAGATGAGCAAATCTTAGCTAACGAAGATATAAATGATGAAAATAATGATGGGATATCTGGAAAAGCTAATATTGTATATAGTGTAAAATATAAAGATTTTAGAGTAGGTAGATATACATGGAAAGGTTCTGCACCTTCAGTAATTCACCAAAGTGCAGCAGCTGCATATAATGATATGAGTCTTACTAATTTTTATTTTCAACAAGAAAACTGTACAGATTCACAAAAAGAATGTCTCAAAGGGCCAAAAGGTGATGATGTAAATGGTGTGAAAACTTTTGATTTACCAATGCAACGACTTGAAGCCGTTGCTTTTTATTTAAAAAATCTGAAAATACCAAAATCAAATATAACAGAAAAAAAAGGTGAAAAACTTTTTGAAAATATAGGTTGTGTGAAATGTCATACGCCTTCATTTACTTTAAGTAGTGGATATAAAATAAAACCATTTAGCGATTTATTGTTACATGATATGGGTAAAGCGTTAAGTGATGGAAGAGTTGAATTTAAAGCAAGTAAGCGTGAGTGGAAAACAGCACCATTATGGGGTATAGGAAAATATAAACAGGCAACTGGTAAAAATCCTGAATTATTACATGATGGACGTGCAAAAACAATTGAAGAAGCTATTCTTTGGCATGGTGGAGAATCACAAGAGATAAAAGAATCATTTATGAATCTTTCAAAAAAACAAAGAGATTTAATTATAAAATATATTAAGGAGTTATAGAATGAAAATGAAAAAGTTACTATTAGGATTGATGGTTCTTACTAGTTCCGTATTTGCAAATGAGAGTTTAAATTCTATTTTTGAAAATGTACTTTTAAAAAATAGTAAACAGTCGATTACAGATATCCAAGCAGTAGAAAAAAGTATCATAAAAGGTGAACAAAAAAAGATTGTGAAGTCATTTCAAAATTTTGTTAAAAGTTGGAAGAGTGTAGATGCTTTTTATATTTTAGGTGATTTAGATGACAACTATCTTGATACGCCACGTTATATAGATACATTTCATCAAGGAAATGAAGATATTAAAAAACAGTTGGATTTAATCATTCAAGATAAGGAAGATCTATCTATTAGTTTATATAAAAATTCACATAAGACTATCAATGCTTTAGAATATATATTATTTAAAAAAGATTTAAAAAATCTAAGAGTAAAAAATATTGCTTTATTGATTACTAATAAACTACAAGAGAATTTAGAATCAATTCGTGATGGTTATCTGGAAACTAAAAAAACATTTTTAAAAGATGAAATTACTGCAAATGCTATGATGTTAAACTCTTTAATCGAAAACTCATATAAAATAAAAGAGTGGAGAGTAGGTGACCCTTCAGGATTGAGTAGAAAGTTTAAAGCAAAACCTTCAAATAAAAGAGCAGAATATTTTATCAGTAAAAATTCTATAGTTGCAATTCAGTCAATTTTAAATACTCATTTATTAGTACTTGATACTCAAAAGTTCCAGAACTTTGGAAGTATGATTCGTTCTTATTCTGTAAATGATGAGCTAAATGATGCTATTAAATATTTAAAATCAAGTTTAGAAAATACATCAATGGTAAAAAATGATGATTTTTCAAATTCTAAAAAATTATATAAATCATTAAAAAAACTTCATGCTACTTATTATATTTCATTGATAGGAAAATTAAAAGTAACAGCTAAGATTTTAGATGCTGATGGAGATTAATTTCGTTGATTCTTTTGTTGGGCTTTTTAGTCCTTCAAAAAGAATTTATTGGCAGTATATTGTGTCGTCACTTATTATCGCTTTGATTTATCTTTTGACTTTGGAAAAAAAAGTTGTAAAAAAAGAGATGAAGTTAAATCTGAGCCATAAATTATGGTTACATAAAAGTGCTATTTTGGATTATAAATATTTTGTAATATCATTTTTTATAAAAGTTGCATTGATTTTACCATTTGTTTTTAGTGTTCAAGAGATCACAATTTTTGTATATGAGTATTTACTTGATTATTTTGGATATATGAAAATCAATACTTTTTCTTACTCACAAGTTGTAGTACTTTTCACCTGTACATTATTTTTAGTGAGTGATTTTACAAGATATTGGTTACATCGATTTTTACATACTATTCCTTTTTTGTGGGAGTTTCACAAAGTTCATCACAGTGCAAAAGTATTAACACCACTTACTTTTTATCGTGTACATCCTATTGAAAATTTATTATTTGGATTTCGTTATGCATTAAGTATAGGAGTTGTTACAGGAGTATTTATTTACTTTTTTGGAGCAATGATAGGGATATATGAAATTTTAGGAACAAATATATTTTTGTATCTATTTTCTTTGATGGGATCAAATTTGAGACATTCTCATGTAAAACTTGGATATCCAAAAATAATAGAAAATATATGTATCTCACCATTTCAGCATCAACTACATCATAGTACAAAATATTATGATAAAAATTATGGGGGCTATTTAAGTATATGGGATAAGTTATTTGGAACATTACAAACATCAAGTGATATTTTAAATAAAAAAGAAAAAATTAGATTTGGTGTACAAATAAAGGATTTTCAAACGATAACAAATCTTTTGTTTGTACCATTTATAAATATATATAACGCAAGGAAAAAGAATGACTAATAATTTAAAAACTGGTTTACTAGTAGTGTCAGCATTAGTGGTATTAAGTGGCTGTAATTCAAATCAAGTAGATATAGAGTCGCAAAAACTAAAAGATAAACAAGAGATAGAATTAGGTAAGAAACTATTTTTTGATACATTATTATCTAAAAATGGAACTCAAAGTTGTGCTACATGTCATAATCCAGACAATGGTTTTGTAGATGATAGAAAAAATGGAGTACGTGGAGCAGGTAGTTTAGGAGATGATGGAATAAGTATCGGTGATAGAAATGCTCCAACTGCTGCTTATGCAATGTTTTCTCCAAAATTTCATTTTGATAAGAAAAATAATGAGTTTGTTGGGGGTCAGTTTTATGATGGAAGAGAGCATACTTTAAAAGGTCAAGCTGGAGGACCTCCAACAAATTCTGTGGAGATGGGAATCCCATCAAAAGAATTTATGGCAAAAAGACTTGAAAATGATATAAATTATAATAAAGAGTTTAAATCTATATATGGTGATGATATATTTAATGATAGTTCTAAAACATACGAGATGATGGCACAAGCTATTGCTGCTTTTGAAACTACAAAAGAGTTTGCACCCTTTGATAGTAAATATGATAGGTATTTAAGAGATGAATATGATCTTACACCACTAGAAGACTTAGGAAGAACATTATTTTTTAGTAACAATAACAATAACTGTGCCTCTTGTCATGTTCTTAAAACTGAAGATGCTCCAAAAGAAACATTTACTAACTATAAGTATCATAATATTGGAGTACCACAAAACCATGAATTGATGGCTAAGAATGTAGTAGACCCTAAAACTTTTGTAGACCATGGGCTGATGCAAAATCCTATGGTAAAAAGTTTACCAAATGCAAAAGAATATGATGGGAAAATAAAAGTACCAACACTAAGAAATATCGCAGTAACTGCTCCCTATATGCACAATGGTGTATTTCAAGACCTTACAACAGTTGTGAAGTTTTATGACAAATACGTAAATAAAGAACAAAAAATAAATCCAGAAACAAATAAACCATGGGCGAAACCAGAAGTAGAAGTTGGTAAAAAAGATATGAAACTTTTAAAAACAGCAAAAGCATTAAGTGAAAGAAAAATAAAAGCACTCGTTGCATTTATGAATACTTTAACAGATAAAAGATATGAACATTTAGTGAAGGAAGTGAAATAATATGATAAAAACTTTAGTTCTCATAAGTTTATTTTGTGCATCATTTTTAGCTGCGAGTGAAGAGGTAAATGTTTATTCACATAGACACTATGCCGTTGATAAAAAACTATATAAAGAGTTTTATAAACAAACAGGCATCAAAGTAAACTTACTAAAAGCATCTTCTGTGCAACTTATCAAAAGAATAGAAAAAGAAGGAAAATATACAAAAGCAGATGTTTTACTTACTACTGATGTAGGGATGCTTGAACTTGCTCGTAGTAAAGATATATTTCAACCTGTACAGTCAAAATTTTTAAATACTACTATTCCTACATATCTAAAAGATAAAGATAACTTATGGTTTGCACTAACAAAACGTGCTCGAGTTATTGCGTATAATATCGATGAGGTAAAAGCTGATGAGTTAAGTACATATCAAGAGTTAGCACAACCAAAATGGAAAGATAGAATTGTAGTAACAAAAGCTACAGAGGTTTATAACCAGTCATTATTGGCTTCAATTATTCTAAATGATGGTAAAGAAGCTGCAAAAAAATGGGCAGAAGATATTAAAAACAATATGGCACGAAAACCTAGAGGAATAGATAAAGATAGCTTACGAGCAATTGCATCTGGTATAGGTGATGTTGCTATTGTAAATACTTATTATATAGGTCAAATGATGAAAGGACGAAGTTTTTCAGATCGTGCAACTTCTGAGATGATAGGAGTGTTTTTTCCAAATCAAGGTAAAAATGAAAGTGGTACACATATAAACGTATCTGGTGCAGGAGTAGTAAAATATAGTAAAAATAAAGAGAATGCTATAAAGTTTATAGAGTTTTTAGCAAGCGTAAAAGCACAAGAACTATTCGCAAAAGTAAATTTTGAATATCCAGTAAATCCAAATGCAAAAACTTCAGAACTACTTCACTCTTGGGGAGAATTTAAAGAAGATAAAACAAGTCTGTATAAAGTAGGGCATGAAAATATAAATGCAGTGAAAATGCTCAATCAAGTTGGTTGGGATAAATAGAGTTAATTAGCTATATTTTTCTAGTATACTCTTTGATTAAAAAAGGTATAATACAAAAAAATATACAAGGATATAAACTATGACAAATAATCTTGGTGCTTTAGAGATTAAATTGTTTAGATTTAATCATAGTGTGGATTATCTTCCATACTATAGAACATATAACATTGAGTATCATACAGAAGAGTGTATATATGATATCTTGAACAAAATCAATAAAATAGAAAAATTTTCTTATGATGAAAAAGAAAATTGTGATATAAATATAAATAGTTACTTTATGCCTGCAACTACTTTAGTAGTCGATGTTGTAAAAAGTTTAGGCGATGAACTGACGATAAATCCTATAAGTTTATACAGAGCAACAAATGATTTAATAATCAATACTAAAGATTATGAAGAAAAACTAGCATTATTTGATGCATATCTTAGTGCAGAACAAAAAGAGTCTTTTCAAAACAAATATAAGCTAGAGTATTATGCTTCTCATACAATGATAATCAATAAAGATTATATAGGAGATCATAGTTTACTCATCGCTGATGAAATTATATCAAATAATCCAGAACTAAAAAAAGAAGTATTAAAAATCATAACAGATGAAGAAACTGGAATTTTATATCATACTTCTTTAGTAAACAGAATGTTTGAAACTAGAATTGATGTGGAAATTGTATATGAAAATTTATTAAAGAAAATTGATAAATATAAAAATATAAAGTCTCCAAAAAGAGAAAAAACTCTATTTCCTGAAAAGTTAGAAATTATTCAATACTTCAAAGGTTTTAATATCTCTTTGTATGATGAGAGTTCTTGTGAATTTGAAAAAATAGTGAAACAAAGTAGGGCAAGCTATATAGAAATAGAAAGTAAAAAAGCTGATTTAGCTTTTAATTCTCAGTTTATTAATAAAGAGTTTTCATTAAAAATAGCAGGTGAAATTCTTTTAGAAGCAAAAGATAAAAATGCTGATTTTATTATCGTTAAAGATAATGAAGATTTAAAAGTTTTTGATGCAATGCAAACGAAAATTCAAAGTGTAGTAAATAGAGAGATTAATTTGCCGGTAATCACACAAGCCCAATTTATTATGTTATTAAAAGGGGAAAAAGATAGTGTAAAACTAGGCTGTAATATACATAAGATAAAGGTCTCTTTTTTAGAATAATATAATTAAGCATTTTATTGATAATAGTTATCAATATTAATAAGTAGTTAAGTAAATACTAGTTAGTATTCTTTTAATGTCACACATTAAAAGGATACTTAATGAAAAAACAAATTTTTTGTAGTATAAAATTAACCATTATTTTACTCATTGCAAATATCTCATTTGCTACATATATATACGCAGATGATACTAATACAGTCAATCTAGTCAGTGCCAGACAAGAATATCTCATCAAACCTATCTTAGAAGAGTTTACAAAAGATACAGGTATCAAAGTAAACTATACTATATCTTTTGGAAATATTATGCTAAATATGATAAAACTTGAAGGTGAAGATAGCCAAATCGATGCTTATATTGCTAATGATGCAGGAGATTTGTACAACTTACAACAAAATGGAATACTCCAACCAATACGTTCAAAAATATTAGAAAGAAATATCCCTTCACATTTAAGAGACCCCTCTAAACAATGGTATGGTATCTCTATGCGAGTGCGTTCGGTTGTTTATAATACAAAAAGAGTGAATCCTCTTTTATTAAAAGATTATAAAAGTTTAGGGGACTTACGATGGAAAAATAAACTCTCTTTGCGTACATCAAAAAAAGTCTATAACAAATCTATGGTAGCTATGATGATTGCACATTATGGATATGATGAAACAAAAAAGATAATACAATCTTGGGTGAACAACTTAAATACAAAACCTTTAAATGATGATATAAAGGTTATAGATGCTATTTTGGAAAATAAAGCAGAAATAGGAGTTGTTAATAGTTATTATTTAGCAAAAAAATTAAGAGACAATCCAAATTTACCAATAAAAATGCATTTTTTAGGGGATGAAAATAGCAGAGTGCATATAAATATCTCAGGAATAGGGGTGACACGATATGCAAAAAGAAAAAAGAATGCGATAAAACTTATAGAGTGGCTCAGTTCTAAAAAAGGGCAACAACTTTTTGCAAATATAAATATGGAATATCCTGTAAATAAAAGAGTAAACCCACATAAAGTACTGCAAAGTTGGGGTAAATTTAAACAGATGAAAATCAATGTAAAAAAAGCAGGGGAACTGCGTCGTGAAGCTGTAAAACTTATGAGAGATGTATCTTATGAGTAGGTTTTATAAATACTTTAATACGGATAGTTTAAAAGGGCGTTTGAGGTATTTTATCTTAAATCTTTTATTGTTTGTAATTTTGGCAGTTACTATATTTTTAATCTTTATTACCAAGTCACAATTAAATAAAACCTATAACGATGAACTCAATGCAATAGTAAAACTTCAAGCGCAGTCTGTTGAAAAATGGATAAATGAAAGAGAGTTAGATATAAAGTTTTTAGCATCTCAAACAACATTAAATCATAAAGAGATAAAATTATTTTTTGAAGAATTTATCTTACATCAAAGTGAGTTTTATTCGATAAGTTATGTTAGTTTAGATGGAAATTCTTTAGTAGAAAGTACCTATGACAAGAAACATAACTTTGGAAATGAGTTGTTTTTCTTAGACGCTTTAGATGGTATGGATACGATTAGTAAAGTAAGAATAGCACAAGATGGGAAAATGCCTATTATATATTTTTCTTCTCCAGTATTTGATGAATATGATACGGTTATTGCAGTAGTTATTGGAGCTGTTCGTTTAAGTAGTATTCAAAATCTCGTAGAGGATTTTAGGTTTAGTAAAACAGGTGAAACTTTTATCGTCAATAAACAAAATCAGTTATTAACAAAAAGAAAATATGAAGATAAAGAGATATTAAAAGAGATTAGTCAATCGTATAAAAACAATGGCTTTTATACAAATTATTCAAATGATGAGGTACTCGGTGTGACTACAGAAGCACTTTTTGAAAGATGGACTATCGTTGCTCAAATATCTACTGTTGAGATGTATAAAGTATTTAAAAGATTTATTGTTTATATCTCTTTATTTGTTGCTATTTTGTTAATAGTGATAATCCCAGTGATTTTACTCTTTTCAAATAAAATAGTTGGACCTTTACGATTTTTACTTGAAGGATCAAAAACAATAGAAGATGGTAACTATGGGCATGAAATAAATTCGAAATCTATAAGTCACTCTACGGTAGAAATAAGGGAGTTAACGCATTCTTTTAATTCAATGTCTCAAAAACTTAATTGTGTAATAGGGGAATTACAGATAAGTTCTACAATAGATATCTTATCTCAACTATATAATAGAAGAGAATTAATGCGATTATCATCTATACAATATGAAAAAGCTAAAAAAGAGAATAGAACTTTTGCTTTTCTTATGATAGATATAGATTTTTTTAAAAAGATTAATGATAATTATGGTCATAGAGCTGGAGATATAGCAATTTCAATGGTATCTAATACTATTAAAACATCATTAGGTTCAAATGATATAGCAGGGAGATATGGGGGAGAGGAGTTTTTGGTTTTAATTACCAATACTGATCTATCTCAATCTGAACAAGTGGCTCAACGAATCAGAAAAAATGTAGAAAGTTTAAAAATCCAATGTGATGAGTTAACTTTTAGTTGTACTTGTAGTATAGGCCTGTTTTATAAAGACACTATAGATTTTGCACTTTCATTAGAAGAGACTATTGAATTATCTGATCAAGCTCTTTATAAAGCAAAAGAGGGTGGACGAAATAAAGTGGAAATAATAATAGGATAGAGTTAATAATGATAATAAGTATCAATATTAAGAAAACTATAAGTAATTTATTTGTATACTTCTCTTGATAATAAGTATCAATATTAGAAAAGGAACAATATGAGTTTTAATGAATGTAAGGTTATGTTTAATAAATTTGATTCGTCCCTTAATGGTTCAGAACATTTTTTTGAGTTTGTATTTAATAAAATATCTAAAAAGAAACTCAATAGGTTTGTAGAAAAAGATGAATATTCAATTGATATCATCCCTTTTGATTCTGAACCAATAAAGGTTATCCCTATTTTTAAAGATATGGATAAAAATAATTTGTCTTTGCATAAAGAGATTGATATTGCATCTAAACTGATACAAAATAGCAAGATTAAGTGTATCTATTTTGTTTATCCAAAAAATTCTAAATTTGATAAACATATAGAAGTAAAGGTACCTAAACTAGAAAGTACCTGTAGTGAATATATGATAAAAGTAATACCATATTCACTGAAAGATTTATTTACAAAAGGAATTAATAATGGCAACTGCAATATTTTATGCAAGTAATACTGGAAATACAGAATATATTTCTAAACTTATCTCAAAAGAATTAGGAGATATAAAGTTAATCGATATAGCAAATAGTGGAATATCTTCAATCAAGGATTATGATACAGTTATCTTAGGTCTATCTACTTGGGGAGATGGAGAACTAAGTGATGAGTGGGATGATGTTTGGGATGATTTTAAAGAGATAGATTTTACGGGAAAAACTGTAGCTATGTTTGGTTTAGGAGATCAAGAAAGTTATGGTGAAAATTTTGTAGATGCATTAGGAATAGTTTATGAGTATTTAGATCAAACTGGTGCAAAAATAGTTGGAAAATGGGCTAGTACAGATGAGTATTTTTATGAGGAGTCAAGAGCTATCGTTGATGGTATGTTTGTAGGACTTGCATTAGATGAAGATAATCAAGATGAGTTAAGTGAAGAAAGAATTACTAAATGGTGTGAAGATATATCGGAAAATATTTTTTAAGGGTAAATTATGTCGCAAAAATTAATTGATGAAATCAATAGGTATAGTTGTTTTAAATTTGATCAAAATCAAAATAGAGTAGTAAATTTAAAATCTAAAGAAAATACAAATATTGAAGAGTTTTTAGGTATTCAGTTTATGTTAGATAATAATAGAGTACTTCATAAGTTTGAAAATAATTTTGAGATACAAATAGTAATATAAAAGAGTTTTACTCTTTTATATTTTTAAAGAAGTCTTGTATAAATCATTTTAATCCTAATTAGAAACAATGATGTTATATATAGTATAAATAATTTTGGCATGAATTATTTTAAATTTGCAAGGCTTCTTTAAGAATATAAAAATATGAGGATAAAATGAAAATACTAAATCATTATAGTGAATTAATCATCGCCGTTGATTCACAAGATACACAAAGATTTGAAAAATTACTGGCATATAGTGACTGTAGAAATGATCTTATAAATAAATACATCAAAAATTATGGTACTGAAAATATAAATCTCATAACCAAAAGCATAGAAGCAAAAGCTTTAAAAAATGAACTAGAAAAGATTTGTGCAGAGTGTGAAAATACACTGTGTAAGTTTTATACTCAAACTAAAAAAAAGTTTACTAAAATTCGATATATTCATGAAGAAAATATTCTCTCCAATCAAAAATCTCATCAATATCAAATCAATATATAAATAGTAAAAAAAGGATTAAGAATGTTCAAAAAATTGAGTTTAGTGATTGTATTGTTGTTGACAATTAATGCAAGTGCTTTTGAGAAGTTAGAAAAAATAGTTTTAAGTGGCCCAGTTGCATCAGTATCTCATCCACTTATTCACATAGTGGAAAGTGGAGCTTTAAATGATGTTGCTAAAAAAGTAGAGTTTAAATTATGGAAAAACCCTGATGAATTACGTGCTTTAACTATAAAAGGTGGGGCAGATTTTATAGCAGTTCCTTCAAATGTAGGGGCAAATTTATATAATAAAGGTGTTGATATTAAATTACTCAATATCTCTGTATGGGGAATCTTAGGGATGATTACAAGAGACAAATCACTTAAAACTTTGGCTGACTTTAAAGGGAAAAAAATAGCAATGCCTTTTCGAGCTGATATGCCTGATATACTTTTTGAAGAGATAGTAAAAGCACAAGGGATGGATCCAAAGAAAGATTTTGATTTGCAATATATGAGCAGTCCATTTGATGCAATGCAGATGCTTATTATGAGAAGAGTAGATCATGCACTATTAGCCGAACCTGCAATCTCTATTGCACTAAAAAAGACTGGTTCATTTCCTCTAAAGTTAATAGCACCTGATTTATATAGAACAGCAGATTTACAAAAAGAGTGGGGAGACACTTTTAATGTTGAAGCAAAAGTACCGCAAGCGGGAATGGCTGTTATTGGTGGTATGATTCAAAATGAATATATTATAAAAAGGTTTAATGAAGAATATAAAAAATCTTTACAGTGGTATAAAAACAACCCTACACAAGCTGGAGAGATGATAGTAAAAACTATCCCTATGCTAGATGCTGTAGGTGTAGCTAATAGTATCAAATATGTTCAGTTAGATACAGTAAAAGCAGTAAAAGCAAAAAAAGATTTAGAGTTTTTTTATGAAATTCTAAAGAAAAACAATCCTAAAACAATTGGTGGAAAACTTCCAAAATCTGGGTTTTATTACAATTGAAATTCATATTTAAAATACTAAAAGACTTTCCATCTTATTTATGGAGTGGATGGGGAGCAATAGCTTCTATTCTGCTCTTTGTAGCCTGTTGGGATTTTGGAAATCAAGTATATGGTAATCTTGTGTTACCTTCTCCTTTGGAAACTTTTAAAACTTTATATTTAATGTTACAAGATGATTCCGTACTCTTAGAAATCAATACCACTTTATATCGTGCATTTACTGGTTTTTCTATCTCTTTACTTTTTGGATCTCTTTTAGGTTTAACAGCTGGATTTTTTGCAACTGCTTCTATGATGAGTCGTCCTATAGTTACTATTTTAGTAGGTATGCCACCTATTGCATGGATTGTTTTAGCGATGATTTGGTTTGGTATGGGAGATGAAACAGTTATTTTTACAGTTATTGTAGCTTCTTTTCCTATTATTTTTGTAGGGGCATTACAAGGAACACGAACTCTTGATGGGGAACTCAAACAGATGGCAGATAGTTTTAACTTTCCATGGCATATGAAGTTTTTTGATGTATATTTTCCTCATATTTTTTCGTATGTTTTTCCTGCTTGGGTAAGTGGACTTGGTATGTCTTGGAAAATAGTTGTGATGGCAGAACTCTTAGCAACATCGAACGGAATAGGGGCTTCACTTGCAGTTGCTAGAAGTCAGTTAGATACTCCTACAGCACTAGCTTTAGTAACTATTATGATAGGCTCACTGATGTTTATAGAGTATATTATTTTAGAACCTATTAAAAGGGAGGTAGAATCATGGCGAATGTAGAGA
>Ga0193952_1000632_pt1 | contig 14402 bp, 1 predicted proteins | sample BB_3_MG_FD_140368 | JGI IMG/M metagenome (GOLD analysis project Ga0193952, IMG submission 140368) | Microbial mat bacterial communities from the Broadkill River, Lewes, Delaware, United States - BB_3_MG | ecosystem: Environmental > Aquatic > Freshwater > River > Microbial mats | place: USA... | reverse complement strand
CATTAGTTGCAGGTGCAATGGGTATGTATAATATGGAAACAGCTACTGCTATTGGCTATGCACACAATTTTATTCAAGATGGTGTATTTTGGGAATTTCTAGCCTATTGTGCAGGTACTGGTGGTAGCCGTCTTATTATAGGATCAGCCGCTGGAGTTGCTGCTATGGGAATGGAAAAGATTCCTTTTGGCTGGTATCTTAAGAACTTCTCTCGTTTAGCACTCACAGGCTATCTAGGAGGAGCTATTGTATATTATATTGGTGAATTAATTAAATAACAACTCTTTAAAAGTCTTAAAATAAATATCTAATACTCAAAATCCTGTTATATTGATATGATATATAAGCTACATATAAATCACAATTTATATGTAGCTTATAATAAGGTATTAATTTACAAGATCTATTCCAACACTTAACCCTCAACCAGTTTCTTTTGTAACCCTTCAATTGATTTAGGGAAAGCAACGATTTCATTAGTTAATGTATCAACAAGTACCATTACTGGCACAGAAAGAATATAATAAGCGTTGGCCACAGCACTATTAATTCCACCTTTTGCCCTTATGTGATGCCAACCAAAATATTGCTTTTTTAATTTATTCCACGCTTGTATTTCAGTCTCTGATTCATCAAGACTAATAGCAAAAATATCAATCGTTTTTTTGTTCTTTAAGCTCTTATACCAAGAATTTAATTTCTCCACTTCCTCCTTACAATGATAACAATCAGCAGACCAAAATAAAACCAACTTATACTTACTATCTGTATAATATTCAAGAAATTGAGTAATATCTCCTGATTCATGCTCAATCTTAAAATCAGGAGCAACAGAACCAATCATCATATTCTTCATTCCATCTAGTCTCTTTTGGATTTCCATTTTTTTCTTTGTCAAACAATTCGGGTCAGCAATATATGTCTCAAGCATTTTCATTCCTTGCTGAATATCAAAACTTTCAAACCCTCTGTAGAAATAATCTACCATCCAACCATATACAATAGGATGTCCTTGCTTTGATTTTTCAATTGCACGTTTGCCAGCCAATGTAAATAAAGAATCTCTGAGATGAATAGTTGTTGCTTTTGCTCCATATATGTTTACATAACTATCAATCCACTTTCTCATATCCATTGTTTTAACCAAGAGAGGATCTCTAAAATCTATTCCATCAAAATAATGTTCAGTCATACTTTCTATTCTAGCTTGTTGATCTCCTCCCCAAGCTACTGAGCTAACATACTGAAAACTGAATAAATGACTAACGAAGACTTCTTTATTTTTACTTTTTTGTCTGCTTAACCATTTATTATATTCTTTTCTTCTATTTTCATACTCTGCAATCCCCAACTTATAAAACTTAGATTTAGGATTATCATATTCTATTAAGAAATTGCGTAATAATGCAAGATTCTTTTTCTTCAAACTATTTTCTTTCATAAAAGAATCAAAAAGAGAATTCTCTATTTCTCCTTTTTGAAAATACGTACTATCTGGCTTACTTATATGAAGAGGATGTACCCATAATTCTAGATTTTGATTACTAACAAAAAAATATTTTTCAACAGGATAAGGAGATCCATCCTTTTTTTCTTTATAATCAAACCTTAAAACAAACTGTCCTGGTAGTCTTTCTTTAGGTATTGTAATCTTACAAACACTACCGTCCTTTATATGACCTTTTTCTAAAATTGGTCTAAGTGCATTATTTCCTACCATTGGTAATAAACTAATCTTACTCTCATAAACTCCCCTTAAATGAATATTTATATCTATATTATTTTGTTGTGCACTCAACCTAAGTGCAGTAATAAATAATAATAATAATAATAAAAAAACTCCTTTTCTATATTTCATATTCAATATACTTTTCAAATTAATCCTTTATACAACGAATAGCTAATCCATTCTTTTTATTTATATATGTAATTTTACTACCATTATTTTTATAGTAGAATCCGTTATAGTAACTATAGTTATTACTACTCCAAAAGTAACCAAAAACTCCTCTTTCTACTAAAACTCCACTGGTATTAAGGTAACCTGAAGCGTGAAGTTTAAGAACAGAACTATATGTGTCTGCTGTATTGGTCCAATATTGAGGTGGAGCATCAGCTGCGGTCCACTCTACTTGAGTTGGTATTCTCCATTCTGTACCAAGCAGTAGACTACATGGGTCATTACGCCTATACCAACCTATATTTTCATCAATATTAGTAATCCAACCATTTGATGGAGTTCTAGTCGTCCCATTGTGTTTAAAAGCTTGCTTTCTATTAAATTGCCAATACCAACCAGAAGCTGCTTCGCTAGCATCTGCTGCAGAATAAGGCTGTAAATCCGCACCAAGATTTTGCGTTAACCAACACTTTGCATGTCCGCTTATACTACTAGATATAGAATGATATGTTATTGTTTTCGTATCAATTGCTCCGTTTACACCTGCAGTGTGCGTTACATTGAAAGATGTTGGGCAAATTTTAAAACTCGAAACAGTAGAACTATATGTAGTTCCTGCAGAATTTGTTGCATAAGCTCTAACAAAATATGTTGGTCCCTCTACAAGACCATCTATTGTTCCTGTTATAATTCCTACTCCTGTTCCCTCAGATAATATATTATCACTTAAAGTCGGTGTTCCAGCAGTATTCCAACAAAATCCACGCTCTGTTACATCAGCACCACCATCAGGTGTTATTGTTGCAGTACATTTTGCAGAACTTGAAGTCATTGTTGATGTTGGAATACTTACATTACTTACAGACGGAGCAACTACAAGTATTTTATCTCTTATACATCTCACAGGAAGTGCATATGTTTTCTTTATATATGTAACATCACTGCCTGCAGAATTATAATAAAACCCATTATAATAACTATAATTATTACTACTCCAGTAATAACCAGTATTTCCTCTATTTGTCAATATTCCATTTGAATAATATAAATATCCAGCAGAATGAAGTTTTAATACAGACTTAAATGTATTATCCTTACTTCCCCAATTTTGAGGTGGAGCATCGGCTGCAATCCATTCTGCTTTCGTAGGTATTCTCCAACCAGTTCCAAGCAATAGATGGCATGGATCGTTATGCTGATACCATCCTATATTCTCATCTATCTGACTTATCCATTTTACGTATGGCAAGTTTGGTATTATATTTGTCCCATCATGCTTGTATCCTTGCATACGATTAAACTGCCAATACCAACCTGCTGAAGCTTCACTTGCATCATTTGAAGATGTAGCCTCGTGTTTTGCACCCAAATTTTGAGTAAGCCAACAACGAGCTTCACCAGTTACATCAGAACTAATTGAGTGATACGTCACCGTTTTAGTTTCAGGAGCACCATTTAAACCTTCTGTATGTATTATATCAAATTCCGTCGGACATATCTTAAAAGTTGTCACAACTGGACTGTATGACGTTCCTAATTTATTGGTTGCAAAAGCGCGAACATAATATGTTGGTCCCTCTTTTAAACCATTAATTAAAGAAGTATACTCTCCGGTATCAATACCATCTATAACCTTACTATCATCAATAGTTGGCTTACCTATAGTGTTCCAACACAATCCTCTTTCTGTTACTTTTGCTCCCCCATCCGTGGCTATTGTTGCTGTTCCTTCTGCTGAGTTTTTTGTCATACTTGTTGTTGGAATCTTTACATTACTTACTGTTGGGAGCGCTAACACAACTTCATTTCTTATGCAACGAACAGTTTGTCCAAACGCTTTATTTCTAGAAACCACTGGACTTCCATTTGAGTTATAATAATATCCCTCATAATAACTATTTGTTGTGCTACTCCAATAAAAACCTTTAGCACCCCTGTCTGCAAGTGTTCCAGTATTATATAAAAGATATCCTGCAGAATGTAATTTTAATACTGATTTAAATGTATTATCTGCACTTCCCCAATTTTGAGGTGGAGCATATGCAGCTATCCACTCTGCTCTTGTTGGAAGTCTCCATCCTTTTCCAATTAATAAATTACACGGATCATTCACAGCAGTCCATGATATATTTTCATCTAAACGTGTAATCCAGGGTACATAGGCTAAATTAGGTTTACGCATTGTCCCATCATGTTTGTATCCTTGTTGACGATTAAATTGCCAATACCAACCTGCAGATTCTTCTCGGTCGTCTGCTGCTGATTCAGGTTGAACGTCAGCTCCAAGATTTTGAGTTAACCAACATCTTGCCTCTCCAGTTATTGCAGTACTTATCGAATGATATGTAACCGTTTTAGTTTCTGGAGCACCATTTAAACCTTCTGTATGTATTACATCAAATTCTGTAGGACAAATTTTAAATGTAGAAGTTAATTTACTATATGCTGTTCCTTTTGAATTAGTTGCATAAGCACGTACATAATACGTCGGACCTTCTTCCAACCCATTAATTAATGTCGTATATACGCCAGTTCCTTTTCCATTTGAAACCACATTATCACTAATTGTAGGCACTCCTTTTATACTCCAGCATAATCCTCTTTCGGTCACCTCTGCTCCACCATCGGTTGCAACAGTTACAGTTCCAGTTGCCGAAGATGTTGTCATCAATTTTGTAGGTAAATCTACATTACTTACAGCTGGAAGTGCTACTACAATTTTATCTCTTAAACAACGAACACTTAAGCCAAAAGCTTTATTCTTTGATGCAACTGGAGCTCCATTTGAATTATAATAATAGCCTTCATAGTAACTATTATTTGTACTACTCCAATAATAACCATTTTTACCTCTGTCTGCCAATATTCCTGTATTATATTCAAGGTATCCAGAAGTGTGAAGTTTAAGGATTGAATTATAAGTATTATCCAAACTTACCCAATTTTGAGGTGGTGCATCTGCTGCTATCCATTCTATCTTAGTTGGTATTCTCCAACCTCCTCCAAGTAATAAATTACAAGGGTCATTTTGAGGTTTCCAAACTATATTTTCATCAATTCTTGTAATCCAGGGCACATAAGCTAAATTAGGTATACGTGTAGTTCCATCATATTTATAACCCTGCTTACGATTAAACTGCCAATACCAACCTGCTGAAGCTTCACTTGCATCATTTGAAGATATAGCCTCCTGACTAGCTCCAAGATTCTGAGTTAACCAACAACGTGCCTCCCCAGTGATTGCACTACTTATTGAATGATATGTTACTGTTTTTGTTACAGGTGCACCATTTAGTCCTTCAGTATGTATTACATCAAATGCAGTTGGACAAATTTTAAATGTTGTAACCACAGGGCTATAAGCTGTACCAACAGAATTAATTGCATATGCACGAACGTAATAAGTAGGACCTTCCTCTAAGCCTCCTATTAAAGTTGAATATTTACCTATACCTTCTCCATTTATAATTTTATTATCAACAACTGTAGGTGTTCCCGATATATTCCAACATAATCCTCTTTCTGTAACCTCTGATCCTCCATCTGTTGCTATAGTAGCCGTTCCAGTAGCTGAAGTTGTTGTCATTCCTGTCGTTGGTAAACTAACATTACTCACAGTGGGAAGAGCTGCAACAATCTTATCTCTTAGGCAACGTACACTTAAGCCAAAAGCTTTATTCTTTGAAGCAACAGGAGTCCCATTTGCGTTATAGTAATATCCTTCATAATAGCTATTATTTGTACTACTCCAATAGTAACCTTCAACTCCTCGTGCTGCCAAGGCTCCTGTATTATATAGAAGATATCCTGCTGTATGAAGCTTTAAATCTGAATTATATGTATTATCTAGATTCGTCCAATTTTGGGGTGGTGCATCAGCTGCAACCCATTCTGTTTTTGTAGGTAGTCTCCATCCTCCCCCAAGAAGTAAATTACATGGATCATTCTCTGGTTTCCATACAATATTCTCATCTATTCGTGAAATCCAAGGTATATAAGCTAAGTTAGGAGTTCTTGTCGTTCCATTATGTTTATATCCCTGCTTACGATTAAACTGCCAATACCAACCTGCTGAAACTTCGGTATTATCATTCTTTGATTTGGGTTGAACTTCTGCTCCCAAATTTTGGGTTAACCAGCATCGAGCTTCTCCAGTTATACTACTACTAATTGAATGATAAGCAATAGTTTTTGTCTCAGGTGCTCCATTTAATCCAGCAGTGTGTATAACATTAAATTCTGTTGGACATATCTTAAATGTTGTTACATTAGGACTATATGCCGTTCCTTTTTTATTTGTCGCATAAGCTCTTACATAATAAGTTGGACCTTCTTCTAAACCGCTTATTAATGTTATATATTTACCTGTACCAATACCATTTTCTATTTTATTATCTTCTATTGTAGGTTTACCAGTTATATTCCAACATACTCCCCTTTCTGATATATCTGCTCCTCCATCTGTTGCAATTGTTGCTGTACCAGTTGCTGAAGTTTTGGTCATTCCTGATGATGGTAATGATATATTACTGACCGAAGGTAATGATACGACAATATTATCTCTTAGACATCTAACAGGAAGTGCATATGCTTTATTTATATATGTAACATCACTACCTACTGAATTATAGTAAAACCCATTATAATAACTATAATTATTACTACTCCAGTAATAACCTAGCTTTCCTCTATTTGTTAAAGCTCCATTTGAATAATATAAATATCCAGCTGAATGAAGTTTTAATACAGACTTAAATGTGTCTTCCTTACTTCCCCAATTCTGAGGTGGAGCATCAGCTGAAATCCACTCCGTCTTTGTTGGGATTCTCCATCCTGCTCCCAACAACAAATTACAAGGGTCATTCTGAGCATACCATGCTATATTTTCATCTATTGCAGAAACCCAAGGTATGTAAGCATAATTTGGTGTGCGAACTGTTCCATTATGTTTATAACCTTGTTTACGGTTAAACTGCCAATACCAACCTGCTGATTCTTCTGATGCATCATCTATAGATACAGGGCGCTGCTCTGCTCCAAGATTCTGAGTTAACCAACATCTTGGCTCACCAGTAATAAAGGAACTGACAGAATGATATGTAATTGTCTTTGTTTCTGGAGCCCCATTGAGTCCAGCCGTATGAATCACGTCAAACTCAGTTGGACATATCTTAAAACGAGTTACCACAGGACTATAGCATGTACCCTTAGAATTGGTTGCAAAAGCTCTTACATAATATGTAGGTCCTTCTTCCAATTTATCGAGTAAACTAGTAAATGAACCAACTCCATTCCCATTATATATAACATTATCAGTTAAGCTAGGAACAGATTCATCTATACTCCAACAGAAACCTCTCTTTGTTACTTCTGATCCACCATTCATAGTTATAACTGCAGTACATGTCGCAGTAGTTTGAGTCATTTTTGAAGCTGGAATTTCCACATTAGAAACTGTTGGCAATGAAAGTTCTATTGTGTCTCTTATACATCTAACAGGAAGTGCATATGCTTTATTTGTATATGTAATATCACTACCTGCTGAATTATAATAAAATCCATTATAATAACTATAATTATTACTACTCCAATAATAGCCAATCTTCCCTCTATTAGTCAATGCACCATTTGAATAATATAAATATCCTGCAGAATGAAGTTTTAATACTGAATTATAGGTATCATTCTGTGTTCTCCAATTTTGTGGCACCCCGTCAGCTGATTTCCATTCTGAATATGTTGGAACCCTCCATCCTGTCGCTAAAAGCAATCTACAAGGATCGTTATGAGCATACCATGGACAGTTCTCATCGATTCCTGTAATCCATGGAATGTAAGCAAAATTAGGGGTTCTTATTGCACCGTCATGTTTATATCCTTGTTTTCTATTAAACTGCCAATACCATCCTGCTGATTCAGGAGTAGCATCATCAAAAGAAGTAGCTTCTTGATCTGCCCCTAGATTTTGAGTTAACCAACACATAGGAGCTCCAGATATATTAGTACTTACTGAATGATAGGTTACTGTTTTATCCTCTGGTGCACCATTTACCCCTAATATATGAATCACATCAAACTCAGAAGGACATATTTTAAAATTAAGTGTTTCATCACTATATGAAGTTCCTGCACGATTGGTTGCATAAGCTCTTATGTAGTATGTAGGACCTTCTACTAAGCCACTAATTTCTCCTGTAAAACTCCCCAAACCAGCCCCTGCAATTATAGTTTCATCTGTAACTTTAGGATCACCTTTAGTTGATAAACACAATCCTCTTTCTGTTACCTCAGCTCCTCCATCATCTAATACTTCAGCTGTACCATCTGACAATCCATTAACCATGTTACTCATCGTAACATTTGATACTAATGGAAGATCTGGTAATGTGACAATACTATCAAGTTTACCATACCCAGTTCCTACACTATTCGTAGCATATGCTCTAATATAATATTTCGTAACTCTCTTTAGATTTTCAATATTACTTACAAATTCTCCTATATCTGTTCCATCTATTGTTTTTGTTTGTAAAACAACTGTAGGATTTACTATTGTATCCCAACATACACCTCGCGCTAAAACAGACTGTCCACCATCTTCTATGATCTCTCCTCCACTGATTGCTGAATTTTTTGTTACTTCTTTATGAATAGCCGTTGTAAGAGTTGGAACATTTAGAGTTTTTATACTATCTAAATTTCCATAACTAGTACCCATACTATTTGTTGCAAATGCACGAACATAATATTTTACTCCAGGAAGTAAATCTTCAACCTTAACACTAAAGACTCCTGCTCCTGCATCTGTATGCTCGATAAAATCTCCCTTTATATCTGGTGTTGTATTTTCTCCCCAACATACTCCACGTTTTAATACGGGTACACCTCCTTCATCTGATATACTACCTCCAAAAATCACTGTTGTATCTGTTAATTCAGTAGGTCTACTAGTTGCTATTGTTGGTAATGTTGGTGTTGAAAATTCAACAGGAGTAGCACTGAATGCTTTTCCAATTCTATTTACAGCATAAGCCCACGCATAATATTTTGTATCTGGTTTTAAATTTTCTATTAATCCACTAATATTATTATCATTATCAACATCTATAACAAAACCACTTGGAGGTATAGCTATCGTATCTCCAGTGTTTATATACAATCCACATTCAGTAACTTCAGTTCCACCATTATCAATTATTGTTGCAACTCCTTTAGCTGAAATCATATTAATATCAGAAATATTTACAAGACTTAATTCAGGTTCAATACATTCTGTCGTAAAACTTTCTTCATTTCCATATGCTGTTCCTTTTAAGTTTGTGGCGTATGCACGTACATAGTATTTTGTGTGAGGCAATAAACCTGCTAAAACATTTGTATAATCACCTATACCTCCTGACACATCATTAGTTTTTGATAATAAGTCTACTGTTGGAGTACTTTCTATATTCCAACAAATACCCCTATCTGTTACAGGCATACCTCCATCATCTGACACATTTCCACCACTAAGGGCTTCTCTACTTTGTATTGTAGATACTGGATGTGTTATTAAAGTTGGTAACATTACTGCATTGGTTGTAAAATACACTTGGCTTCCGTAGTTTGTTCCTACACTGTTGGTGGCAAAAGACCTGACATAATACTTTGTTTCGGGTATTAACCCAGTCATATTACATAAAAAACTACCTATGCCTGGATTAGTATCTTCTATTATTTTAGTGTCAAGATTAACTGTTGGGTTATTATATCGACTCCAACATATACCTCTTGAAATAATAGGTGTTCTACCATTATCAGTAATCTTTCCTCCACTTGATGCCGTTGTTGCTATAATATCTGTAACTGGTGTTGTTGCTGTAATTGTTGGGAAAGCATGGGTTAATACCTTCATCTCTTCACCGTATGCCGTTCCTATTTTGTTTACTGCATAGGCTCTTACATAATAAAGAGTATTTGGTTCCAAGCCCGTTACTCTTTGTACAAAACTATCTGTTCCTGAACCATTATATGTTCTACAAGTGTTATCTATTATAACTGGGTTCGGATCTTTACTCCAACATAGTCCTTTTAGTGTTACAGGTCTTCCTCCATCACTTGTAATTATTCCACCACTTATACCTGAATATCCTGTTGTATCAGTAACAGCAACTGTTTTTAATCTTGGTGCTGTTGGGAATATTGTAACTTTAACTTGATTTCCGTAAGCTACTCCTGCACTATTCTTAGCATAAGCTCTTATAAAATATGTTACGCTTAAATCTAAGCCAGTAACCTCACTTCTATAATTACCTATTCCTATTCCGTCTGACGTTCTATTTACTAAAACGGTATCTGGATTAAATGTAGATGTTTGACTCCAAAGTACTCCTCTTTCTGTTATTTCCGCTCCTCCATCATCTGTGATATCTCCTCCAGATAGTACTGACGATGTTGATAATATTACAACATAATTTGTACTTAATGTTGGTAATGCTGGTAATGTTGTAAATTCTACATTTTCTCCATAAGAAGTTCCTTGACTATTATATGCATATGCTCTTACATAATAAGTTGTTACTGGTTCTAAATCATTTAAGACACTAGAAAATTTATTACCACTTAACTTATCGTATGTTGTTTTTGTATATAATCCAGTTGTAGGATTTGGTTCTGTTCCCCAGCATACACCTTGATTTCGTATATCCGCTCCTCCATTACTTAATAAAACGCCTCCTCCCGTAGCTTCTCTACCTGTTGATGATGGTGATATTTTTGACGTTTCTACCTTCGGTTTATCAAGAGTCGTGAATGAAGCTTGATCTCCATATGCTACTCCTTCTAAATTTTTTGCATATGCTCTTAAATAATATGTTGTTCCAGCTTTTAAATTAGATACATTACTTGAAAAACTACGTGTACCTATTCTTGATTGACTTGTTTTATCTGAAGAATTAATATTGGGTACAAAATTCTCGTTTGTACTCCAAATTACACCAAAATCTTTAACTGGATCTCCTCCATCATTACTCACATCTCCTCCACTTATAACTGTACTTCCTGTTACATAGCTAGGGGAGCGTGTTGTTAATATTGGTACCGTACATGGATCTGTTTTGTAACTAAGTAAATTACCAAAAGTCGTCCCTGCCAAATTAGTTGCAAATGATCGTACATAGTATGTGGTATTTCCTTTCAACTGAGACATCTTTGAAGAAAAAACTCCACTCCCCGATCCTGAGACGATCTTATTTTCTGTATTTAAAGTAGGTTTAAATGAAGGATCTGTACTCCATATAATCCCTTTTGAAGAAATATATGCGCCTCCATCATCTACAACGGTTCCACCACTACATGCAGATGTTATCTTAACTTCATATACTTCATTAGTCGTTACTTTTGGTAAATCTGGCATTATAAAACTGACTTCATTACCATAAGCAATACCTACAATATTCTCTACATAAGCTTTTACGTAATATATTGTATTTGGAACTAAATCTTTTAATATGCTTTCATACTTATCTGGATAATAACCTGTTTGCTCTGTTTTGTTTATTGAAGATGGGGCTGGTGTAAAACCTGCCTGAGTACTCCAGTAAATACCCCTAGTTGTAACTATTGCTCCACCATTACTAGAAATATGACCTCCACTAATTGCTGTTGATTCTGAATTACAGCTTATCTGATTTGTTGTCAATGTTGCTAGTACTGGTGGTAATGTTGTAAAACTTATCTCATTACCATATGTTAATCCAACACTATTTATAGCGTATGCTCTTACATAATATGTTTTACTTCCAAGTAAATTATTTATAGTTGATTTAAAACTACCTAAACTGACTCCTACACTATTTTTGGATCCAGATATCTCTGGATTATGTATAGTACTCCAACATATTCCACTACTAGTTACTATTGCTCCTCCATTATCTATAATATCACCTCCACAAGCAGCTTTTATACTTGAAATTGAACTAATTTCAGGTGAAATAGTTTTTACTTTAGGTACATTAAAAGTGACTACGTTAACCTCATTTATTGCATATGCTTTTCCAACACTGTTTTCTACATATGCTTTTATATAATATTTAGTTCCCGGTGTTAAACCTGTTATTGTTCCTGAAAAACTACCTGAACCATTTAGTTTTATTGTAAACTCTGTTTCAGTTTCAGGATTAAAACCTGCAACTGAACTACAACATAAACCTGTAGCTGTTATAATTGAACCTCCATTACTTTCTACATTACCACCACATATAACCGTTGTTCCTGATTCTCCACTTCTTGCAGACCTTGTTGTTAACGTTGGTAAAACTGGAGGCTCAGTAACAAATGAAACTTGATTTCCATAGGCTAGTCCAGCATTATTTATTGCATAAGCACGTACATAATATGTCGTACTTCCCATTAAATCTTTTATTTCGTGAATAAAACTACCTATCCCTATACCTTCACTGGTATATTTATCATTTAAAGTTGGATTCTCATTAGTACTCCAACAAATTCCACTGCTAGTAACTATTGCTCCTCCATCACTTGTTATATTTCCTCCTCCTGTTGCTGTTGTATTAGTAATTTGCGATATAGGAGATGTTATTATGCTTGGTATTGTAAATGTTGAAAACTCAAATCTATTACCATATTCAGTCCCCACACTATTAGTTGCAAATGCTCGTACGTAGTACTTGGTATTTGGAGTTAAACCAGTTAGTTTACAACTAAATCCTCCTATACCGACATTATCATCTACAGCTATATTCTCAACTAATACTTTTTCTGGATCAAATTCTGGATTTGTACTCCAACATAATCCTCTCGATATTATCTTTGCTCCACCATTCTTAGATATGTTACCTCTACACCATGCTGTTGTTCCTCCTATATCATAAGCAATACCAGTTGTTAATTCTGGTAGAATTGGAGGTGCTGTTTTGAAACTTTTTGATTCTCCATATGCTACTCCGACGCTATTAATTGCATATGCCCTTACATAGTATGTGGTATTTCCCATCAAGCCTTCTATTTTCTCAATATAGCTACCAATTCCTGTACCATTTACAATGCAGTTGTCTGAAATAGATGGATTTTCTATTGTTCCCCAACAGATACCTCTTGATGAAACAGATTGCCTGCCATCAAATAATACTATACCTCCACTTTCTGCTGAAATATTAGTTATTGAAATAATTTCATCAGTTAAAACTGTAGGTAATGATGCCGTTATTAAACTATCTAAATTTCCATAAGCCGTACCATAGTTATTTACTGCATATGCCCTTATATAATATTTAGTTCCAGGTTTTAAATTATTCAGAGATGAAGTAAATATTCCTGTTCCAGGAGCTGCAGGATACTGTATTGTTTTAGTTGAAGCTAATACAGAAGCATTTCTATTTGTACTCCAACAAACTCCTGCTGATAAAATATCAGTATCTCCATTATTTGTTATTTCACCCCCTGATTTTGCAGCATATCCATCAATTTCAGTAGGTTTCAACGTTGTTAATTCAGGTAACGATGTTGTTATAAAACTTGTCTCACTACTATAACTTGTACCAACAATATTTGTAGCATATCCTTTTACGTAATATAAAGTTCCAAATCTCAGTCCGGTCATTTTACTTATAAAAGCACCAATATCAGTTGAATTAATTGTACTAGAAGGAACTTTATGGTAATTAACTCTATCTATACTCCAGCATACCCCCCTTTCAGTTACTGTTGATCCTCCGTTATTTATGATTGTTACAGCCCCAACTGCAGAAGTATTTGTAATATCAGTTATGTTTAAAGTCGCTGTACTTAAAACTGGTGAAACAGATGGTTGAGAGGTGAATTCAATTAAATTCCCATATGCTTTACCATATCGGTTGTATGCATATGCTCTTACATAATATTTAGTTTTACCCATTAAACCAACCAAGTCACTAGGAAATACACCTACCCCTGATCCATCATTTGTAATAATCGCATTAGAATCTTCTTTGGGATCTCCGTAACTACTCCAACAAATTCCTCTTCCTTGAATAACAGATCCTCCATTACTTTTTATCTCTCCACCTCCAGTTGCTGTAGTACTTTTTATCTCACTTATTGGCAATGTTATAATTTCTGGAATACCATTTGTTTTAAATAATTTATCTTCTCCATATGCGACTCCAGCATTATTCTTTGCATATGCTCGTACATGGTAAAAAGTTCCTGGTAATAAATCTGTTAAAGATGATATAAACTTACCTGTTCCAGGAGCTACTGGATATTGAACAGTCTTTGTTATTTCCGATATTGTTGGATTTTCATTTATACTCCAACAAACTCCTGCCGATAAAATATCCGCATTACCATTATTTGTTATCTCTACACCTGAAACAGCTTCAGATCCACTAATTACATTAGGCTCTAATGTAATTAATTCTGGTAGTGATGTTGTTATAAAACTAGTTTCACTACTATAACTTGTTCCTACACCATTAGTTGCATATCCTTTCACATAATACAGTGTCCCATTATTTAAACCTGT
>Ga0193952_1000630_pt1 | contig 14416 bp, 14 predicted proteins | sample BB_3_MG_FD_140368 | JGI IMG/M metagenome (GOLD analysis project Ga0193952, IMG submission 140368) | Microbial mat bacterial communities from the Broadkill River, Lewes, Delaware, United States - BB_3_MG | ecosystem: Environmental > Aquatic > Freshwater > River > Microbial mats | place: USA... | reverse complement strand
TTAGATATTTGTGGCTTCAATATTTATTATCATCTATAAATTATGAAAGGAATTATACTTGCCGGAGGTTCTGGCACTCGATTATATCCTATAACAAAGGGAGTTTCTAAGCAGTTGTTGCCTATTTACGATAAACCGATGATTTATTATCCTCTTTCGGTTTTGATGTTAGCTGGGATTAAAGATATTTTAATAATATCGACCCCTCATGATTTGCCTAATTTTGAAAAACTTTTAGGTTCTGGTGATGAATTAGGGATTAAGCTATCTTATAAAGAACAGCCAAGTCCCGATGGTTTAGCACAAGCGTTTATTATTGGAGAGGAATTTATTGGCAATGATGATGTATGCTTGGTTCTAGGAGATAATATTTTTTATGGTCAAGGTTTGTCTGAATTACTTGCTAATTCAATTACAAATGTGACTGATCAAGATAAAGCAACTGTATTTGGTTATTATGTAAAAGATCCTGAACGATATGGTGTAGCAACTTTCGATAATAATGGATTTGTTACTTCTATTGAAGAAAAACCAAAAAATCCTAAAAGTAATTATGCTGTAGTAGGTTTGTATTTTTATCCTAATAGCGTAGTAAAGATTGCGAAAAATATTAAGCCGTCTGATAGAGGAGAACTAGAGATTACTACTGTTAATCAAGAGTATCTTAATAGAGGTCAACTTAAAGTAGAATTAATGGGAAGAGGTTATGCTTGGTTAGATACTGGTACTCACGAGTCTTTATTGGAGGCAAGTAGTTTTATTGAGACAATAGAGAAACGACAAGGTTTGAAAATTGCATGTTTAGAAGAGATTGCATTTTATAAGGGTTTTATTGATAAATCTAAATTGTTACAACTGGTTGAGCCACTTTCTAAAAATCAATATGGTCAGTATCTTTTAAATATAATTAAAGGATAATGAGAATTATTGATACAGGAATCCCAGAGGTAAAAATATTTGAACCAAATGTTTTTGGTGATGATCGTGGATATTTTTGTGAAACATTTAGAGATTCTTTTTTCAGAGAAAAGGTATGTGACACTGAGTTTATTCAAGAAAATGAGTCAAAATCATCGTACGGAGTTTTACGAGGATTACATTTTCAGTTACCACCTTTTGCTCAATCTAAACTAGTACGAGTTATAGTTGGAGAGGTTTTGGATATTAGTGTCGATATTAGAATAGGTTCTCCTACTTATGGCAAATATGTTTCTGTTAAATTATCTGATCATAATAAAAGGCAAGTTTTTATACCACGAGGATTCGCTCATGGATATATTGCTTTATCTGATAGTGTTATTCTTAATTATAAAGTTGATAATTATTACTCCCCAGAGTCGGAGGGAAGTATTTATTTTAACGATCAAACATTAAATATTGATTGGAAGATTAAATTTGATGATATTCTTTTATCGGTAAAAGATAAAGAAGCACCTACTTTAGAGAATGCAAAGCTTTTTAATTTCAGTGATAAATTATATCGTTAAAACTATTAGTTGATGATCATGGATTTTGTTCTAAAAACTAAAAACTAAAAACTAAAAACTAAAAGATGAAATCGATTCTTGTAACTGGTGGGGCTGGTTTTATTGGCTCTAATTTTATACCATATTTTGTAGAAAAATATCCTGATTACCATATAATAAATCTTGATAAATTAACATACGCAGGTAATCTTGATAACCTGAAGGAGGTGGAGAGTAATCCTAGGTATACTCTAGTAAAAGGTGATATTTGTAATCGAGAACTAATTGAGTATCTTTTTGAAAGTTATGATATTCTTGGTGTAATACACTTTGCGGCTGAGTCGCATGTTGATAACTCAATTTCTGGACCAGAAGTATTTATTAAAACAAACATCAACGGTACATTTACTCTTATTGACGTTGCTCGTAAATATTGGATGAATTCGCCATTTGAGTACAAACCTAAATATGAAGGGTGTAGGTTTCATCATATATCTACTGATGAAGTTTATGGAACTCTTGGCGATACAGGTTTGTTTGAAGAGACTACTCCTTACGCCCCAAATTCACCTTATTCTGCAGCAAAGGCTTCATCTGATTTTATTGTTCGAGCTTATCACCATACCTATGGTATGAATGTTACAACAAGTAACTGTTCTAATAATTATGGGCCAAAACAACACGACGAAAAACTTATTCCAACTATTATACGAAAGGCTATTGCTCTTGAACCAATTCCTATATATGGTGATGGGAAAAATGTTCGAGATTGGTTATTTGTTTTGGATCACTGTACTGGTATTGATTTAGTTTATCATATGGGTATTTCTGGCGCTACATATAATATTGGAGGAAGAAATGAGCGTGATAATTTGTTTATCGTTAATAAAATTTGTTCTCTTTTAGATAAGATAAAGCCTCGTGAGGATAAAAAGCTATATTCTGAACTAATTACATTTGTTAGAGACCGTGCTGGCCATGATCGACGTTATGCTATAGATGCCACTAAGATAGAAGAAGAGTTAAGTTGGAAGGCCGACGAGAACTTTGAAACTGGAATCGAAAAGACAATAGACTGGTTTTTTAGAGTTAAATAACAAAGTTTGAATTATGAATAACCAAATATGATAAAAATTATAGTCGAAAAGCATTTCTTAAATAGGATTACTTAGTATCGAAAGATGAAATGTGTTAAGGTAGTGAGTTATTGGAGTGTTTTAAAGTTCTTATAATTTTTTTTTGCGAGTTTTTTAAGTAAAATCGCTTGGTTAAGATATAAAATGAAGATAAATTTATGAAAATTGCAATAGCAGGAACTGGATATGTTGGGTTATCTATGGCTGTGTTATTATCTCAAAAGCATGAAGTCGTGGCTTTAGATATTGACCAGGAAAAAGTTGATAAAATTAATAATAGAATTTCTCCAATTGTTGATAATGAGATTGAAGATTTTTTTAGAACTAAGAAACTAAATCTTTTAGCTACATTAGACAAAAAAATGGCATTTAAAAACGCTGATTATGTTATTATTGCTACTCCAACAGATTACGATGTAGAAAAAAACTATTTCAATACTGATAGTGTTGAGAGTGTTATTCAAGATTTGATTTTGATTAATCCATATTCAGTTATGATTATTAAATCTACTGTTCCTGTTGGATTTACTGAAGAGGCTAAAGAAAAGTATTCGATTGATAATATTATTTTCTCTCCAGAATTTTTAAGAGAGGGGAAAGCTCTTTATGATAACTTGTATCCTTCCAGAATTATAGTTGGTGAGAAATCAGATAGGGCTGCAAAATTTGCAGGTCTACTGATAGATGGAGCATATAAAGAGAACATTAATACCCTTTTTATAAGCTCAACAGAAGCTGAAGCTGTGAAATTATTCTCTAATACTTATCTAGCAATGCGAGTTGCTTTTTTTAACGAATTAGATACCTATGCAGAGATTAGAGGGCTGAATACTAAAGAAATAATAGAAGGAGTCTGTTTAGATTCTAGAATAGGAAATCATTACAATAATCCATCATTTGGTTATGGAGGTTATTGTCTTCCAAAGGATACTAAGCAGCTAAAGGCAAATTATAATGATGTACCTAATGATATTATTGGTTCAATTGTTGATTCAAATCGGACAAGGAAAGATCATATTTCAGAAATGATTTTAAGAAGGAATCCCAAAGTTGTAGGCATTTATAGGTTAACAATGAAAACAGATTCTGATAACTTTAGAGCTTCTTCAATACAAGGTATTATGAAGAGAATAAAAGCTAAAGGCGTTGAAGTGGTAGTCTATGAGCCAGTTTTAAAAGAGAGTGAGTTTTTTCATTCAAAAGTTATTAAATATATTGATGAATTCAAAAATATTTCTGATGTAATAGTAAGTAACAGATTATGCTCAGATTTAGAGGATGTTATTGATAAAGTGTATACAAGGGATCTCTATACTAGAGATTAAGCTTGTTTTTTAATTATTATATATGTCTGATACTTTTAGTAATACTAAACGCATTGCAAATAATACAACTCTGTTATATCTCAGAATGTTGGTTGTGATGGGTTTGAATCTCTACTCTGTAAGGCTTTTATTAAATGCCATTGGTATAGAAGATTATGGGATCTACGATGTTATTGCTGGAGTAATAACTATGTTGTCAAGTATAAGTAGTGTACTGCAAACTGCTACAATGAGGTTTTATTCATATGCTTTGGGCACAAAAGATACTTTACGTTTACAGAATATATTCTCAACTAGCATTTATATTTATGTACTTTTCTCTGTTATAGTACTTATATTGGGTGAAACAATTGGATTATGGTTTGTTAATACACAGTTAGTTATACCTTATGATAGAGTAGACGCTGCAAATTGGATTTACCAATTTTCAATTTTTTCTTTCATTGCTGTTATTATGCAGATACCTTATTCTTCTGCAGTAATTGCTCATGAAGATATGGTGGTGTTTGCCAAAATTAGTATTGCCGAGAGTTTACTAAAGTTTATTGCTATACTCTTGATTTCATTTGTTACGTTTGATAAATTAATTATTTATGGAGTTGCAATATTTTTAATTACTACCTTAGTTCTTATTTCTTATATCTGGATTGGTTATGTTAACTATTCTGAGTGTAGATATAAAAAGCCAACAGAAAAAAAAATATTTAAGGAATTGCTTTCTTTTTCTGGTTGGTCTTTATTTGGCTCTATTGCTGGAGTCGGTATGTCTCAAATTAATACTATACTAGTAAATATCTTTTTTGGACCTTTAATTAATGCATCAAGGGCGATAGCCAGACAGATTGATATGGCTATAAGTTCTTTTACAGCTAGTTTTTTAATGGCTATTAAACCTTCAATGATTAAATCATATGCTGAAGGATCTTATTTATATCTTAATAAAATATTCAATATTAGTAATAAGTTGATTTACTATTGTTTATTGATGGTGTGTATTCCATTAATGTTTGAGATGGGAGATATTTTATTGTTTTGGCTTAAAACAGATGATATAAATACTGTTTTGTTTTCCAGACTAATTTTAGTATATACGATAATTATGGCTTTGAATAATCCTATCTCTATCATTATTCAAGCTACTGGTCATGTCAAAGAGTATCATGTTCGGGTTGAAATTTTTACTCTTCTAACTGTTCCTGTTACTTTTTTATTATTTAAATTAGGTTATTCTGCTTATATAACTTACCTTGTAATGATAATTGCTTCAATTTCAGCTCATATTGTAAGGCTTATATGTTTGAAAAAATACTTTATATCATTTAGCTTTACTGAATATATGCAGTCATTTCTTTTACGTGCTTTTGTTGTAACAATATTTTCATCTTTTATTGTATATTTAATACATTACAGTATATCAAATACATTTTTACGTATTTCACTTGTTATTTTTACTTCTGTTACAAGCGTTACTCTATTTGTATTCTTTATAGGTTTGTCAAAATCAGAAAAAAAAGTTATTAAAGAGTTGATTTATACTTTAAAACAAAAATCAAGATAGTATATATGGATTCATTAATTAGTAATATTTACATCGTTCTTTATATTATAGCTTGGATTGTTACGATTGTTTTATATCAGATTAAGAAAAAGCATATAGATGCAGGAAGTATTCTTCTGGTTTTACAGCTTATCTATGCAATTACATCTCTACTTTTATACAATTGTAATTTTTATGATTTTAATAGTATTAAAATATTCCCGTTTATTTACTTGTTTTTAATGCTAATGTTGTCATTTTGGCCAGTTTTAAAATATAATGCTAATAAAATTGATGAGATTCAACAAATATCTTCGGTTTATTTATTTACAATTAGTATAATTTTTATTTCTGCAACGGTAATTCAATTGCCATATGTTATCACTGATTTTGCTGAAAGTATAAAAATATTAATAGCAAGATCTTCTGGAGGTCAAGAATTATACAATGAATCTCTGGCTAAAAGTTCTTCTATTGGTGATGGAAGTATCTCTAATTTACCGTCAATTATTACTAATGCTTTCAGTAAGTTAGGTGTTCTACTTTTTTTCTATTATTTGACATTTAAGAAACGGAATAAGTTAATAATTGTTGGTTTGTTTTTGTCAATTACATTAAGTTTATTTGACAACATTTCACTTGGTCAACGTGGGCCTATTATTGAAACATTTCTTTCATTTATTATAACTTATTTTGCTCTACGAAAGTTTTTACAACCAAAAGTTAATAGAATCATTAAAGTTATAGGTATTTCTTTATTGCTTACGAGTATAATTCCAATAACAATATTAACAGTTAGCCGATTTGGAGGTAGTACACAGGGTTCTATGTCAACAGTATATTATTATGGAGGTCAACAAAATTTATATTTTAACAATTTTGGATTAGATAATGGCGGTATTAGATATGGGGATAGAACATTTCCTTTTTTTAAGCGTATGTTAGGATTTAAAAATGTTCCTCATAATTTTGTGGAGAGAAGACAAAAGTATCCTAATTTGAGAATTAATGATGAAGTCTTTTCTTCTTTTGTAGGGGATTTTACTATTGATTTTGGACCAGTTATAGCTTCATTAATTTTCATATTTTTTACAACCTTTGTAATTATTAAAATACAAATTTATAATCGAATAATACGATTTCATCAACTTATCCTTTTGCATTTTGTGATGAATGTTTGTGTGCAAGGAGGTATGAAACTATTTTCTTTTTCTGATGTAGGGGGGAATTTACAGATAATAGTCTATTTTGCTATGTACTTATTTTTTAGATTAGATTATAACATTCGGTATTTAAGATTAAACAAGTGATTTTAGCCTTAAAAGAATATTTTTAAGATTATTGATTATTAAAATTGTGTTTAGAAATGAAGAAAAAAATAAATTATCCGTTATTTACAGTTATTATTCCACAAAAAGATAGAGCAGAGTATTTGTTACATACTTTGCGTACATGTATGTTACAAGATTATCCAAATTTTGAAATCATTGTGTCAGACGATTGTAGTAATGACAATTCTGTTGAAATTGTTCGTGAATTAATGAATATGGATTCTCGTATAAAATTGTTTGCACATGATTGTCATCTTGGAATGAGAAATAATTTTGAATTTGCTCTTAATCAAGTGAAACCAGGATATGTTATGGCTCTTGGTGGTGATGATGGTCTAGCTCCTGGAAGTATTTTGCGTATGTATGAAATTCTTTCAACAACAAATAGAGAATTGCTTACATGGGCTCCTGCGGGATTTACCTATTCAGATTATGTTGGTGGGAAAAATTTATTTTATGTTAAGCGTAAGAAGAATTCTGGTGTAAAGTTTATTAAATCTGAAACATTTTTAAATCAATTATCAAAGACTTTTATTTATCAGATTGACGAATGTCCAATGCTTTTCATGAAGTCTGTAGTATCAACTGAATTAATTGATAGAGTAAAGTCAAGAACAAAAGATAATAGTTTTTATTATTGTGCAACTCCAGATGGATTTTCAGGTGTTGTATTGGCAGGTGAAGTTGATGATTATGCATTTACTTATGAACCATTATCTATTGTAGGTAGTACTGTTAAATCCCAAGGAAGGAATTATCAACGTGCAGATAAAGAGGCTAGAGCAGTAGCTCACCAATTTTTTAAAGATAACATAAATAGAAAAATGCATGTTGAATTAGCATCACAAGAATATTCTCCTTTAGCTACTCTTATGGCTGCAGATTATTTACTTACTGCTAGAGATTTACAGGGTTGGCCTGGTAAATTCGAAAAATTATCATTTGAAACACTTTTGTATGCGTCCTTTAGATTGATTGAAAACAGTTCTTTTGAAAAGGACGTTTTGACTAGGGAACTGTATATTCTTAAAGAGATTGCTAAAAAGCATGATTTACTAGAGTTATTTAATAAGTTGGTAAATAGAACAAAACGTAAAGTATTTATAAGTGAAGATGTTTATGGTTTTTTGATTACTAACTCAATAAGATTTGAAGGAACAGAATTGGGCATAAATAATATTTTTGATGCATCATTAGCTACTAATTTTGTCTATAACTTTTATAATAAAATTTCAATACAGCAGCTATTTCTTTTTATTAGAAACACATTTCGAATTATTATTAGAAACAATAAATATAAACGAGAAACACTTCCTCGAATAAAATAAATTATTAATTAATTGTAATATGTCATTATTTAAAAACAAGACACTGTTGATTACTGGTGGTACTGGCTCATTTGGAAATGCTGCATTGACACGTTTTCTTAATACAGATATTGCTGAAATACGAATTTTTTCGCGTGATGAAAAGAAACAAGACGATATGCGGCATGAGTTTCTTGCAAAAATGCCTGATGTTGCAGAAAAGATTAAATTTTATATTGGAGATGTTAGAGATTTAGCTAGTCTAAAAAATGCCATGCACGGTGTAGATTATATTTTTCATGCAGCTGCATTGAAGCAAGTTCCTTCATGTGAATTTTTTCCTGTTGAAGCTGTAAAAACTAATGTAATTGGAACAGATAATGTTCTTACAGCGGCAATTGATGCAGAAGTTAAGAAAGTTATATGTCTTTCTACCGACAAGGCTGCCTATCCGGTTAATTCTATGGGTACCTCTAAAGCAATGATGGAGAAAGTTATTGTGGCAAAGTCAAGAATTGTAAATTCAAGTAAAACAAAGATTTGTTGTACTAGATATGGAAATGTTATGTGCTCAAGGGGATCGGTGATTCCTTTGTGGATTGATCAGATAAGAAATGGTCAGCCTATTACTTTAACTGAACCTTCAATGACACGTTTTATTATGTCTCTTGATGAAGCAATCGATCTTGTTCTTTTTGCTTTTGAAAATGGATCGACAGGTGATATACTTGTTCAAAAGGCTCCTGCATGCACTATTAAAACTCTTGCTGAAGCTGTTTGTGAACTTTTTAATTATAATAAAGAAAATATTAAGAAAATAGGAATCCGTCATGGTGAAAAGATGTATGAAACACTTTTGACTAATGAAGAAAGTGCGCACGCTATTGATATGGATGACTTTTATAGAGTACCTAGTGATAAGCGCGATTTGAATTACGACAAATATTTTGTGGATGGTGACATTGAGCGTGATTTAATATCTGAATTTAATAGCAATAACACTGAACTGTTGAATATTGAACAAGTTAAAAGTAAATTACTTTCTCTCGAATTTATTAGAGAATTGATTAATAATGTAAGGTAATATGAAGTTTTTTATTTTAGGTAGCAATGGAATGGCTGGTCACACTATTTCTTTGTATTTGAAAGAACAGGGTCATAAAGTCTTAGGTTTTGGGAAAAAGAAATCAAAGTATATTGACAGTATTGTAGGTAATGCATATGACACTGAATTTATAAGTAAGTTTATTTTGGAAAATAAATTTGATTCAGTAATTAATTGCATTGGAGTTCTTAATCAATTTGCAGAATTTAACAAAGCTAATGCTAGTTTTTTGAATTCATATTTTCCTCATTTTCTTGCAGATATTACTGCTAATACAGATACACAAATAATTCATATGAGTACTGATTGTGTTTTTTCTGGAAAACGTGGTAGTTATACTGAAGACGATTTTTGTGATGGTGCTACATTTTATGATCGGTCAAAGGCATTGGGCGAAATTGTAGATGATAAAAATATTACTTTAAGAAATTCTATTGTTGGACCCGATATAAATCCATCAGGTATTGGGCTACTTAACTGGTTTTTGCAACAAAGTGGTGAAGTTAATGGTTTCACAAGGGCTATGTGGACTGGGCAAACAACATTGCAACTTGCAAAGACCATTGAAATGGCCGCTAAGGAAAAAGCATATGGTTTATATAATACTGTGCCAGATCATTCTATTTCAAAGCACGATTTGCTAACTCTTTTCAATTATTACTTTAAAGGTGATTCTATAAAAATAAATCCAGTTGATGGTGTTTGTGCTGATAAATCGCTAATACGTACGAAATATGATTTTAATTATTTAATTCCAGACTACGAGACTATGGTTGCAGAGCTTGCTGAGTGGATTAAAAAACATAAACATCTTTATCCTCATTATAATATTTTTATTTGATCAATATGAAGAAATTGAAACTGATGACAATTGTTGGGACTCGTCCTGAAATAATTAAGATGTCTGCTATTATTAAAAAATGCGACAAATACTTTGATCATATTTTAGTGCATACAGGGCAGAATTATGATTATACATTGAACGAAGTTTTTTTTAAAGACCTTGGTTTACGAGAACCTGACAACTACCTTGGAGTGGTCGGTGAAAATCTTGGACAGACAATGGGAAATGTTATTGCAAAGTCATACGAGTTAATGACAGATATAAAACCTGATGCAATTATTGTTTTAGGTGACACCAATTCCTGTTTGAGTGTTGTCTCGGCAAAACGTCTTAAAATTCCAATATTCCACATGGAAGCAGGTAATCGTTGTAAAGACGAAAATTTACCAGAGGAAGTTATCCGTCGTATAGTTGATGTTACCAGTGATATTAACCTTTGCTATTCCGAAAATGCGAGACGCTATATTCTTGATTCTGGAGTTAAACCTGAATATACGTATGTTGTAGGCTCGCCAATTGCTGAAGTTCTGGGTGGATATATGAAGCACATAAATGAAAGTGAAATTATCGAAACACTCGGATTAGAGACAGGTAAGTATATATTGTTATCGGCTCACCGAGAAGAGAATATTGATATTGAATCAAATTTCTTATCATTGATGAATGCTGTTAATGAGATGGCATCTATATTTAATATTCCGATTCTTTATAGCTGTCACCCACGTGCAAAGAAATATATACAAAAAAGAGATTTCAAATTTCATAAAAATGTTATTTTAAGTGAGCCTCTTGGATTTTTTGATTATAACAAGCTTCAGAAGAATGCATTTTGTGTAGTTTCTGATAGTGGTACAGTGCCTGAAGAGAGTGCTTTCTTTAATTTTCCTGCAGTATCAATTCGAACATCTACAGAAAGACCTGAAGCTATGGATAAAGGTGTTTTTATTATAGGATCTATAACTTCAGATCAGATTTTACAATCTGTAAATATGGCGGTTGAAATGAATAAAAATGGGGATATTTCTTCCGATGTTCCTGCTTATATTGATACATCTGTGTCTACAAAAGTTGTTAAATTAATTCAAAGTTATACTGGTGTAGTTAATAAAATGATATGGAGAAAAAATTAACTACATGTTTCACTTGATTATTTTTTTAAATATATGCAAAATAACATGAAAATAACATGAAAATAACATGAAAATAACAAGAAAATAACAAGAAAATAACAAGAAAATAACAAGAAAATAACATGAAAAAAATTCTATTATTAACAACAATATATCCTGCACCAGATTTAAAATATGTTACACCATGCGTCCATTATTTTACAAAAGAATGGGTTAAGATGGGGTATGAAGTAAAAGTGATTCATTATCAGGCTATATATCCTAGATTTTTTTATTTGTTGGCAAAGCTGTTTAGAGATTTAATTGCTAGTAAAACAGGTGCTGTGGTTTTCACTAAAAGAGAAAAAGCGGACAAACATTATATTATGGAGGATGTTACAGTTTATCGATTACCTATTTTTAAAAGAATACCTCATGGTGGATATACAAAAAATGTAATACAAAAACAGGTTGCCAAAATTATTCAACTAAATAGAGATGATGATTTTACTCCAGATATTGTGATTGGGCATTTCTCTAATCCTCAATTAGAGATTGTTAATGAACTAAAAAAGATTTATAAGGCTAGAACTTGTATAATTATGCATGATGATGGTTCCAGTATTAAACGAATATACAAGCACAATTATCTGAGCTACATGAATAGTGTTGACACATGGGGATTTCGTTCTATGCCAATAAAAAGGAAATTTGAAGAAAATTTTGGAAGACAAAAGAATTCCTTTTTATGCTATTCAGGTATTCCCGAGAATTATATAGCGACTCAAAATAATAGAACTTTCTCTGGTAATATTAATATGTTTGTATATGTAGGTGAATTTATTGTCCGAAAACACCCTGTAGCTCTTATTGATGCAGTATATGAAGTTTATCCAGAAGATGATTATCAAATTTCTTATATTGGTAATGGAGCAGAAATTACGAATATAAAACATGTAATAACTTCGTATAAGATTGAAAATAAAGTATCTCTATTAGGTTTTATGCCACGTAAAGAAATACTTAATATCTTAGACAAATCGGATTGTTTTGTCATGATTAGCAGTGGAGAAACTTTTGGCTTAGTTTATCTTGAAGCTATGGGTAGAGGATGTTTAACTATCGGTTCAAAAAACGAAGGGATTGATGGTGTAATTCGTCATGGATATAATGGATTTCTTTGTGAAGCAGGCAACGCTTCAGAGTTGTCAGCTGTTATTAAACACATAAATTCATTAACCCCTAGTGAACGAAAACAGATATCTATTAATGCGATTAATACAGTTAAAGAATTAACAGATTTTAATGCCGCAAAGGAGTATATCACATCAGTTGACTATTAAATCTTCATGGAATATGGAAAGAGCATTAATTATTAACCTACCTAAGATATTAGACAAAAGAGGGAACCTCTCTTTTTTAGAAAGCAACAATCACGTTCCGTTTGATATTGAAAGAGTTTATTGGATTTACGATGTTCCAGGAGGAGAGCAAAGAGGAGGTCATGCTTTTAAAGAGCAGCATGAGTTTATAGTAGCTATGAGTGGTAGTTTTGATGTAATTGTTGATAATGGAGAAACTATTCAACGTTTTCATATGAATAGATCTTATTATGGTTTATATGTTCCAAATGGTTTATGGAGAAGTATGGAAAATTTTTCTACTAATTCATTAGCACTAGTTGTTGCTTCTACTAAGTTTAAAGAAGATGATTATTTAAGAGATTATGATGAGTTCAAGTCTTATGTCAATTTATAAAAGTACTGTATACGATTGTTCGATAATAGAACTTGACAGACATTCACACGAGAAGGGAAATATTTCGATTGTTGAAAATGGCTTAGAGGTTCCTTTTGATATTAATCGAGTTTATTATTTATATGATATTCCTGGTGGTGAAGATAGGGGAGCTCATGCTCATAAAGAATTACGACAACTAATTATTGCTGCTAGTGGTAGCTTCGATATTGTTCTTGATGATGGTAATGTTAAAAGAAGTATAACTTTAAATAGACCTTATATAGGTTTGTTAGTTGTGCCAGGCATATGGAGAGAATTAGTTAATTTTTCATCTGGTTCTATTTGTATGGTTTTAGCATCTCATAAATATGATGAGAATGATTATATTCGAGTTTATAAAGAATTTAAAAGTTTTAAAAAATAAATTGGATATCAATTATGAATAAAATACATCCTACAGCAATAATTGGCAATAATGTAAAATTAGGAAGTAATAATACAATTGGAGCATACACAATTATTGAAGGTTTTGTTGAAATAGGAGATTCTAATACAATTAGTTCACACGTTGTTATAGGGTGTTCAGCTACAGATACAAAAAAAACTGATAATAATTTTGAAAACTCAAAAGTTATAATTGGTAATAGAAATGAAATTAGAGAGTTTTGTATTATTGAGCAGCCTTGTTATGAGAATCTTACAATTATTCGTGATGATGTATTTATAATGCAAGGTGCTCATATTTCACATGATTCATTGATAGATTCTCATGCTGTGGTAACTAATACCTCTGTTATTGCAGGTATAGTTAAAGTTTTAAAAGGCGCAAATATTGCAATGGGATGTACTATAAATCAGTATACTGTAATAGGACATTATTCAATAGTTGCAACGGGATCAGCTTGTATGAAAAATGTTAAACCTTTTTCGAGGTACATCCCTAATAAGTCAATTAGTGTAAATACATATGCAATTAAAAAATATGGATTTGTTGAATTCGAATCTGAGATAACTGAGTATGTTATGAATGATATTTATCCTTCAAGCACTGTTGTTAGATTAATTATTGATGAATTTAATCAATGGGTTTCTATATACGGTAGAGATACTTATTAATAAAATATTAATTATATAAAATGATTAAATTTTTAGATTTACAAAAGATAAACTCTCAATATCAACAAGAATTAAAAACCGTAGCTTTTGATGTTATTGATAGTGGATGGTATTTGCTAGGAGAAAGAGTTTCTGCATTTGAATCACAATTGTCAGAATATATTGGTTGTAAACATGCTATTGCTTGTGCCAATGGTTTGGATGCTCTTCGTTTAATCTTCCGTGCTTATATTGAAATGGGCTTTATGAAAGAGGGTGACGAAGTAATTGTTCCTGCTAATACATATATAGCTTCTGTTTTGGCTCTCACAGATAATAAATTGAAACCTGTTTTAGTTGAGCCAAATTCAATTTCTATGAATTTAGATATAAACAGAATTGAGGAGTCAATAACTTCTAG
>Ga0193952_1000629_pt1 | contig 14423 bp, 17 predicted proteins | sample BB_3_MG_FD_140368 | JGI IMG/M metagenome (GOLD analysis project Ga0193952, IMG submission 140368) | Microbial mat bacterial communities from the Broadkill River, Lewes, Delaware, United States - BB_3_MG | ecosystem: Environmental > Aquatic > Freshwater > River > Microbial mats | place: USA... | reverse complement strand
GTTTAATACTGATGTTGGAATATTTACTTGTTGTGTTTGACCTGATTCATCTTGAACAAAAGTACCAAGTTGGTACTCTTGAACTTCACTGTTTTTTACAATTTTTGCATTTGAGTATACATTTGCTTTATTCATTATTGATCATCCATATCTCTATCAATAGAGCCTTCTTCAATCATCTTCTGTGCAACATCAAGCATTTTTCTTTGTGCAGCTTCAATATCTTTAATTTTAACCTTAGTAAGCATTTCAAACTCTTCTTTGAATCTATCACTTGCTCTTTGAGACATTGCACTTGTGATTTTAGTCATATCATCTTCAGTAGCATTTTTCATTGCTACTGCAACATCAGCTGTATCAACATTTTGTAAGATTTTCATAACATGTTCTGATTCTAAGTTTAATAAATCTTCAAATACAAACATATTTTCTTTAATTTTAGTTGCCAATGAAGTATCAACACCATTGATATTTTTAAGAATATCTTGAGACTTTGGTCCCACTCTATTTAACATATCAGCAACAACTTTAACACCACCAACATCAACAATAGAAGAAAGAAGTGATTCAAGTTTCTTCTCTAATACTACAGAAATAGTTCTTACAACATCTGGTGATACATCTTTAATAGTTGCCATTTGCATTGTAACTTTAACTTTTATATCTTCTTCAAGTTGCATTAAAACATCTGCTGCTTTTGTTGCTTCCATATGAGAAAGGATTACCGCAATTGTTTGAGGAGATTCATCTTTAATAAAGTCAGATAACTGCTTTGGATTAATTGCATCTAAGTAAGCAAATGATTGAGCAGCAAGTTTCATTCTTGAAAGTTTTGCTAATACTTCATCAGCCTCACCTTTTCCTAAAGATTTATATAAAATATCTTTAGCATAATCATAACCACCAGAACTAATAAAGTTCTTTGATCTAGTAAATAAGTGAAACTCTTCTAAAATAGCTAAAGATACTTCTTTATCAACAGATTGAATCATTGTAATTTCAGTAGAAATATCTTCAACGATATTTTTTGGTAAATGTTGGAATATCTTTACTGTAGCATCTTCGCCAATAAGGACACAAAAATGTGCAACCTTACTTAGCATTGACATCCCTTTTAATAAATCTTTATACTCTTCAGCCATCTCTATTTTCTTTCCGGTTTAAATTTTCCACTTCCTTCAGAAAGTAGTAGTTCAATCATTCTTGCTATCTCCTCAGGATTATTATTAATCTCTTTATCAATAGCTTCAATTAATACCTCGTACTTAGCTGCACTCTCTTCATCTAAGCCTTCAATATTATTCATAATTTGACTTTTTACTTTAGACTTAAGTCTACCTTTTGCAGTATTAGAATCAAACTCTTGTTCATAGTCTCCCAAGAATTCATTCATGAAGTCTTCGTCAATAGGATTACCTTCTGCATCAACTTTTCTTTTTCCATCATCACCTAAGATAACAACTTCATGATTAACAATGAATTTTTTATAGAAGATAAATAGAAGAATAGCTGCAATTAAGTATTGGAAATACTCACTAAACTCTTTAAGTATTGATTTTACCATACTTAAAGTGCTTACAGATGACTCTGCATCTGTTGCATCTACAATTATAGGATTACCATTTTCATCAACCTGAACCTTCGCATTTTTCATTGTAACAAATTTAAAGGCTTTTACAGCAATCTTATCACCTCTTTTAGCATTAAAACCTATTGTTTCTTGAACAATAGATTCAATTGATGCTAAGAACTCTTCTTTATTTTCATTATTCTCAAAAACAGTTGAGTCAAAAGTTACAGCTGCACTTACTTTCTTAACAGAAGAATAGTTATTGTTCTTTTCATCAATTATCTTTTTTGAGATTTCATAATTAGTTATATTTTTAGAACTTTCACTACTTGACTGAATTCCATTATTTCCGTTTGCTTCATCTGGTGGCTGAATATTATTTTCAACTCCTGCTGTACCACCTGTACCAGTGTTTCCTCCAGTTGCACTTGAAATATTTTCAGTTGTTTGTTGACTTCTTATTGTTCCTTCTGGTTCATAGATTTCTTCTTGAACATGCCTTTTCTTAAAGTCAAGCTCCATTGTCACTCTTGCAACAACTCTTCCTACTCCAACAACTGGCTCTAATAATTCAACAATTTTTTTCTCATAATCTTTTTCAAGCTTTTGCTTATACTTATTTTGTGTTAATGATTTTTCATTTTCAATCTCATCATTAGACATCTGAAGTAAAGCACCATCTTGATCAATAAGTTTAATGTTTTCAACTTTTAAATCAGGAACCGCTGATGATATAAAATTTTTAATTCCATCAATTTGTTTTTGAGTTAAAAAAACACCAGGTTTTAAAGAAAGTACTGCAGATGCTGTTGGGTCAGTTTTTCTTTCTGTAAAAATAGTATTTTTAGGAATTGCTATTTTTACACTTGCACTTAAAACTCCAGATAAAGACTCTAAAGACCTTGATAACTCACCTTCTGTTGCCCTTAAAAATTTTACATTATTTTCAAAGTTCGTTGTACCTAAAGAGGATTTTTCAAATATTTCCCAACCTACGTGTTTACTAGTGGCTGCTTCGCTTGTTACAAGTTTAATTTTTGCAATATTGATAAACTCTTTTGAAGTTTTTAAAGTAAGAGAATTTCCACTTCCAATAACAGAAAAAGGAACACCTGAAGCTTCAAGTTCATTACTTGCCATCATTACCTGATTTTTTGTTAAGTTACTTGCGATTGTATAATTAAGTTTTTTATCTTCTGCTTTTATATTTGAGTATACTAATAATCCAACTAGCAGCACAAATAAAATAGAAAAACCTCCAATTATTACAGCTCTTTGTGCAGCATTTAAGTTGTTAATAAACTTTACAAGTTGATCCATAAAATAATAATCCTAATTAGTTTTTTTGTGATGATTCTATAACTGATCTAAATAGTCTTGAATCTTTTTTAATTGATGATTGTATAGCATCAAAGATAATCTTATTTTTTGACATTTCACTCATTTGATTATCCATGCTAACATTATTTCCATCATTTTGTTCTTTTAATCCCTTTACATTAACTAATCTAGGTTCATTTAGTTTGTTAATATCATTTAAAGAAGGATTTATATGTTTTGTATTTGTTGTAAAAAGCTGTAACTCATTATTACCTTTTACTTTACTCATTTCATCTTCAAAAACTAAATCTTTTGTTTTATATCCAGGAGTATTTACATTAGCAATGTTACTTGAGATAACATTTTGTCTATCCCCTCTAAAACTTAAATGTTTAAATAGTAAATTAGTTACGCCACTTGCTTCCATTATCTACTTGTATCCCCAATTTTCTGGATTAGTTTTTCATTCATTTCACTCTCTGACTGAATAGCTTTTTGAGCTTGTTCTAGTCTTCTGTGAGCATCAATTAAAGCTACCATTGACGAAACACTATTTACATTAGATTTTTCTAAAGAACCTTGCATAAATTGACCATCATTATTCTCTATTGGAATAATATTTGCTTCATTATTTTTTGCTCTAAAATTGTTGTCTTTATATTTTTCTAAATCATCATATGAAACTCTAACTACACCGATTTGTTCCTCAAAATTCAGACCCGCTTCAATTGCAATTGGTTCATCATCATTTGATAATACAGGCTGCCCATTTGAGTCAACAAGAATTCCATTTAAGTTTTTAAATGAGCCATCTCTTGTATAAACAACATCGCCAGTGTTTTCATCTCTAACTTTAAAAAAAGTATCAGATTGTGTTAAAGAAAAATCTAATGCATTTCCAGTTGGAACAATTGGTCCAAGTTCTGCATTTATATACTTTGTATCCATTTTTGGAATTGTGTTAACTACTTCATTCAGTTTTGTAGGGTCAAAGCCATCTCTTTGGGCTCTTTGCATATAATAATTAAAAGACCCTTCAGCTGTTCCTTCTTGTTTAAAACCAACTGTATTTACATTTGCTAAATTATTAGAAATCACATCAATTCTATTTATTTGATTGATCATTGATGCAGCTAAAGGATATTTTGCCATTATTATCTCCTACTTATTAAACTCTGCAATTAAGGCATCTAAATCATCTTCTGCCATTAAATCGCCAGTTGATGAATCTCCATGAATATGTTTCGCAACTGCAATCTCTTTGTAATCATTTTCATCTTCAAAAAGATTATTTAAATATACAGTTAATTTTCTAATAACAGACATAACTCTTTCGATTTTTTGTCTATTAATATCATGGTATTGCATTAATTCCATAGCTTGGAATATTTCCATATTTCCATTATTTATTTTGTCATTAATATCTGAAATAAAGCTGCCCATTTTTTCTGCTTGCTCAAGATTTTGCTTGAAGGCATCTATATTAGGAAACTTTTGATTTAATGAAGACAACATAGCTGTCTGTTTTTCATTAAAACTTGCTAACTCTTGAACATCATTTTGTATTTCATTATTATAATCTAATATATTACTTAATACATCAAATATCTTTGTTGCTTTTTCTTCTGAGTCATTAGCAACTTGACTTAATTGATTTACAACTTTATTATCTTGCTCTACAGGCAAAGGAAAAACTCCACTATTAATTTTTGAATCGATATCTTCTATATCAGGATCAATTGATGGAATATCATCCGGGATATCTACTTTTTCAGGTTCAGAAATAGCTTCTTCTTTAGGTTTATCCTCTTGTACTCCATCAATAGAAGATAGAATATCATCAAAATTATCTTCTTCTACAGGTGTTTCTTCTGTAATATTTTCTTCCTCTGGTTCTTCAACTGAAGGTACATCAGTTTCATCTATTGAAGGAACATCAACAGACGGTATACTACTTTCTGTAATTTCAGGTTCAGATGCATTTTCAATTGCTTCAACCTCTTTTAAAACATCATCAATACTTTCACTTGTATCAACAACTGGAGTAGTTTCTTCAATATTATTTAGAATATCATCAACCGATTCTTCTTCAATATTTTCATCTTTATTACTTACTATCTCTTCAGTTTGCGCAATCAAATCATTGATATCATCTTCTGACATTTTAGAGTTTTCTGTCGTCTCTTCTGCTTGAGGCTCTGGTGCTGCTTCTTGGCTAGGTTCTGGCTGCTCTGCAGGTGCAGCCTCTTCCTTTGAACTATCATCTTCAAAGTCTAAACCATTCATTAAAGCTTCAATTTCTTCTTGACTCATACTCATTTTAAAACCTTTTATTGGTACTGTATATTATTATTTATTATTTTAAAACTCCATCAAGCTTCTCTTTTAAAACTTGCGCATTAAATGGTTTAACAATGTAGTTATTTACACCAGCCTTAAGTGCTGTAATAACTTCCCCTTTACCACCTTCCGTAGTAATCATAATAATAGGTACTTTTTGATGGTTACCTTCTGATCTAACCTTTTTAACTAAGTCTAAACCATTCATATTAGGCATATTCCAGTCTGTTAAAATAATATCATATTGCCCCTCTGTTAAAAGCTTCCATGCTTTAACACCATCTTCTGCTTCATCGAAGTCTTCTTTTGCAAAACCTAGTTGCATAACAACATTACCAATGATTCTTCTCATTGTAGAACTATCATCTACTATCAAAATTTTCATAATTTAACCCTTATCAAAAAACTATATTCAAAATCTATATATTATATTAAATTTGTTTTAAATTTATACTTAATAAATAAAAAATTGCTTAATAGAATTTATCAAAGTTTAAATGTACTTTAAATATAATTATTTAATATTACTTTAATTAAAAGGGATACCATGATAAGAGGTTTATATACTGCAGCAACAGGAATGAATTCTATGCAACATCAAATTGATGTTACATCTAATAATATCTCAAATGTGAATACTTCTGGGTTTAAGAAAGATAGAGCTGAGTTTCAAGACTTAATGTATGAAAGTTTAAACTATACAGCAGGTAGAACTTCTCAAAACTCTATTAATCCAACAGGAATGGATGTAGGGCTTGGTGTTAGAATCTCTGGTATTCAAAAAGACTTTCTACAAGGTGACTTAAAAAACACTTCAAATCCTCTTGATGTAGCGATAGAAGGAAAAGGTTTCTTTCAGATTACTCAACCAAATGGTGAAATAGCTTATTCAAGAAATGGTCAATTTAAACTTGACAATGAAGGAAATATAGTAAATGGAAATGGTTACCTTTTAGAACCACAAATTACTGTTCCTGATAATTTAGTTGATATTTCAATCGGTACGGATGGTGTTGTAACTGGTAAAGACCCGCAAACTGAAGAAGAAGTAGAGATTGGGCAAATTACAATAGCTGATTTTATTAACCCTGCTGGGTTAACACCTGCTGGAGAGTCACTTTACAAAGCTAGTGAAGCATCAGGTGATCCAATTGTTGGAAATCCTACAGAAGATCAATTGGGTGGATTAAGACAAGGTATGATTGAGTTATCAAATGTAAAGCTTGTTAATGAGATGGTTGACTTAATTACAGCTCAAAGAGCTTATGAAGCAAATTCTAAAGCAATTACTACGACAGATAGTATGCTTGATACAGTTAATAGATTAAAAAGATAATTATTAATTTTTTAGTTCCATGGATTTAGAAAGATTAAAAAAACTCAGAGAAGAGAACTTTTTAAAACACAAAAAGAAGAAAAGAGAATATTACTTAAAAAGTAAGAATAAAGACTCTTCTTCTGCTAAATATAAAGATTTAAAAAGTATTGACTACTCAGAAGAGTTAAGTGATGAAAACTTTTTAAAAAATATGAAACTTATTGCAAAAAAGCAAAAAGGACATATTGATGATAGAAAAGAACAAATCATAAAAAAAATTCAAGACTATAAAAAACAGAAAAAAGATTACTATAAAGAGAATAAAGAAGATAGATTAAACTATCATAAAGAGTATAGAGAAAAGAAAAAAGAAAAACTTCGAGAATATAGAAAAGAATATTACAGAAAAAATAGAGAAAAAATACTAGCAAAACAAAAAGAAAAAAGAAAACAAAATAAAGAGTAGAAAATGGCAGAAAAAACAGACCAAGAGATAATTGAAGAATTAGGTTTAGAACAAGACAATAATCAAGCTACTGATACAGATACACTTCAACCTGTAAATAGTGATGAAAATCTATCTGCAGATAATCCTTCAGAAGAGAACAACTCTGATACTGAAACAAATGAAGATTATGATAGTAATACTATTGAAAATGAAGATTTAGATGAAGAACCTATTCAAAAGAAAAAACCCAAAATTTTAAAAATATTAATTGGTGTAATTGCTGCTTTATCTGTTGTATTAACGTTAGGAACTATTATGTATTTAGCTGGTTTCTTTGATGATGAAGAAAACAAAGAACCTCAAGCTAAAGCTCAAGCAGTTAAAGTAGAAAAGAAACCTGATGTTAATATTGATGATATCGATAAAAATAAATTGAATAAAAAACTTCAAATGCTAACTAAAACTGAAATTCTAAATAAAGAAGAATTAGAAGCTGAAGAGAAAAGAATTCAAGAAGAAGAAAAAAGAAAAGAAGAAGCTAAACAAAAAGCAATAGAAGAAGAAAAAAGAAAAGAAGAAGAAAGAATTGCAAAAGAAAAAGAAGCTTTAGAAAAAGAGAAACAACTACTTGAAGAAAGACAAATGACTATTAAAAAAGAGCAAGAAGAGTTCTTAAAACTTCAAGAGCAAATCAAACAAGAGTTTGAAGCGCAAAAAGCCAAAATATTCGAAGAGCTTCAAAAAGAAAAAGAGAGTATGACTTCAAAACCTGTAGAAGAAACAACAAAAACAAATGTTGAGAAAATTATTGAAAAAACAATCAATAATGAACAAACTTCAACAAATCAAGAGACTGAAGTAACTCAAAACCAAATGGTTGATACTAAAGAAGAGATGATTCCTCCTGCACCAAAAGAAGAGCAAAATGATATTATGAATGCAAACCTTTTCTTATCATTTATTAATGTAGCTGTTATAAAAGGGGATCTTCATAAATCATACTTAGATAAAGTAGAAAGCTTTGATAAGAAAATTTCATTATGTAGAGACTCTAAAAATAGAATTGAAATATACTTTGGACCATATGAGTCACCTGTTGAAAGAAACAAAGTATTTAATAGTTTAATGGATAATGGATTTAAAGATGCATTCTTAGTAGATTTTACGAAAGAAGAGTATCAAAAAAGATGTAATTATTAGAAAACTTTATTAAGAGTTTTCTAGTATTACTAATGAATCTTTAACTTCTATTTTCTTCTTATCAGTATCTACACTTACAATATAGTTTTCAACATTATAAGGGATTAAAAAAGTTTTTGGAAGACCTTTTTCTACTAGTTCAGTAGATGTTTTAATTTCTAAATAATCTTCAATTGGATATCGATGTATTTCTACAACCTCACCTAAATCTAAATCATTTTCAAATACATGACATGAAACAATATCAAACCAGAAGTGTTCGTTCTCGTCTAATTTACAATCATTCTTTGTTTGCTCCATTGTTACATATAGAAGTTGATTTGTAAGTTTTTTTGCAGTATCTACATCATCGTAAGTCTTGAATTTAACTAAGTCTCTATTTGAGTTGTATTCTTCAAGGGTTAATGTAAGTTTTTTGTCTGTAGTAAAGCTTGCGCCTTTTTTGAATTGCTCAGGAAAGTCAGAGTCAATAAAAAGTCTTAAGTGACCTTTTAAGCCTACTGCCTTACCTAATTTTGCAACATAGATTTTATCATTCATTCTAGTTTGACAACACTTGTATTTTGTAAGATACACCATCTTTGGCTTTACAACCATTTGCCATAGTTTTTAATGCATTTATCATGTTTCCATTTTTACCGATAAGTTTACCGATATCTGCACTATTAGCATTGATAGTTATCTCTGTAAAAGTTTCATCAACTACATTCGTTGAGATGCTAACATCTTCAGGGTAACTTACTATAAGTTTTGCATAGTTTTCTATAAAATTAGTAATCATGATAAAATCTTATAATAAATTTACTTTTTTTCAGCTAATTTCTTAACTCTCTCAGATGGCTTAGCACCAACACCTAACCAATAGTTATATCTCTCTTCGTCTAATTTTAATACTTTTGGCTCAACTACTGGGTTGTAGTAACCAATTGATTCAATCCAACCTGAATCTCTTCTTTTTCTTGAGTCTGTTACAACGATTCTGTAAAATGGTTTTTTGTTTCTACCCATTCTTGTTAATCTAATTACTGTCATTTTTATTCCTTCTGTTTAATTATAGTATTGAATTCTAAACTCCTCTTCTTTCAAAGTAAGTTTACAACTCAATACTATTTAGTGATTTACCTATTTAGGTAAGTTAAGTCCTCCTGGACCACCTTGACCTTGCATTTGTTGCATCATGTTTTGTAAACCTTTCATTCCACCTTTAGAAGAAAGTTTTTTAGCCATTTTCGATGCATTTTTAAACTGCTTAAGTATTTTGTTTACTTGCATTTCTGAAAGTCCAGAACCTTTTGAAATTCTTTTCTTTCTACTTGGATTCATTAAGCTTGGGTTTTCTCTCTCTTTTGGAGTCATTGAACCAATTAATGCTTTAATTCTTTTAATCTCATCAGAGTTTTCAAAATCCATATCTTTTATTGGTCCAGCCATTTGAGAAAGACCAGGAATCATTCCAATAATAGACTTCATAGAACCTAATTTACTCATCATTGCAAGTTGGTCTAAAAAGTCATTAAAGTTAAACTCACCTTTTTTAATCTTTTTAGATACTGCTTTTGCTTTCTTCTCATCAATTACAGCTGCAGTTTTTTCAGCAAGACCTTCAATATCCCCTGCACCCATAAGTCTAGATACAATTCTATCAGGAATAAATACTTCAAGGTCTGGCATTTTTTCACCAATACCAATAAATCTTAATGGAACACCTACTTGGTGTGAAATAGAGATTGCAACTCCACCTTTTGTATCACCATCATATTTTGATAATACAACTCCATCAATTCCGATTTTTTCTTTGAATGTAGTTGCTGTTTTTGTAGCATCATGTCCAGTTAAAGAGTCTGCAACATAAAAGATTTCATCAGGCTTTACTGCTTCTTTTACATCATATAATTGCTGCATTAACTCTTCATCAATAGCAAGTCGTCCTGCTGTATCTATTAAAAGTACATCATAGTGCTCTTTTTTTGCTTTCTCTTGAGCTGCAAGTGCAATTTTAATTGGATTTGTTTCATTATCATCAAAGTAAATATCAACTTCAATTTGTGCTGCAATTTGTTTTAACTGTTCAACTGCTGCAAGTCTTTGTAAGTCACAAGCTGCAACTAAAACTTTTTTCTTTCTAAGTTTTAAGTAGTTTGCTAATTTACCAGTTGTTGTTGTTTTACCAGAACCTTGTAGTCCTGTCATTAAAATAGTTGTTGGAGGAGTAGCTGAGAATACAAAACCTTGATTCCCTTCTGTTGTTAAAATCTTACTAAGCTCACTTTGTAATGCTCTTAAAAATGAGTCTTGACCAATTCCATTCTTTTTTGTTTCTAATTCAACAGCAGTAACAAGTTCTTTTGTAGTTTTATGGTGAACATCTGATTTTAATAACGACTTTCTAAGTTCTGTCGTTGCTTTTTTAAGTGATGCTGCATCATCTTTATGTCTTATTTTATTAACTGCGCTTTTTATTGAACCGGTTATTGAATCAAACAAAATAAACTCCAAACTTTAATAATTTTTGTGGATTATATTGAAAGTATACTTTAAGTTAGTTTAAGAAGGGTGTTATTTTAAGGATTTTTTAAATTTGTGATTTCAAAGAAACCCCAAATTTAGGGATTTCTTATTTCTGTAAAGCTTAATTTTTAATTAAACTCATACACTTTGAACTCTCTTGGTTCTCTTGCTTCAAAGTCATAATCAAATATTTTTGTTCTTTTTGAATGAAGTAAAACTCTATTTATATTTGCAACAGGTTTTCCATAAATAGTATCTCCAATTATTGGAAGTCCAATATTATTTAGGTGTACACGAATTTGATGTGTTCTTCCTGTATCAATTACAACTTTTACTTTTGATTTATTTCCCTCAACAAACATTGGGTATACAGTTGTTTTTGCTGGCTTCCCTTTTTTATCTACTTTAGATTTTGCTTGACCTCTATCTTTAGTAGTTAAAATTGGTTTATCAATCTCAATTTCATCAATTACTTTTCCATCAACAATTGCAACATACTCTTTGTATACATTATTTGCTCTAAACTCTTTAATTGCTTTTTTCTGAAACTCTTCATTTTTTGCAAATAGCATAACACCACTTGTCTCTTTATCAAGTCTATTTAGCATAATTGCTTTTGGAAACTTTTTTGCTATTTCATCTGAAGTTAAAAATGCTGGTTTGTCAACTGCTAAAATATCATCATCTTGGAAAATTACTTTAACTACACCAATCTCTTTTACAGTAAACCTTGTATCAGTATCTATCTCACCTCTGGCAATCATTACTTTTTTTCCACCAGCTTTTACTAAACCTTTATCAATAAGCTCTTTTGCTTTAGAGTTTGAGATTCCTTCTTGTTTTGCAAGAACTTTATATGCTTTATCATATGCCATGTAATTCCTTTATTATTGGCTGTATATCACCTTCTTGTACTAAAGATGACTTTTCTAAATCTTGAGCATTTTCTAATGCTTCTTTTAATTCATTGTCTTCAATTAACTTATAATTTTTAACACACTCAAATAGTGACTTCTGATTAAAAATTCTTTTTCCTGAAATTAACTTACATCCAAAGTAAGCTGGTTCAACAGGATTATGTCCACCTACATTTGCAAAAGCTCCACCTAAAATCACAATATCAGAAATTGCATAGATATTATTAAGTTCACCTAATTTGTCTACTAAAATTATATCAGAAGTGAAGTCTTCTTTTTGTGAAAACCTGTGAAAAGTTAAACTATTTTTTTTAGAATACTCTTCTATTAACTTTGCAACCTTTTCAAATCTTTCCGGATGTCTTGGTACAATAACTAATTTTCCATATTTTCTATCATAAGAGTTTAGAATTAATTCTTCTTCTTTCTCATGAGTACTTCCCGCTGTAATCAAAGTATCATTTGGCTTTTCAAAGTTTCTTGTTACCTTTGGAAGTTGAGCAAGTTTAATATTTCCTATAACTTTTACATCTTTTGCTCCAAGCTCTAAAAGTCTTTGTTTATCTATCTCAGTTTGAGCAAAAATTTTATCAATATTTGCAAACACTCTTTTATAAAAAAATGAAAACTTTTTATATGAGTTATAAGACTTATCAGAAATACGTGCATTTATTAAATATGTTTTAGCACCTTTTCTTTTTGCAAACAAAAATAAAAAGTACCAAAGCTCTGCTTCCATTACAACTAAAGCTTTTTGCTTTCTTATCCAAAAAGGTAAAAAGATTTCAAAAGGTAGATACCTTACATTTGAAGTTAAACTACTAGCTTCCTCAAAACCTGTATTAGTTATCACACTAATATTTGTTTCATCAAGCTCCTCAACCAGTGGCTTAATAGCTTTTGCTTCTCCCATAGAACAAACATGAAACCAAATAGAACTTTTTTCAAAGGGTTTATTATTTCTTAAAAAAAATTTTGCAGGAATTGCTTCTTTGTATTTTTTGTTTTTTGTTTTATAGAGTAAGTAGGGAATTGCCAGTATATAAATTACTAGAGAAACTAGATAATATATAATACTAAAAAGGCTCAAAATTAAGCCTCTTCAGTCTCATTTTCTTTATAAAGAATTCTTCCACAGTGTGGACAGTTAATGATTTCTTCTGATTTAATAACTTCTGAATAAGTTTTGTCATTGATCTTCATGAAGCACCCATAACACGCTTGGTCTACTACAGGAACTACAGCTGAATCTTTTGCCCATCTTCTAATTTTTTCATAGAAAGTTAAAATTTTATTATCAAATTTCTCTAATAACTCACTTCTTTCTTGATAAACTGCATTTCTTTCTTGGTTGATTTCATCAATTGCATTATCAACTGCAACTTGAATCTCTTTAATTGAATCTTCTTCTTCAGCTAATTTAGCTTGTAATTCTTTTAATTCTTCTTCTTTAGCTGCTGCAATTTCATCTAATCTTTCAATCTCTTCATTAGCAAAAGTAATTTGCTCTTTAGCAATCTCTTCTTCTAACTGTAAAGCTTTTACTTCTTTTTCATTTGTAACTTCGTTATGCTTTTTAGAAATCTCTTCTAATTTAGTTTTTAATTCTGCTAAATGAATATTGTTTTTTGTTCTTTTTGATTTTACATCATCAATTTGTGCATAAGCATCGTTAATTGAAGTTTTAATTGATTCTGCTACTTCAATAAATGTAGATAACTTTGCTTTTTCATTTTCAATTTTTGGTTCAAACATACTGATAGAACCATCATACTTAGATAGTTTTACTAAATCCTGTAAATACTTATTCAACCGTGTCTCCTTGTGTACAAAACTTAAATGGGTTTTTTGAAGCTGTTATTATAGCTTTTAATTGATTTTTTTTCAAATATTCACTAATAAGTCCCTCTAATAGAGTGCTGAAATACTTTTCACTTTCATAGTGTCTTATATCAATTAAGGAAATACCTCTTGCTTTGGCTTCCATTGCATCATGATATTTTATATCTCCTGTTAAAAAACAGTCAGCTTGAACTTCATTTATTAGTGACATACCTGCACCAGTTACTAATGCAACTTTTTTTACTTCTTCGTTACATTTTACATATTTTAAATACTCTAATCCTAAATTACTAGAAATCTTTTTAGCAAAGTTTTCAAAGCTATCATTTACATTTGCATAACAAATAAACTCTTCACTATCAATAACTTCTAAATCTAAAACTTCTTTTACTACATACTTATTTAAATGTGTTTTATCAATATTAGTATGCATTGAGATTAAAGCAATATTTTTTTGAATTAATTTTTTTACTAATTTAGAACTATAACTATCATAATTAATAGTTCTTAGAGCTTTGAAAATTAAAGGATGATGAGTTATAACTAATGAGTTTTCTTCCATCTCATCAACTATTTCCTCATCTAAATCTATAGAAATATAAACTTGTTTTACCTCATCTTCAAAGTTTCCAATAAGAAGACCTGAATTATCCCATTTTTCTTGTAATAAAAAAGGAGATAACTCATCTAAAAAACTATATATTTCTTTTATTTTCAAAACACTTCCTAAGCAAATAATTCTGGGTTTGTTTCTTTTAGGTTTGCTAATGCTTTTTTAGCAGACTCACTACCTACTTTCTCTAACCTTTGAACTTCTTGCTCTTTGTATAAAACAGCACAACCTTGTGCTAATTCTCGCACTTTTAAAATATAATTTTGTCTTTCAGTTACAGAGATTGCTTTTCTTGCATCAAGAGTATTAAATGCATGTGAAGCAATCATACACTGATCATATGCAGG
>Ga0193952_1000626_pt1 | contig 14453 bp, 18 predicted proteins | sample BB_3_MG_FD_140368 | JGI IMG/M metagenome (GOLD analysis project Ga0193952, IMG submission 140368) | Microbial mat bacterial communities from the Broadkill River, Lewes, Delaware, United States - BB_3_MG | ecosystem: Environmental > Aquatic > Freshwater > River > Microbial mats | place: USA... | reverse complement strand
ATAAAGGTTATGTTTAAAACAATAAAAGCGGACAGTTATTGACCTTTCTTGCCCGCTTTTAACTCTAATTTAAGTTATATTACTCCTATATTAATTAAAAACTACTACCATGCTAGGAAATGGAGCACTATTTTCTACTTTTTTAGTATCAGGATTAATAAATTTTATCCTACCTTTTAAAAATCTTATTTCTGCTTTATGATAAATAAAATCATGAAAATATATAGTATCAGTTCTAGCAGGAATTAACATTACTATCTTAACGCCTTTTAGGGCTTCATCATGACATTTTTTAACCCAATGTTTTAATTGTTTCCCATAAGGAGGATTGCAAAAAACTATTTCATTGCTCCAGTTTTGAATTAATCCGTTTTCTTTTTGAGTATAAAATTTAGAGCATTTAGCATTGTCTATTTCGCAACATGGGTCAAGAGTGAAACTAAACTCTTTATCCAGCTCATCAAATATGTCTTGTGGTGTCCCCCATTTTTCATTTTTAGAACTAAACATTAAATCATTATTCATAAACTCCCCTTAAAATTCCATTATTAAATATTTGCCATTATCCAATTCTTTAACTTCTGTATTATTATACAGGAACTCAAGAACGTCTTCTAAGTTACAAATATCATCATCTATGCTTATATAATCACCTATCAACTCTTTTTCTGTATATTCTATCCAGTTCATTTTATACCTCTCTATTATATTGATAATCAGTTCCTTTTAGTCTGTAAAGTGCATTATTAGTGATTTTTCTTTGCCAACCTTTGTTTTTAGGGCTCCAATGCATACCTAGGCTTTTTAATTCTTTTATAACTTCAAAACTAGGCTTACTGTCATGTCTAATAATTATTCTATCTAAATCAAAGTCTATAGTTATTTCAACTTCAATATCATCTTGAGTTATGACCCAAGATTTATTAGTAGCACTTTCTTTTTTTTCTAAAGTTTTAATTCTAATTTCTGTATTTTTTATTTTTGCAAGATTATTAGTAAGTTGATAACCTGCAAAAGTTTTTAAGTCTTTTAGTTCATTTATTAAAGAAAGACTAAAACCTAACTCTTTTAATTTTTCAACTTTACTATCTGTCATTTCATTTTTTGGCTTTTTTCTCATGATAACATTAGCTTTTTTCATTAAATCATGGTCTTTTTTAAGGTTTTCAAGCTTTTTTCTTGCAATTTGAAGCTCACCACCACCATCTACAACAGCTTGTTTATTTTCATTTCTAGTTTTAATTTTTAACATTTTTTCAATATAAAGTTCTAAATTTTTATATTTATTTCTATAAGATTCATGATTTTTTTCATTTTTTGCAACTGGAAAACGTGCGGGCCCTGTTATCATAGGTGATAAAAGTCTTGATTGAGCTGATAAAATATCAAGATAAAGGCTTAATATTTTATTCTCATTGTATACGTCGCCTAGTTGTCTCTTGTAATATTCAAGATTGATTTTTACATCATTTATAAAGCTTTGACCTCTTTTTTTAGGGTCGAAACTTGTACCATTATAAGCATATTTAGATAAAGAAATTAAACTACTCATTAAAGGATTTTCTTTTTTTGTCACAGATTTTTTAGCCGAGGTAACCGTATGGGGAACTTTAACTTCTAATTTTTCAAGTTCTCTATATACAGGTTTACCAGCAGGTAATAATTTTATTTCTTGTTTTTCAACCTTTGGGTTATTCCCAACAGTTACAATTTCTTCAGCTTCAACACTGTCAATCATAAACATTATTGAGAAGTTATCAGTATCAATTTTTAAAAGTATAAATTCTATACCTCCATTAATATAACTAACAATACTTAAAGTTATATCATCTTTTGCTTTTATTTTTGCAAGAGATACATACTTTAAGCAAGATAATGATTGCTTAATAGCTTCATCACAGATATTTATTTTTTTGCTACCAATTGTTATTATGTCTTGATTTGTTTTTAGAGCAAGTTTAAATCTTTTTATTAAGTCATTTAAGTATTTTTTATTACATACTTCAACCAGACTTGGTTTTTGGGTTATAAAATCCTCATAAGTTCCGATAACCTTATTACTAGATTGTTTATATTTTTTAAAATCACAGGTTTTATCTGTAATGATTAAAGTATTATCTATCATGATGGCATTTTCTTTAATGCTTACAAGGTTAATATAACTATTTTCACTTTCTAATTTTAAGAAAGATTTATTTAAGAAATTGTGTCTTGTAACACTTGTTTCAATATGGTTATTGTTTGATAGATTTACTAAATAATCAATATCAGATATATCAAATAAATATTGAGTACTATCATAATTTGCAATAAGTAACAGGTTATCATTATTGTAAGTATGACTATAATCTACAAAGATAATAAGATTTTTATCACCCAATCTTAAATCTTTAAATCTTGATAAATAAGAGTATTTTATTATTGAGTTTTCTTTCACTTCTTTTTGAATTTGTTTTAACATTTTCTTTAATTGTTGTAATGGTAAAGCTTTATAATTAGTCTGTAGTTCTTTAGTTTTGCTATTGTGGATAAACTCTTGTTTATCCCCTAGTTTTACAAATTTAAGCTCTTTAAATTTACTATTTTTAAAATATTTTGGTACTTCAACAGCTTTAGGAGCTGATAATAATTTGATTTCTTGTTGTTTATATTCTAAAGTTTCAATATTTAATGTAGATTTTGGAGCTGATAATAATTTAATCTCTTGCTTTTCTACGTCCATATCTTTCAATTCTTGCAATCTTTCAAGAACTATTTCAATATCTAATTCAAGCTTATCTAGAAGGTCGTTTTCTATAACTACACTTCTATTAGCAAGCATAGAGGTAGCAAAAGGCTTGCTTGATTTTGCTGTAGCATAAATTTTATTAGCAAAATCAAAATGATTATTATTTGCTAAAACTACCGTAAAAGGTTTTAAACTTTTAAAAGTAGCAAGTAAAAAAATAAGACCTAAAATTGTTAAGTAACTATTTGCAAATATTAAAGTAGATGTAGTATAAGTCATTTTGAGCTCCTGTGAAAGTTTGTTAGCTGTTGCAAATATTATAAATAGATTCTAAGTATTCGTTCTCTACATTTAATTTGTAGAATTTATTTTCTACATTTTCGTTAAATGTTTCAATGAACTCTACAATTATGTAGGCTTTATATTTTTGGTCGGGTTCCTTTAGTGTTTTTATTACTATAATCATGCACTCAATAACAGTTTTAAGTTGAGAAAGTGTTTCCACTAAGCTAAGAGAATTTAACGTCTCGGCACTGTCTTTTATATAACTACATTCTAAACATACAGTATCTAATATTTCTTTAAATTTCATTTTGAACTCCTATTAATTATAAATCCAAAGATTCTTATAATTGGTCAAATCACTATATAAAGGAAAATTATTTCTAGTTATTTCTTTTTTTAATTTGTTAAAATAGGTTCTAGTTATTTCTTTTACCATTCCTGAGTTTTCTTCGTAATATCCATACTTCATGGCACAAGTTCCAACACCTACATAATAGGACACAGACTCACCATGTACTACTTTTGCAATAAATAAATCTTGAGACCTCACTCTTAAGTATTTGCCTATAGTTCGCCACTCAAAGCCTTCTTTCTCTAAGTCTTTTCTTACTTTTGGAGTCATGATTTGATGCTGATTAATAATTTCTTTGATAGTTTTAGTTAATTTTGAAAATTTCATTTTGTACTCCTATTAATTAAGTTACTAAAGTTTGTTTATTATAATTGGAGCTGAGTTGTTTAATGGTACATCTCAGCAAAAAACCATTTATAAGTGTTTATAAGTGTTTATAAGTGTTTATAAGTGTTTATAAGTGTTTATAAGTGTTTATATTCTGTTTCGGGCTTTCTCTATGGGATTCTTTTAAAGGCTTCCCAAACCTACCGTTTTAGAGCTATCAACCGTTATGCTGTAGAATATCGAACCCTCTCAGGGTTGTAAGGTATGAGATAGGTTTTTAATGCCTTCCCTCATTTCCTTATAATTAATTATAGCGTATTGTAACTTAAAAGTCAAGTACTTTTTTATTTTTTTTTAATTTTTTTTAATTTTTTATTCATTTAACCATTTAAAACTTGAGCAATGTGACAAACAATGTGAGACCTGAGAAAATCAGATTTTAACAGAATGCTATAAAAATGAAAAATGGGACCATGAGACCATCAAAAAATATTATTTTTTATAAAGGTTAAAAAACAAAGTTTGGTTCGGTATGGTTGTCATAGAACACCGTTCTTTTTACTTTTTTAATAATTTTATTTTTTGATGGTCTCATGGTCTCAATTAAGAAATATAAAAATAAAGTTCAGTAAATACAACCTGTTACCTGCTAAAACAGTGAGACCATCTAAAAGGTCCCCTGTCTCACTTGTGGACTCAGGCCTATTTTAGGGGGACCACCAAGTGAGACAGTGAGTCCTTTTAGGTGGTCTCACCTTTTAGGCCAAATTGTCTCAGGTGGTCTCATTTTAGGCTTGAATTTAATGTCATACTTTTATTCTATGTGTCCGATATCATACATAATGTAAACTAATTAGAATTACGTTCTACGGTTAAATGCTCCTGTAATGCACGAAACAACAACACTAGTACTATAGTACACGACGTCTTGTATTTTGAAACTTTTTAGACGCTCAAAATCGAACGCTAACGCACGTTTATAAAAGAGTATAAATTAGGAGCTTTAAGTAGTTTAATTATAAAGAATAAGGATAGCCCCCCCCCATGATACCCAAAAGGTGGAACCAATACTGCTTAAGTACCTCTCTAAATTTTTTCATATTTTAGGTTACATTTTAAGTTACAAAACGCTATACTGTCTTTTTTAATAATTTTGTATTTTATTCTCTTGACTTTTAATCTTCAAAAAGCTATACTTTTAATGTTGAATGCTAGAGGTTGATTAATCTTAATTTAAACATGGGATTCTAAAAAACACTCAACCTCTAATTTTTAGCTTTTCCTATGAGTAGTTTGTTTCAGGCTCTTAAGTTATGAACTCCTTAAGAGCCTGTTTTTTTTTATGGAGAGACAGATGGATATCAAAAAACTTCAACCACATGAAGAAAGAGTTATTTTTGAAAGACATGAATTAGAGATAAAATATAAAGCTTTAGATGATTTTATGGGAACTGAAACATTTAATTCATTAGATCCTGAAGATATAAATTTGCTTTATTCTCAAAAAAAACATATGAAAAACTATATTGGTGTTCTTAATGTTAGGATAGGTAAATTTATTAAAATGGGTTAAATTTTTTTTTGGAGAGACAGATGGATGTATATGAAACACCTAAGTGCGAAACAACACAAAGTTTTAGTGCAGCATTTGAAGCTGTTAAAGTTGGTAAAAAAGCTGCAAGAAAAGGCTGGAACGGTAAAGGTATTTTTATCGAAGCTCAGTTTCCTGATGACCACAGTAAGATGAGTGGCCCTTATCTTTTTATAGATACAACAGGTTTACAAACTGATAATCCTGCTGCTCCAAAAGTAAGAACACCTTGGTTGCCTTCACAAACTGATATCATGGCTGATGATTGGTTAATTTTAGCTCTATAGTATTAATGGTAAAACACAGGTTTCCAAAACCTGGGTTCTTAGTTCAAGTCTAAGTGGAGCTGCCAAAGGGTTTTCTTTTTATTATGTTTTACTTTACCCTTGCTTCAAAAAACTAAAACATTCTTAATATACTACAGAGGGCCTTTTTTGGCCCTCCCCCCTAACAATTTATCTTGATTTGACAATCTCGCTATTTAATATTAAAATGTAAGTAATGGAGGGATTTATGGGTAAAAAGAAAAACATTGAAGTTGTTGATTTGACGCCTCAACAGCTTAAGGAACAAAAAGAAATTAAAGCGGGAATAACTAAAAGGAGAGAGCCTACACAGGAGGATTATCTTTTAGACAACTTATTTACAGAACTTTATAATGCCAAAATAAAAATTGTATATGGTCCAGGTTATGCTCCTGTGTACCTGGAGGACTTACTAGAAGAAAAAGGTGAAGAGTTAACTTATGAGCAGAAAAGATTTTTTTTTAATAAGTCAATTGACCTTTTGCAGGCCCAAGCTTTTGCTAAATCTTTTGCTGGTAAAGATATAGAAAGCATTGGTAAAGTTAATTATGATAATGTTTTAAAAGGTTTTCAAGTATTTAGAGACTTAGTTGACGTGTTGTTAAGTGGTGATACTGATGAAGTTGATTACCAACCAAATCCTCAAGCTTTAAGGGACTTAGAGGAGTCTATGGACACTGAAGACAATGAAGAGGATTATGACAACGAAGACTACGACTATGGGGATAGAGACGAAGACGAAGAACTTGATTTTGAAGATGACGAAATTGAAGAAAGGGGATAGTTTATGTTTACTGATTCAAATAGACACAAAGAAGAAAGGAGTAGATATCGTAAGGAAATAAGAGATATTGCTCATGACTTTAAGGGTTTAACTCATTGGATTGAAAACAAGGCTTTTCCTAAAGATATGGATTATTGGGCTAGGAAGGATAAATATGAAAATGAAATAACTCCTTTAATTAAGGAAATGAGGATTGGAGTTCATAAAAAAATAATAAACAACAGAAAATTTAGAAAGGAAATGAAGCGAGCTACAAATAGAGACTTCCATCTTTGGATCAATTTGTATGCTACAACTTATAATCCTATCTTTGATAAGAGTGATATTACTCCTGCTATATTATTTGAATACCAATTAGATTTTTTAAAAAGAATACATAGTGGTGAAAGTTTAATTTGTATCAAGGGTCGAGGCATGGGTTTCACCTGGACTAAGGTTTGGTTTGATGTTTGGGAAATGCAGAGAGACAGGACTTATCAGGCTGTTGTTATAAGTCGTGTTGAAGATGACTTAGATATGAAAGATGATGAGTCTCAAACGATCTTTGGTAGAATGCGTTTTACTGCTCAGAATGTACCTTATAAAATAGTTCTTGACGGTAGAATCCGTTTTATGAAGCATGGTAAAAGTCAATTTATAGGTAAAAGTTCTAATCCTCATGCAGCTAGGTCTACAAGAGCTAACAGGGTTTATGTTGAAGAAGCTGGAGTTATTGAAAATTTTAAGCTTATAATGAGAGGAGTTAATGCTGTATCTAATCAAAGAATACTTGGTGGTTCTGTTAATGGAACTGCTAATGGTTTTATAGGATATTGGGAAGGAGCTTTATCTGAAGAGGCTAGAGGTGATAAGCATGAAGGTTACGGTTGTGTTAAGTGGACTTATGATATGCACCCTTTATTTAGGGCTCCTGGTTGGTTAGAAAATGAAAGGCTTCAATATCCTGATGATGAAGCTGGATTTAACCAGGAAGTACTAGTTGATTGGTGGGCGAGTGTTACAAATCAAATCTTTACAGGTTTAAGGAAGGACCATAAAGAAGAGTTTTCTGATGAACTAAAGAGAGAATTTTCACATTTTGAGAGTTGTGTAAGTATTGATGTGGGTTTTGGTACTTCACCTACAAGTTTGTGGTATTATTATTATGATATGGAAACAGATAATTATTATTATGTTGATTATGTAGAATTAAAGGATAGTAATTATCTTAAAGTCGCTGAAAGACTTAGAACTGATGGTTGGTTGGAAAACACAACACATTTTGTTGACCAGCATTCAGCTAAAAGAGGTAATGATGGTGAGACTTTAACTGATTTATGGATTGATGAAGGCTTAAATGTTGTAGAAGTTAGTAATAGAAAAATTGGAGCAAGTTGTAAAGTTAGTAATGCAAAACTTAGTCAAAGGAAAATACATTTTGATAAATATGGTCCTGGAATAAAAAATGGTTTTGATTTGCTGTCAAGATATCGTACAGTAGATAAGTATAATGCTGAACAACAAGATAAGAATGAAGCTGCAGATGCTGGTGATTCATTTCGATATGGTCATGATGCTAGCAATCATTTTAGAGATAAGAAAATTGCAAGAGTTAATAAAGTTACGATTTATAGGAATCGCGGGAAGTATAGTCGTGTTAAAAGGAGGATTCGTGGGTAGTGCATATAATAGAGCAGGTGATGTTACAGATTTTAGAGGTAAAGACTTTTTAGATGTAGATAGTGGTTATTGGAAAGAGATTCACAATGTTTCTTTAGAGAATACAGACTATTTTGATAATAATAAAATGCCTTACATTAATAATTTAATTTATCAGGATTATACAGTTAATGCAGAGTTGATTCCTATAATACCTCTTGCTATTACAAGATATTTAGTTGTTGCAAAAAGTAATAATTACAATAAATCTTATGCCTTGGAAGTTGGAGAAGGACAGGATATAAAAAAGCTTTTGAGTTTTAATAACTTAAAATCAGGTTTATGTGACTGTATTATGAATTTCAACTTACATGATGCAGGATTTATCAGGTTTTTTAATAAAGGTAATAAATTAAGATTCCAGAGTATACCTAACTGTGATATTGTTTATGATTTTAATTTTGCTAAATATAATATAAGGTTGAAAAGGATTAGTGATCAGCTTTATTTGTATGAGTACTTTGAAGAGCTAGGTGAAGTTACTTATTTAAGAGTTGAATTTGCAGCTAGTGATATGTATACAATAGATTATGAAGCATTAAGAGGATTAGCAAAAGAACAACTAGAGCTTAAAGGTAAAAATTCCATAGCGAACCTTATAACACCTAAAAACCAAGAGTTCCCTAGAGATACGAGCGGATTAGATTTAAGGTCTGTAAGTATAATGAAAACTCCAACAACGATACCTTTATTTGGTAATTCAAGAAGAATTAGCAGTAGAAGTATGTTTGTTGATGCTGATTTAATACTAAATGTATTATTAGGTTTTGGTTTAGCTAATGTACCTCATGCTTTGCTAATGAAAATCTGGATTAAGAATGCTAGAAAAGGTGCTAATATGGATGAAAAGCTTGGTGCTTTGGCTGATATACTTGATGCTCTTCCTTTAACTGAAGGTGAAGATGCTGGAATCATAAAAGGTGATTCCCTTGCTGGTTTTAAGAATTTCTTTGACATATTTGAAGCTTTGTTAACTCATATTGCACAACTGGAGGGTATACCTAGGGGAGCTATGCAACTCGCGAATCCAACAAGACAAAGTAGTGCAGGTAAACAAACTGATAATAAAAGTTCTAATATTTTTAGAGAATTTTTTATGCAAAAGCTTAATGATTTTGAAGAAAGAATTTTTGATGCTATAAATTTAGCTTTAAACAAAGACTATGAATTTAAAAATATAGATAAGAGTTTGAGTTTAACAATGTCTTCTAATGAAGTTCTTCAGGAAATGATTCTTGCAACTACAAATGGGTTTGAAGAATTTATTACTGCAGTAAGTAAAGCTAAAGGTATTAGTTATGATGAAGCTGAAGCTATGTTAGATAAAGCTTTAGTTAGTAAAGAGAAATATGGCTCATTGCTTGGAGGTATTCCAGGAATGCCTACTGCTGGAGGTACAGAACAAAATGCTTCAGTTATAAAGAAAGAGGGTGAGGTTTGGAAAGGAGATGCAGAAAATGAGGAAACTGTCAAATAATGTAAGTATTAGTAATTTTAGATATACTTTAAATAAAGGTTTATTAAAAAATATTGCTGAAAACTTAAGTGATGAATTAGTTGATATAGTGAAGAACCAGCATTTAAACTCTTTAAATCTTGCAGGAAAACCCTTGCCTGATTACACTGAGGGGTATATAAATTACAAGGCTTCAGTTTTAGGGGTTAGTACTGGTAGTATAAAACCTAATCTAGATTTAACTGGAGAACTTCATGACAACGCTAAAGCTGGGATAAAACTAACTCAAGATGGTTTTGATTCAGTTTATAGTATTAGTTCTTTAGGAGATGACCACTTATCAGAAGCTAATCGAAAATCTAAGACTTGGGAAGATTTTAGTCTTATAGGCAAAAAGATATGGAAAGAGAGTATTATTCCAGTTATAGATAGGTCTATAATTGAGTTTGGCAACAAATTTGGAGTTTTAGAGTCTGTAACTCCTCAGTAATGTTGACAAAACTATAATTTTATTATATTATTAAATAGATTTTTTTTTATGGAGAGATTATGAATTTTTTAAACTTGTACCTAATGTTTTATGCTCCTGATGGTGGAGCTGATGGTAGTGGTGGAGCTGATGGTAGTGGTGGAGCTGATGGTAGTGAGACTGAAAACAACGAAATGGCTGAAAAGTATAGAGCAATGGAGTTAAAACAGCAGGAACTTGAAGCTAAAATTGAAAACTTAACTAGTAGTAGTAAAGAAGAGAATAATTCACAAAGAGATAAAGATATTAATGATATTCATGTCGATGACTTAATGAGCGAATTAAAGGATTTGAAAGAGAATCAGGCTAAATTTGTAAATGATGCTATTCAAGGTGCTTTACTAAATAATGAATTAGCTGGAATGATTAATGATATATTACCTGATAAATTAGATGAAGTTAAAGACAGTTTAAATGGTAAAGATGTTAAAGACCAGATTGTTTTTTTAAAGAAATATGCAACTAAGCTTTTGGTTCCTGGAACTTCTTATGCTGGTGGGGCAACAAGAAAGCCTGAAAAAGTAGACCAAATTGAGCTTCTGATGAATAATGATTTTATTAAGGACTCAGGTCTTAGTAGAGAAAGTGTAGAAAAGTATGCTGATGAGAACTCTCTTTATGATTTTGAAGCTGAACTTGTACGAGATTTTAAGCAAATCAAGACTCCTAAAGGAGTTTTAGATCATTTTAAAAAAGGAGAAAGCAAATGAGTAAAAAAAGCGTAGAAAATTTAAAAGAGTTAAAATTATTAGTAACTGCAAATATTAAAAATAGAAGAGCTAGAACCAGAGCTTTAAAACTTGTTGAGGTTTTAAATACAGAAGAAGAAAAACAAACAAAGGAAATTAAAGCTGTAAAAAAAGAAATTAAAGAGATAAAGAAAGATATTGTTCCTGAAACTCCAGTTGTTCCAACTCCAGAGGAGGTGACAAATGAGTAAAAAAGATATTATAAGAATAACAAAAGAAAAACAAGAAGAATTAAGTCAGGATAGAAAACATTTATTTAGGGTGCCTAAGACAAAAGTTTTAATTTGTACTAGACCTTTAGATAGAACTTTGAATGATGCAGAGGGTTACATTGATTTGTGTTATTATGACCATGTTAGCCATAGCTGGAAAGGAGTATTCCCAATTGATAAGATACCTTCATCTGAAAAAAATAGACTTGGTTCTTTATACTCAAATAAAGAAGTTGTTCTGTATTGTAAGGAGTCAGATCTAGATGATTTAATTAAACAATCTTCTAAAGACTCTAAGGTTATAGAGAAAAGACAATCAAAAGCCGAGGCTAAAATAAAAGCAGCTTTTGGCCAAAGTTAATTTTAAAAGGAGTGAATTATGATGAAGAGTTTTAGTAGTGTGAATACCCCAGCTACAGTAAATTTAAAAGAATTTTTTCAAGGAGGCAAACTTGGAGGTGAAGGAAAGCGTGTAGTTAAGATGATATTTAATCAAGACAACACTTTTCTTGAAATTGGAAAGTTTGTAAGAACAACTCCTAAAACCTATACAGCTAGTACTCATACTATTGGAGCTGGTGTTGATTCATTAGAAGTTTCAGCCTCTTTTGCTTCTCCAGTTGCTGAAGACTTGAAGGTCGGAGATATTGTTGCTTTAAATGGTACTGCAAGTGGTCGTGCAACTATTGTTTCTATTAGTAATGGTAGGACTTTAGTTAAGTTAATGAAAACTACTGATTTTGAAACAGCTGCAGTTGATTCTTTAGCAATTGTATTAGAGACATCTTCTGTATTTAAGACTGGTGATGAATTTGAATTAGATTTTGGAAAATACCCTGAAGTAAGTTTTGCTACAACTGGAACTCCAGTTGCAAACAATATTACAATGGTATTACAAACTAACTCAACTAATTTTTTATAAGGAGTAATATATGATTGGCGTACCAAAAGTATCAGCTGAAGAAGCTAACAGAGTTGTACATAATGAATTAAGAATTGTAAATATGGATAATACCAAGAATAGTCTTTACACTTTGTCTGAAGAAGCTATTACTGTTGCAATGCTTGGTAGGAATTTTAAACAAACATCTTCTAAGTTTACTGTAATGGTAACAATGTCTGGTTTTCCTGAGTTAAAACCAGTAGACCCTCAAGGTCAACCAACTAGTTATGGAGAGCTTGAAGAATTTGGAATGAGAGTTAAGATTGAAAAGTTTTCTAGTGTATTTAGTACATTAGATATAGATAGAAGATCTTTAGATAATGCTGGTAGAATGGTTCAAGTTATGGATGGTATAAGAGATGTTGCTCTTGATGCATATATTGATAATTTGAGTTATACTATGAATCATTCTCATGACGGTGAGTTTCGTGTTATGAATGGTGAATATGCATCTATGACAGATAGAGGTAAAAACTCTATTTGGAGTGAAGAATTAGAAGATGGAACTATTCAAAACAATGCTCATAACATGGGTAGTAATGAGTTTTCTAGTGCTGGAATCAAGGCCGCAAGAAAAGCAATTAGGTCACATAAAACACCATATAGAACTAGAATTAAATCTACTGTTTTAGGTGCTATTGTAGACAGAAATGCTTTAGATGATGCTAAAGATGTGGTTGGTTCAATCAATCAGGGTGTTTCTAGAACTAATATGATTGCATCTTTTGGTTTGCCTCTTGGTGTTTTAGATTTTTCAAATGAAAAAGATTGGTATTTAATTACAGATAAAGCACAAATTGGTTTTGCTTATTATCCTGGTTTTATGTTTCCACAATATAGTCGTTATTTAGAATCTGTATCTAACAATGATCAAATTGTTACAGATTGGTTTAAAAAAGGTTATATTGCTAGGCCTACAGGTTATTTTTACAATAAGTTTGGTAAATAAATGGAATTAATCTCTAATAATAAAATTTCAATAGGTGTCTTTGGGCAAATAAAAGATGAGTTAGGTAAAGATATTTTAAGTTCTGAGTTTGAAATTCAACCTGCAAAGACTTTAGTACCTGTAACTAGAATAGATGAAGAAACTTTTTCTGTTACGACTCCTAATGATTTTGATGTTTTTAATATTGGAGAGATAGTATTTATTAAGCAAGACAGCTTTGATATTGAATGTATCATTTCTGAAGTTGGAAATGATAGTAAGTATAGAGTTATCTTGCTTAAAGATACTTTAAAAGATAATTATAGCTCCAAAAAAATGGTGATTCCTGAAGATACTTCTAATATATATAGGAATTATGAGGTATTAAAACCTACTTCTTTAAAAGATGGTGTTTATTATACTCAATTCGGGGGGTTATTACTTCTAAGTGATGGATTTCATCGCTTAAAAGCTTTAGATTACAATGATATCTATAGCTTAAAACCTGTTTTAAGAAACAAAGGAGTTACTCCTTGGCAACTTAACAACTTAATTAACACGGCTTACAAACTTGTGTTAGATGATTTAGTTAGTTATGACTTGACTCTAGTTGATAGGTTTAAGTATTTAAACATTGGTGGTATAATAAATTTAATAATGTTTAAAACTATAGCTCTTTATGAAAAAGCTTTTCCAACTGAAAAAAACTATATTTACCACAATACTTATAAAAGTGCTTTAAATAGTTTTAAACCTTATTTAAAGACAGATAATACTGGTAAAGTTGAAAAAGTTAGGAAAAGGGGGTTTAGGCTTTGAGTAATGGAATTAAGAGACCAATTGATATAGTAATGGAAGGAATGGGTTTTAAGCCTTTAGGTGCTAAAGGTTTGCCTCAGCAATATGTTGATTCATATAAGGCTGTAGAGGCAGATATTAAGATTAATAATATTTGTAGAACTAGAGTTAAGTATACTTATGATGTTGATATTTATATGACTCAAAAGGTTTGGGACTATCATTTTGATAAAGTTGGTTTTGCAAAAAAAATAAGAGATGATTATGGTACACAATGTATATATGTATCAAATTCAGTTTTCAAAGAAGGTGTTAGGATTATAAGATATAGAATGTCTTTATTAGCTGATGTAAGGAGATAAAATGGTAGTAGTTAGAAGATTTATAGGATATGATGATGAAGCTTTTAGAGTTTCTATCATGAAGTCTTTAGGATGGAAGTCTGAAAATACAGATGTCAAGAGTGGTGATTTACTTGAGATAATTGCAACAGAAGTACCTGTTTATGTAGATGAGAGTAAAAAAGTTGAAATTAAGAGGATTGGTGTTGTAAAAAGAAATTCAGTTAATTTTATTGGTGCTGGGATGGGCAAGATTACAGTAAAAAGTTTAATGGGTAAGCTACTTACTAATGCTTATGGTAATTCTCTTCTTAGTGGTAGTTTAGGTAATTTAGTTTTGCCTGTAGATGGAAACCAGGCTGCAATTAAAGTTCCAACTTGTACTTTAATTGACAGTTATACAATTAAGCCCCCTGCAGGAGTAAGT
>Ga0193952_1000625_pt1 | contig 14458 bp, 6 predicted proteins | sample BB_3_MG_FD_140368 | JGI IMG/M metagenome (GOLD analysis project Ga0193952, IMG submission 140368) | Microbial mat bacterial communities from the Broadkill River, Lewes, Delaware, United States - BB_3_MG | ecosystem: Environmental > Aquatic > Freshwater > River > Microbial mats | place: USA... | reverse complement strand
TCAGAGAGCATGATTGAATGCTTCTCTTTAAGGCCATCTTTAACACCTGCAATAATATCCAAGTCCAACATATCGGTTGCTCCTTCTTGCATCGCGTTTCCTGTTCTGTAAATGTTGGTTTCACCAAATTTCAGGTATCTTGGTTGCTCCCAAGATGACATCACAATATGTTTAAAGTTATCTTTATGATCTTGACGCAAAGCAAACTCTAATGGTCTCGGAATTGCTGGACCTGTTCCAATAGTATTATTTATAGTCTGACTTTGAAATATTTGAGCTATAGTCTCTTTATTTTCAAAATGATTATTAAAATTTAATTCATCAGTAACCCATAAACCAATCATAATCGTCGCTGCCATGCCAACCGCTAAACCTGAAATATTGATAAATGAATACACCTTATTTTTAATAAGATTCCTAAACGCTATTTTGAAATAATTTTTTAGCATGATTTCTATAAATTACTGTTCGTTTTTTGATTGATTTGGTTTCAACACTTCAGCACAGATTGGTTGGTTGATGTCGTACTGAAGTATTTCCACCTGATTGATTGATTGATTGATTGATTGATCATTATATACCTACAAGGTTTTCAAAACCTTGCAAGATAGACTACGCTAATATATTTTCTGTTACTTTTTGTCCGTCTAACATTCGGATAATTCTATGACTGTATTTAGCATCATGCTCACTGTGTGTTACCATGATGATGGTTGTTCCGGCTTCATTAAGATCTATTAATAAATCCATCACCTCATTACCATTAGTACTATCTAAATTTCCTGTTGGTTCATCGGCTAATATTAATTTTGGTTTATTAACCACTGCTCTAGCTACAGCCACACGCTGTTGTTGACCACCAGATAATTGTTGTGGAAAGTGATTACGACGATGCATAATTTGCATTTTCTCTAAAACCGCTTCTACTTGTTTTTTGCGCTCAGCAGGTTTTACACCGGTATAGATTAATGGTAATTCTACGTTTTCAAAAACGGTAAGTTCATCGATAAGATTAAAACTCTGAAACACAAAACCAATATTGTGTTTGCGTAACTCGGAACGTTTGCGTTCGTTATAGCCTGCGACTTCTGTTCCGTTAAACATAAAGCTGCCTCCATCTGGATCATCCAATAACCCTAAAATGTTTAATAAGGTTGATTTCCCACATCCTGAAGGCCCCATTATGGCAACAAACTCACCTTCTTTAACATCAAATGATAATTTGTTTAATGCGATGGTTTGTACCTCTTCCGTTTTATAGAATTTTTCTAAGTCCGTAATTTGTATCATTGTATTCGTTTTTTATTGATTGTATATTTTGAGGGTTGAATATTGCATTCAAAAACACCCCTAAAGTCCCCTCAAGGGGACAATCTTTTTGTTTATTTCAAAATCAACTCTTCTGTATCACCAAAAGCATCATAACTCGATGTCACTACTTTATCACCAGGATTTAATCCCTCAAGCACTTCGTAGTATTCTGTATTCTGACTTCCTAATCTGATATTTACTTTATAGGCCGTGTTACCATCTTCACTCACTTTAAACACCCAATTACCTCCTGTTTTTTGAAAAAACCCACCTTTTGAAACTAATAAAGCTTCTTTTTCGGCACTTAAGGCCACACGGATCTGTAAGTTTTGACCTCTTCGGATGCCTTCTGGTACATCTCCTTCAAATTTCATATCTACTTGAAAACGACCATTCGTTACTTGTGTAAATACTTTTTTAATGACTAACGTGTAGGTTTTATTATTCAACGTAAAAGTTCCGATTTGACCATTATAGATTCTAGAAATATAATGCTCATCGATATCAACTCTTACCTTGTAACCACTAGTGACATCAACTTGTCCTAATCGTGTTCCTTTATTTATAGATTGTCCGATTTCAGCATCAAGAGATGTTAATTGCCCATCAATTGGTGCTCTAACCACTAAATCTCCTACTTTTTTTCGCATTAATTCTAAAGCACTTTGGGTTCTGGCATAAGAGTTTTTTGCTTGGCTTACTTCTAATTTAGACGAAATAGTATCTTCAGTTAAGACTTGTTTAGCCAGTTTCATCCGTTCTTTTTGGTACTCATAATTATTCTGAGACGACTCGTAGTCCATTCGTCCTATGGCTCCTTTTTCATATAAGCGTTTATTCAAATTATAAACACGTTCTGCTTCAATCAGATTATTTTCTACATCAGTAAATTGATTTTGTCTGTTTATGGTATTCTGACGCGCTGCATTTTGAGAAATCTGCATTTGCGTTAACAAGTTATATACTGATGTTTCTTGGTTCACTAAACTCAATTCTAAATCAGTGTTCGATAACCTTAAAATAGGCTCTCCTTTTTTCAGCATGGCTCCATCTTCAACAAACTTCTCCTCTACTCGGCCGCCTTCTAACGCATCTAAATAAATAGTAGTGATAGGCAATACAATACCATTAACCGGAATATTTTCTTGAAACACTCCTTTTGAAACGGTATTTATTGAAATACGTTCTTTTTCAACATTCAATTTTGAACCACCTGAGGTTTGAAAAATAACATACACGATTAAAGCCACTATGACTAAAATCCCTAAAGCTAATCCTAGTTTTTGATTTGAAAATTTCTTCTTCTGAATTGGAACGTCCATTATATCTCTTTTATTTATACCATTTATATAGTGAAGATGATGCCAAAACCACAAAAACCTCATTTACAACTAATTATATTTAAATCTAAAACTAAAAGTGTCCGTTTTTGATACACTTTATGTTCGAAAACGCACACTTTTGAAAGCTCTAAAAATTTAAGTTTTGTAATTTTTATAAGCCCAAGATAAAATCGTAATATTGTAAACACAACCTTAGAATGAGCTCTATACGTAATTTCCGAAGAATGACGTTGGGCTTTGAAAGGACTTCCTAATAAATAAACCTCGATTATCGAGTGATGGTATTAAAAAACGCTACAATATTAGTTATAGACGATGATGTTGATGTATTAACAGCATTACGCCTGCTTTTAAAACCACTGGTTAAGGAAGTGGTTACCGAAAAAAATCCGAGTAATATTGCGTCTCAAATTGAGCTTACCTCCTACGACATTATCATTTTAGACATGAACTTTAATGGTTTGGTCAATACAGGTAACGAAGGTATTTTTTGGTTGAATAAAATTAGAAAGCAAAAACCTGAAACCTCTGTTATTTTAATGACCGCTTATGCTGATATTGATCTAGCGATAAGAGGATTAAAAGAAGGAGCTTCTGACTTTTTGATGAAACCTTGGAAGAATGAAAAAATTGTAGAAACGATTACGACGATTCTAAGTCAAAAGAAATCCCAAAACACTCAGAAGAAACAATTTAATAGTAATACCGTTGAAATCATTGGCAACAGTGATGTTATGACGGATGTCTTTACCAAACTTAAAAAAGTGGCACCAACAGATGCCAACGTTTTAATCCTTGGTGAAAACGGCACAGGTAAAGATTTAATTGCTCGTGCACTTCATGATAACTCCAATAGAAAAAACCAACCGTTTGTAAAGGTTGATGTTGGTGCTTTAACCGAATCATTATTTGAAAGTGAATTATTCGGGTATAAAAAAGGCGCGTTTACAGACGCTAGAGAAGATAGAAAAGGCCGTTTTGAAGCTGCCCATGGTGGTACATTATTTTTAGATGAAATTGGCAATATTAGCTTAGCCCAACAAGCAAGATTGCTCACCGTTTTACAGAATAGACATGTGACGCCTTTAGGTTCTAATACTTCAATTCCTATTGACATTCGCTTAGTTTGTGCGACGAATATTGACCCACAAATTTTAGCGGACGAAAAGAAATTTCGAAAAGATTTAATTTACAGAATAAATACGGTGGACATTATTGCGCCACCACTTAGAGATCGTGGCACAGATATTACCGAATTAGCACATCATTTTGTCACCTTATATGCCGAAAAATATAATAAAAGTCCGTTTTCATTTGATTCTGGATTTATTTCAAAATTAAAAAATCACGATTTCCCAGGTAATGTTAGAGAATTACAATACGTTTTAGAACGTGCTGTGATAATGACCGATGGTTCCGTTTTAAAACCTGAAGACTTAGTGTTTTCATCAATAGAACGTCCGACCTCAGCGACAAGTATTACCACGAAAAGTTTAAACTTAGACGATTTAGAAAAAAACGCGATTTTAAATGTCCTTGAAAAAAATAAGGGCAACGTGTCAAAATCGGCTAAAGAACTGGGCATTACAAGAGCTGCTTTATACAGAAGATTAGAAAAGTATGAACTATAGAAGTTACATCTTTTGGCTCTTTTTTAGAATTCTACTTTTAGTGAGTACCATACTTGCATTAGCCTATACCATATACAAGGAACAGACGGCTTACATTGTAGTAATTAGCATTGCACTACTTTACTTATGTATTAATACCTACACGTTTGTAAAACGACGATTTGTGGTGATGGATGATTTTTTTGAAGCAGTTAAGTATCGTGACTTTTCGAGATGGTTTCCAGAAGATAGAGGCCCAAAAGATATTCGTTTTTTATACACAGGCTTTAATGAAATTAATAGAACGATTAAAGAAATCAACTCTCAAAACGAAGCGCAATACGTTTACCTTCAAAAGATTTTAGAGATGGTAGACATTGGTATTATTGCGTATAATCTGGAATCGGGTGACGTGCTTTGGAGTAATGATTCTTTTGGGGAAACGCTAGATATGCCGTCGTTTAAAAATATTCGATTTGTAGAAAACAGAAAACCAGAATTATTCAATACTATTTTTGAAACCTACCATAGAGAACCGAATTCCATTTCGATTGCGCTTCAAAATGAAAGTATTAAAATATTAATTTCAGATACTGTATTTCAGGTTAAAGAGGATGCTTTCAAATTAATTGTGATTCAGAATATTGATGATACTTTAAATAAAAATGAATCGGAATCTTGGAAAAAACTTTTAAGCGTAATGACACACGAAATCATGAATTCTATTGCTCCGATTTCATCCTTAGCAGATACCCTTCAAAAAAACTTACAATTAGCCATAGAACAACCTGAAGAAACACGCCTTGAGTTAGACGATTTAAATGCAGGAGTTAAAACCATTAAAAACCGTAGTGAAGGTCTTTTAAAATTTGCGAAGACCTATAGAAGTTTGAGTAAAGTAACCCACCTCAACCTACAACGTGTTAAAATTGACGACTTATTTAATAATCTTCAGTTGTTAATGGAACCTTCAATAAAGGCTAAAAATATAAGCATAGCATTTAATGTTACCTCTCCTAAACTAGAATTGGATATTGACACCCATCTTATAGAACAAGTCTTAATCAACCTTATTTTAAATGCTGTTGATGCTTGTAAAGACGGAGACCATCCCGAAATTAAAGTCCTTGCTTCTGAAAACCCAAATAGAGATATTGTGATTAAGGTTTTAGACAATGGCTCTGGAATTCCTAAAGACATTTTAGAAAATATCTTTGTACCGTTCTTTACTAGTAAAACCACAGGAAGCGGCATTGGATTAAGCCTTTGTAAGCAAATTATGTTGCTTCATAAAGGTAGAATTATTGTTAAAAGTGTAGAAGGCGAAGGTTCTGTATTTAGTTTGGTGTTTTAAAAACAATTGGTTTTACGTCACAACATACACTATAATTTAAAATCTAAGTATCTATAAAATTCTTATTTATCAAAAAAAATTACTCTTTAGATAATTTATCTAAGAACATCTTAATTGACATTTCTGACGGTATATCTAATCTCTTTTTTAATCGGCTTCTAGCAACTTTTACAGTATCAGGAGTTACATTTAAGATCGTAGCCGTTTCTTTAATAGAGAGATTCATTTTTGTTAATAAGCAATAGCGTATTTGGGTATCTGATAGATTAGGATACCTGTTTAATAATTTAGCAGACATTGTTGGGTATTCTGACTCTATCCTCTTAGTAATAATAGACATATCTGAAGCAGATCTTATAAGATTATCTATTTTACGCTTAGCCTCTTCTAACTTTGGAATTAGTGGTTTTTTTATTTCGTCTAGTTCGTTCTTTATTAACGTAAGTGTTTCTATACGTTGTGATAACGCTATAGCAGAAGCTTCTAGTTCATTTTCACGAAGCATAATTTTTTCTTCGAGTAGCTTTTTCTCATTACTCTTTAAGACTTCTATAACCTTTTCTCCTTTTTTATATTTTCTAAATAATAGAACACTTCCTAATAAAAGAATGATACTTACAAGTATGGCACTAATACTTAGATAATAAAGTTCTTGCTTTTTGTTTTTTATTTCAAGTAACTCCATGTCAAAAAGTATTTGCTGACTTTTTTGTTTTTCTTTAAGAAGTTTTATGTTAGAATCAATATAACTAGAAAGGGCTTTTTTCTCATTTGACCTTAAACTATCAACTAGCTCATCTTTCTTTTTATATACTTCTATGGCATTTAAGTATTGTTTTTTCTCGGTATAGTACTCGGCAAGCCTATCGTAAGTATCTTTCTTATATTCTGACCCAGATGCTAACTGAAGAGCTTCTTTTCTATAAGCAATTGCTTTATCTAAATTTCCTGCAGCATGATAGAATGTGCTTAAATAAGCTGTGTTATTAAAAATGAGTTGATGAGTATTATTTTCTATACAATATTTTCTCACAGCTAAGGCAGAATCAATAGCTTTTTGAACATCACCTAACCTAAAATAGTCATTTGCCAATCTGTTTTTAGTCCACCATATTCCATCAATATCATTATCTTTTATCGCTAAATCTAATAATGCTTTATGCATGGTATAGCTTTTTTCAGGCATGTCTTTATGAACATAATTTGCTGAAATATTTTTTAATAATCTCTTTTTTGTAAAAGACCCAATACCAACAGTATCTTTTAATAGAGGAGTGAGCACTTCGAGTGCTTTATCGTATTGGAATTTATGATAGTAAATTTCAGAAATCGAAATGTTGTAAGCTATAGATAACTTAATATTCCCTTTGGGGATTAATGGATAAACTTTAAAATAGCTTTCTAACCCTTGTTCAGGCAAACCAAAGCCATTAGCTAATATTTGACCTTTATTTAAGTAATATTCGGGAAGCTTTAACTCTTTAATTAACGAGGTGTCTGCTTGAATACTTTTTGTTGCGATTTTAGTTTCAAAAAGGTCTGCGTAATGTAAAACACTATCTAAATTTGCTCTTGAACTCACACCATGTTGCCACATTAGTGATTTATAAGCTGAAAGTATACCTTTAGTATAAGACAGTTTTTTTGATTGCCTTAAAAGTTTGTTATGTATAATATATGATTCTTCAGAAGCTTGTCCATAAAATTCATCATGCAAACTATCTAAGTCACTAATCTTAATTAGGCGTTCCTTATCTTGAGCATATAGCGAATTACAAAAGGCAAGCGATATAATGAGTAAAATTATTTTTTTTAAGACATTTAAAAACATAGTTGCTTTATAATTTTTATCAATTTGAGACGGTAATTCTTCTCAAAAAAAGAGTTGTTATTCTTGTTTTGAAATTCAATAATTCTTTAAAGCCTTTAATGATAATGAAAGTTTACAATATAATTAAGGCAATTAAATTTATTTCAGATTTTTTATGATAATCATGATTTTTTAGTATGTTTTTTGTCAAAAATGAATGCTAATCTTAAGATAATATTAAACTCAAATTTTTTCTTTACAAATAATTTTAGCACTAATAACCTCCTTCAATATTATTGCTTTTTTTATTCATAGATATTTTAATTAACGCTGTTTTTCTTAATACAAATTCAATTAAAATTCAATAACTCTACTTAATTCTCATTTTTTTAATACTGTTACTGATTTTTTTCTTGCAAATCTACGTTTTTATTAACAACCTAATTAACAGCGAATTAAAAACAATCACCTTTACTAATTTTAGCATGATTACCTTTTGATAACCTTTAAAATTCAAAAATAAGGAAGATAATGTTCAACTTTAGCTTCATAAGTTTTAAATATTTAAAAGAGCTAAATTTTAAAACTATTAAAACACTAACTTTTTAATCCAAACTTTATGAAAAAAATTACTTTTCTATTTATCGTAATGATTGCTTTTTGTTGGCGATCTAATGCACAATTTACAGAGAGCTTCGAAACCGAAATACCTGCAACTTGGACTATTTTAGATCTTTCAAGTACAAATTCTTGGGTGTGGGATGACACACCAGAAGGAGATGGTGCACAAGATGGCTCTGCTATTGCAAGGATAGAGTCTGGATATGATAATCCTAATGATGACTACTTAGTTACACCTCAAATTACGGTAACTTCTGGCTTAAACGACAGAATAACGTTCTATGTAAAATCAAGAAGTGGTACATTTCTAGAGCCTTATGAAGTACTATTATCCACTACAGCTGCTACTGCTGCCGATTTTACTGTAGTCTTACAAGAAGAAAGTAACGCGCCTGGAGAATGGACTAAGGTAACTTTAGATTTATCAGCTTATGATAGCCAATCCGTTTATGTTGCTATTAGATCAACATCACAAGATGAATGGGAATTGTATGTAGATAATTTTGTAAATGACACATTTCCTGCATGTATGGAGCCTACAGATTTAATAGTAGAAAACATATCTAATGCCACTGTTGATTTTGCATGGACAGAGAATGGTACAGCTACATCTTGGAATATAGAAATTGTAGATATTACTGCAGGTGAAACTGTAACTGGTACACCAACAGTTAGTGGGGCTACAAATCCTTATACAATAACCGGTTTAACGTCTAACAACGAATATGAAATATACGTACAAGCAGATTGTGGCACAGAAGGTCCATCTATTTGGGTAGGTCCTATCGCATTTACAACTGCTTGTGATGCTTTTACAGCACCTTATATACAAGATTTTGATAACGCAGGTGATATCCCAGATTGCTGGTCAATGTATAGCGATTCCGGACAAGAAGACTGGTTTTTCAATGAATCAGGCCCTAGCCATGTAGGTGACGGAGGTGACATAACAGGAACAACATTATCAAGTGGTTATTATGCTGTTTGTGATGCATCTAGTAATCATGGTCCTAGATATTTATTGAGTCCTCTTGTAGATGTAAGTACATTAACAACACCTGAATTACGTTTTTACGAAATAAGTGATGCTGAAGACTCAGATAACGCACAATTAGATGTTGAAATTTGGGATGGAGCAGCATGGAATCTTATGGCTACATATAATACGAATACAGTAGGTTGGGAATTAAAAACAATAGATATCAGTGGCTTAACATTTACAGGGCCAGCACAAGCGCGTTTTACGTTCTCTGAACCTAACGGAGGGAGTGATGATGATATCGCTATTGATGATGTCATTTTTGACAATCCTATAGCTTGTATCTTTCCTGCAGATTTAACAGTTGCAAATGTTACTGCCACAACAGCAGACTTAGCATGGACAGAAACGGGATCTGCTACAGCTTGGAATATTGAAATTGTAAATATAACTGCAGGTGAAACGGCAACAGGTGTAGCAACATTATCTGAAATTACCAATCCATATACTGTAACAGCTTTATTACCAGACACCAATTATGAATTTTATGTACAATCTAATTGTGGTGCAACCGATGGTAATTCATTTTGGGTAGGACCAGTATCATTTCAAACAGATTGTAATCCGCTTATGGCACCATATACAGAAGGTTTTGATAATGGTGGTGCAATACCAGATTGCTGGAGAATGTATAGCGATTCAGGAGAAGAAGATTGGATTTTTGAAGCATCAGGATTAAGCCATGTTGGAAACGACGGTGTAATAACAGGAAGTACAACATCAGGTGGTTTCTATGCAGCAGCAGATGCTTCTCAAGAACATGGGCCTAGATATTTATTGAGTCCTTTTGTAGACGTAAGTACACTGACAACACCTGCATTGAGTTTTTATGAAATAAGTAATTCTGAAGATTCAGCAAATGCTCAATTAGATGTAGAAGTTTGGGATGGTGCTGCTTGGAACCTTATGGCAACATACAATACAAACACATCCGGATGGGAATTAAAAACTTTAGATCTTAGTGGCTTGACTTTTACAGGACCAGCACAAGCAAGATTCACATATTCTGAAGTGATTGAACCGGGTGATTTTGATGATGATATCGCTATTGATGATGTTACTTTTGATGAAGCTCCTTTATGTATGTCTCCAACAGCATTAACGGTATCAAACATTACAACTACTTCAGCTGATTTAGCATGGACCGCTAACGGCACTGCTACAACTTGGAACATTGAAGTTATTAATATAACTGCAGGTGAAACGGCAACAGGTGTAGCAACAATATCTGGAGTTACAAATCCATATACACTTACAGATTTAACAGATGATACCCATTACGAGTTTTATGTACAATCTGAGTGTGATGCAAATGGAGTTTCTCTTTGGACTGGCCCTTACACATTTGCAACGGCAATTGTCCCTCCTGCATGTGGCGGTATCTTTGTAGATGGTGGCGGAAGCAACGGTAATTATTCAGATTCTGAATTTTCATCTACAACTATTCTTCCAGATTCTGCTGGACAAGCAGTAACTATTACGTTTACATACGTTGATATAGAAGTAGACACCTTTGGTCCTGGTGAACAAGATGGATGTTACGATTACTTAACCATATATAACGGTCCAGATAACACATACCCAGTTTTAGCTCAAACACTATGTGGACAAGACAGTGGTAATGGAGACAATACTATAGTTGCAAGTAGCGAACTTCATGTAGGAGACTTTTACACTTCTACAGATCCATCTGGAGCCTTAACTATTGAGTTTACATCTGACCCTTATACTAGCTTAACAGGATGGGAAGCAACAGTAACTTGTACTGCTTTAAGTGTTGATGATGTAGTTAATGAATCTGCATTTACCTATTTCCCTAATCCAGTAAAAAACACATTAACATTGAATGCTAAAAAAAGCATTGAAAATATAACTGTGTATAATATGCTAGGTCAAGAAGTATTAAGAACGACGCCTAATAACATTGCTAGTGAGTTAGACATGTCTAACTTAAATATAGGAACATATTTTGTTAAAGTAACTATAGCAAATGTTACAGAAACGATACGAGTACTTAAACAATAAATTTGTTTGTAAAAAACAAAAGCCACTTAATTTCACTTTGTGGCTTTTGTTTTTTTAAAACATACCTGAACAGGTCACCTGTTTATAAATTGACTGATTTTTTTAGCGAATTAAATAAAAACTGAAATGAATAAGAATATCTTCAAACTGACCTTTTTAGCATTCTGCATGCTTGGAAGTTCAATAGCCTTATGTCAAACAATATCTCCTCCAGTTGGAGTCTCTTGCCCGTCTAACAACTCTACGTTTGTATTTACAGCCGAATTTGATGATTCTGATGGATGGATAGGAGATATCACAAACAATAATATTGGGGGAAACTGGGAAATACCAGGAAATTCAGATAGTGGCTCAACAGGACCAAGTTCACCATATAGTGGCTCTAATTATATGAATTTTGAAGCTTCTGGTAATGTTAACCAAGAATCGGCATCAATAATTAGTCCTGTTATTGATCTTACTACAGCTACAGATAGCGCAGAACTATCTTTTTATATGCATGCCTATGGTGACAATATGGGAGAATTAGAAGTTGGAGTTTCTAATTCAATTTCTGGCCCATTTACTAATGTATTTACATGGACTGGTCAATTACAGACATCTAGTTCTGAAGCTTGGGTACCAGTAGGTGTAAACCTAGATGCTTATCTCGGGCAATCTATATATCTTGAGTTTAAAAATACTCGAGCAACTTTTAGCAGTAGAGCAGATATGTCTATTGATTTGGTACGTGTAGAAACTTGTGGAACATTTTGTATTTCGCCAACACTATCTCTTAATTACGTGAATTCTAATGACACATATGCTTTTGCCAGCTTTGCTTGGGAAGCTAATGATAGTGAATCGTCATGGGAGTATGTTGTGATCCCTTCGGGATCTAGCATTCCTTCATCGGGTACATTCTCTTCTGTTACAAGTATTATAGAAAACAACCTATTATTTGATACAGAGTATGATGTATATGTAAGAGCAAATTGTACAAATGGCAATAGTATTTGGGCAGGCCCTCTTACTTTTACAACACCAGTACAAACAGACTTTATCATTGATTGTAATGACGGCCCATTAGTGGAGTCTATGTGTTATGGAGATGATGGAGTGGTTAATCCCGAAGTCTTTACTTTTACGAGTACAGATGGCACCCCTTTAACTTTAACTTTTCAGTCTGGTTATATTCAAGAAGGATGGGATCCATTGGTAGTTATTGATACTGATGGCTCTCCTATCGTGGCTTACACTGATTATTTCTTTGGCAATGAAGGCAATCTAGCAGGCGTTTCTTATACATCTAGCGGTAATAGAATATCATTTTATATCGCTTCAGATGATTTTTTACCATCAAGTTGTGCTAGTGGAGACTTACCTATGAAAGATGGTATTAACTATACTGTTTCTTGTGCTACATGTACAAATTCAGAGTCAACCTTCGCATTTGTGGATGATTGTGACAATGGTGATCAATATTTATTGGATGTTAATGTTACATCATTAGGTAGCGCAACATCATTAACCTTATCTAACAATATAGACCCAAATACCACTACTATTACATCAACAGGCATTTACCAAATAGGACCTTTTCCTTTTAATGTGGATGTCATATACACTTTAAATAACGATCAAGATTTCAATTGTGTATTCAACAGTTTACCAATACAACTAACAGGCTGTATTCCTGACAACAATGATTGCTCAAACGCTACAATCGCAGTTGTAAATACAGATAACAGTTGTGACCAGTTAAATTTTGGTACGATTTTATCGGCAACCCCATCTGGTACACCTGATCCTTCTTGTTCAGGAGACCCTGATGATGATGTATGGTTTCAGTTTACAGCTTTACATAACAACCAAATAATATCATTTGAAAACATAGTTGTTAATGGTAATTCGTCAGGTATTAATCATGCTGTTTACGAAGGTAGTTGCGGCAACCTTAGTGAATTGTATTGTATGGATAGTACCACGAGCACTACTCCGCAATTAGTCATTGGTAATACTTATTATATAAGAGTGTTTTCAGAAGGCTCTGAAGCTGAGGATGTAACTTTTGATTTATGTATTAAACCTGGTTTTAATAGCATAGAAGTAACTGATGATTCTCATACTATTGAAGAATTGATACAAGACGTATTATTTGGAAGTGATTGTGCTAATGTTTCAAATATTACATTTTCAACAGGTACGAGCTTTAGTAGCGATCAACCAAACGGGATAGGTTATTTTACAATGGACGGAGATGAATTCCCTTTTAGTGAAGGAGTTTTAATGAGTACAGGACATGCCATAGAAGCAGCCGGAACAAACGACAATCTAATGAGTGCAGGTGGAAGCGCATGGCCAGGAGATTATGACTTAGACAATAATTTTGGTATAAATTCTAGAAATGCAACTATAATAGAGTTTGACTTTGTACCCTATGTACCAGAAATTAGCTTTGATTTCCTAATGGCTTCAGAGGAATACACCGGAGCTATTGGTGGTACTGATGAATGTAATTTCTCAGATGCCTTTGCCTTTTTCTTAACAGATTCCAGCGATAACACAATTAATCTGGCAGTTATTCCATTTTCCGATACACCAATTTTAACAACTAATGTTCATCCGCAAAATTCTGAATGCCCTGCTATTAATGAAGAATATTTTGGAGAATATATCACAGAAAATTTACCACCAATGAATTATAATGGTAGAACAACTGTGTTTACGGCTCAAGCATCTGTAAATATTGGAGAAACTTACCGTATTAAGCTCATTGTTGCAGACGATAGAGATTCGCAATACGATACTGGAGTTTTCCTTAAAGCAGGTAGTTTTGATATTGGAGAATTAAGTTTAGGTGATGATATTACTATTGATGCAGGTACAGCAACTTGTTTAAATGAACCTGTAATTATAAACACACATGCACCTGAATTTCCACATGTTTGGTATAAAGACGGATTTGTTATTCCTGGTGAAACATCTTCTACGTTAACAATTACTGAATCTAATTATTATGACGTTCAAGTTATCTTCTCAGAAGACTGTATGATAACAGATGGTATTCTTGTTGAATTTCTACCAGAACCAATAGCGAATCCTGCTCCTGATTTATTTGAATGTTCTACAACAAACCAGGCATTCTTTCATCTTACCGAAAATGATGATGCTATTTTAGGGACTCAAGATTCATCAGACTATACTGTAACTTATCATATATCTGAACAAGATGCTATAGATAACTTAAGTGAATTGACGTCTCCTTACGATAACACATCAAACCCTCAGACAATTTATGTTAGAGTAGAAGATAATGCTACAGGTTGTTTTGCCACAACAACATTTGCTATAGCCACCTCTACT
>Ga0193952_1000620_pt1 | contig 14566 bp, 9 predicted proteins | sample BB_3_MG_FD_140368 | JGI IMG/M metagenome (GOLD analysis project Ga0193952, IMG submission 140368) | Microbial mat bacterial communities from the Broadkill River, Lewes, Delaware, United States - BB_3_MG | ecosystem: Environmental > Aquatic > Freshwater > River > Microbial mats | place: USA... | reverse complement strand
TCTGGCCGATTGGAGCGAAAAGGAATTTGATCAGCACAACCAGGGCCTGTTGAACCAATCGCTGCGCATCTCCTTCGTGCGCTCGTTTTTAATGCCAATCCTTTCCAACCTGGAAAATATCTTGAAGGTTCTGGTGTTGATGGTGGGCGGCATATACGTCATTCAAGGTGACTTCACCATTGGCGAAATGACCGCGTTCATTGCCTATACCGGGCTGTTAACCATGCCGCTGATGGGGCTAGGCTGGCTGACCACGCTTTACCAGCAGGGGATGGTGGGGATGACCAGTCTGGAAACCATCATCAATGCCAAAACACCGCATGAGGGTATGGAGAACCTAGCTGCCAAAACCAGGAAATCCCTGTTTGATAAGGGTTTGACCGTCAAGAATCTGAATTTTGCTTATAAGGGTGAAACGGTTCTGACCGATATCAGCTTTTCCATCCTGCCGGGGCAGACGGTGGGGATTTTGGGAAAAATCGGTGCGGGAAAGACAAGCCTGGTCAACTGCCTGAATCGTTATCTGGAACCTCCGCCCGGGACGGTGTTCCTGGGGGACAAAGATATCCTGAAGCTCTCCTTCGAAGATTTAAGGCGCTCAGTACGCACTGTGAGCCAGGATGTCTTTCTGTTTTCAGAGTCGGTGGAGCAGAATATTCTGTTCGGTCAGGAGGCGACGGAGCATCCGGGAGAGGAAAAGGTCCAGAATGTCGTCTATGAATCGGCCTTGCGGGATGAAGTAGAGCACTTCCCCGAACAGCTCGACACTCTGGTCGGAGAAAAGGGGATCATGCTGTCTGGTGGGCAGAAGCAGAGGATCAGCCTGGCCCGATCGATGATGGAGCCCTGTGATCTGTTGATTCTGGATAATGTCCTGTCGGCGGTCGATTATGAAACCGAGCGCTTTCTGCTGGGAGAGATTCTGAAGCGCAAGCACTCCAGATCTCTGCTGATTGTTTCGCACCGGGTGCAGGCTCTGGAAGGAGCGGACCTGATTCTGGTGCTGGATGAGGGAAACCTGGTAGATCAGGGCAAACACAATGAGCTTATTGGCCGACCTGGTCTCTACCGGCAGACCTGGGAACTGCAGAAGGCACAGCAGTCATGAAAAACAACACCAAAAAATCGGACTGGCAATTAATCCGGGGATTTTTTGCCTACATATCGCCCTACCGTAAGTGGGTGATTTACAGTCTTCTAGCTGTCCCTTTTTCCATCGCTGCGACCCTGCTCAATCCCTGGCTGCTGGTCAAGATCGTTGATGACTATCTAGTCATCGCTGAAGTCAAGGGGCTGATCTTCATGGTCTCTCTTCTGGCCGGGGCGGTCGTCGTCAACTATATCGCCGATGCGGTTTACACCTACAATCTCCAGCGGGCCGGACAGATGGCTCTCGCCGACATGAGAAAGGACCTCTATCGTCACAGCCTGACACTGCCCCGGAAGTATTACGACAGCACCCCTGTCGGGGTGACCCTCAGCCGTATAACCTCCGATGGCGAGGCGATTGGCGAATCGGTGGCGATCGGGGTACTTTCCCTGATCACTGATATCATCAAGACCATCGCTCTGTTCGCCTTTTTATTTTATCTCTCCAGGCAATTGGCCCTGGTTATTCTGTGCATCCTGCCGCCGGTCTATTTTCTGGTAAACCGGCTCAGGAGCAAGCTGCGGGTTTATTACAACGCATCGAGAGAAGGGCTGGCCGCTGCCACGGCCTACCTGCAGGAGTGCCTGAACGGCATTAAGACCATTCAGCTTTATGCTGCAGAGATGAAGACCGTCCGCCGCTTCAAGCAAAAAAACCGGCGTTTTCTAGAGGCCCAGACCAAATCGAATATCTATGACTCGCTGCTTTATTCGGTGATTGAAGGGCTGACCACCGTGACTATGGCGGGAATCATCTGGATTGGCACCGGCGGTATTCTGAAGGGGGTTGTGACCATCGGTGTGTTGGTTGGTTTTATTAACACCCTGAATCGTCTGTTTATCCCCATTCGTGAATTTGCCCAGCAAATCTCCCTGATTCAGCGGGCACTTTCGGCCCTGGAGCATATCGACCGTCTTTTTGCCGAGCCCTCGGAAAAAGCACCGCTCATCCCCCTCGCAGGTGGTGACTGTTTGGGTTTTAAAACGCTGGACTTCGAGGATGTCGATTTCTCATACAATGAGGGAACCCAGGTCCTGGATCGGGTCTGCTTCAGCCTGAAGCGGGGAGAAAACATCGCCATTGTCGGGGCCACCGGTTCCGGCAAATCAACCATCCTGAGGCTGATCACCAAGGCCTATGACAACTATAAGGGGAGTATCCGGCTCAACGGCAGGGAATTGCGAGAACTTTCCAAGACCGACCTGTTCTCCTGCACTACCCTGATGCAGCAGGATGTGTTTCTGTTCAATGAAAGCATCAGATTCAATATCTCCTTAGGCCGGGCAGGGATTGGTGAGCAGGAAATCAGAGATGCTGCCGAATTTGTCTATGCGGACCGGTTCATTGACCGTTTCAAGGAAGGACTGGATTACCGGATCATTGATAACGGTAAAAACCTTTCTGCCGGGCAGGCTCAGTTGATCTCTTTCGCCAGGGCTATTGCCGGTGGCAGCGATCTGATTTTGCTCGACGAGGCAACAAGCTCGGTCGATTCCGTAACCGAAAACTTGATCCAAAAGGCCACAGCTCGAATCTTCAAGGAAAAAACGGTGATTGCCATTGCCCACCGGCTCTCGACGATCCAGCATTCCGAATTGATTCTGGTTATGAAGGAAGGGCGCATTGTAGAACAGGGTAATCACCAAGAATTGCTGCAGCAGAGAGGCTACTACCTGCAACTTCTCAAACGAATGGAACAGCAGGAAACCAGCTAAGCTCCATTCGGAAATTCCAGATGGATATTAGCGTCAGTTTCTGATTTGGAAACCAACAATTTTACGCAAGGTCAAGGAGATCGAGCATTTGAGCGGAGGCGTAGTGCTTTACGCCGCACAATAAAATGTGAAGATTGACGCTGAGATTGTGGAAAAGGGCGGTTTCCGGACAGAAACCAGCTAAAGTTACATGACAATTCATAGAAAGAATGAGAAGGACAGGACTTCAAGCAGATGGAAGTTGCTTGTAGGAGGGGCAACCCAGATCTTGTGAACTGATCTGAATAGTCTGTAATAGTCGTTTACATATGTGGAGTTTCAAGCTCTTTGAAGTGAGATCAGTTCCGCCTTTTGTATCCCTCACAAAATTCGTCAAAATGGCTTTCGCAGGTCTGAAGAATTATGATAAGAGGAAAACGCAAGCAGCAAATGGCAGATTTGATCGGGGTGTTCACCCAGTCTATGACTGGAGAAACTCCCGCAGTAGCAGTTCCTTATTGGAGGCCGAGAGCTTGTAATTGAATCTTCTGGTATTACTGCTGACCTGATCGACCTCTTCGGTGAACATATTGATTTTCAGGTCGGGGTAGTTCAGTCCTTCGAGCAACTTGTAGATCTGGGCGCTGACCTCGTCGTCGGTCAGAGGGCGGTTGTCTGCTTCGGCTGCCATCTTTTTGCTGTAGACTGAGCTCTCGGTCGGGTTGATCGAGAGCAGGGTCAGGTAGTCGATGTCGATATTGTGCAACAGCTCCAGGGTACCGCTGACATGTTGCTGCGAAAAACGCAAACCGCCCGCACCCGGCATCAGCATGGCGGATGTTTCTATCTCCGCCTCGGCCAGTCTTTTTGAGGCTTCGATCATATCGTCACGCGTACAATCCTTGCAGATATAGCGCAAAACATCATCTGAACCGCTCTCCAAGCCCCAATAGATTAAGCTCAATCCTGCGTCCTTCAATCTTTTCAGCTCATCGGGTGATTTTTCCAATATCGATGCGGTTCTGCCGTAAAGAGAAATCCTTTTGGGAGCAAAGAGTGCGCTGGCGTAGTTCAGTACTTTCAGGAGCAGCTCTGTCTCGACACTCAAAGAGTTGCCGCTGCCGATGAACAATCGCTTGATTTTCGCTTTCTCAGAGCCGATCAAGCCAATGACACTGTCGGTGTGTTGCTTGAACTGTTCAAACGACTTGGCCACAGCTGTCATGCCCGAATATTCGGAACAGAAGGTACATTTGTTGTAATCGCATCCGGTTGTCAGCTCCAAGCGCAGGACATGTGGTTTTCTTTCCGATGGTGGTGAGGATAAACTGTGTGAGCTGAACAGGCCTGTATCCTTGTAGGTCGCGTCCAACTTGGGGGCCAGAGCAGAGAAGATGCGTTCAGGCACACCAATAAATTCCTCAGCACTAACTTTTACGAAGCCTTCATCGATGAGGAATTGAACTGCGGAGTTCGCTGCATGGGCGTAAACGGAGGCATCGATACGTGTTTTCATCGCCCTTAACATGGAATCGTTAAAATAATATCGAGCAATGCCAGCAATATTATGGTGCCTGTCCAGCAGTTCATTCAGATTTAGAATCTCAAGCTCTGCGTCAGGGACGTCTATGGAGACGACATCAGTATTGTAACGGCCAGGGAAGGAGTAGAACTTGACTTTGGACTCATCCTCAAATTTTTCTGTGATAATTCCTTCACTCCCCGGTTGAACACAGCTAACTTTACTGTTCAATTTGACACTGACCCTTGTGCCGCTTTCTAGATTAGTAGAAACTTCGGATTGAATGGATTGTGCCAGGATCGGCGATAACTGTTTTTCGAGGTCTTCGAAAGAGACCTTGCTGTGAATGTCGTCAGGAAGATCTATTGGTTGATTAATTCTTGCCTTAAGAGTCGTTATCGCTTTTTTTGCCACTCCAGATTTGTCATCCGATGTATTGAACATGAATTGAAGCTTATCAACGTAGGGAAATAGGCTGGAAATGCCATGGTTGGTAAATATACGAACTAACTTGTCCCTGTGGATTCTTTGACCGTTGATCTTACCTAGCATCCACAACAGATCTTTATGAGTAATATACATATCTACGCCCGATGTTGTGATTTTGACTCCAGCTTAATCCTGACGACTGACTCTTTGTCCAATTTACGAGGGCCTTCAATGGAAGAACAATCGGCTAACCTTCCAGCGGGCGCATCGGTGTCACGGTGATCCCTTTCCTACAATTGGGGCATTGATAGATTTCACAACCGGTACAGGCGAAGCAGTTGCCGCAACTTCTTTTCAGAGATTTTTTTAAATGTTTTTTAGAGCAATGTTTACAAAGAACAGTTTCCATCTTTCAGTCACCATGAATCTCTATTCAGATTTTCCTCAGGTTGTTTTGTTCTTCATCAAGCCAACACCGACAGCGAAAATAATCAGTGTTACAATCAAGAAGTGGATAAACATATCTTTTTGGATTGCGCCCCAGATAATGTAAATAGAGCCACATCCGGCTAGAAATGGACAGATAAAACGGCTGACAGGGCCCAGGTCTGTAAATGTTTTCATGACCCAGATGTAAATTGAAATATAAATGACGTACAAAAAAGCGATCGGCAGTTCTGAAATGTCCATGAATTGTCCCCACCAACCGGCAAAGTTACCGTACCAGACGATCATCCAGAAGCTGGATAAAGCGTAGCCGAGCAAGGCCGAATTAGTTGTACTGTTGGTGGTCGGATTGACTCTTCTGAACAGGGCTGGGCATGGGCCCATGTTTCTTGAGGCAACGGAATACATTCCCCGGGCTGATGCCATGCTCAGGCCGTTCAGGGTTCCGAGACAAGAAATAATAACAAAGACGGTCAACAGGGTTCCACCCAACCGGCCAAAGACCAGGGAGATGACCTGAACGGGGGCGGCATCTCCCTGGATCAAAACCTGATCATTGGTCAATACTCCGGAAATCCCGATATAGTAGAGCATATAGATGGAAACAACAGTAATCGATCCTACGACAAGTGCTTTTGGCAGTGTACGTTTGGCATCCTTAAGCTCGGCGTTGATAACCGTCGCAATAATCCAGCCTTCATAAGCAAATGCTGTTGACAGTGTGGCAACGGCCAACCCACCTCCGCTGGAGATAGTCTGGGCTGTTGTCATAAAGTTTTCCATTGTCTGCCCATTCATCACCCCGGCGATGCCACCGACAACTGCGACCAGAAAAAGTGGAATTAACTTGATGATGGTGGAGGTGACCTGCCATTTACCCGCCAAGACAGGGGAAAAGTAATTCAATAGGAAAAATAGGGTCATATAGATGAATGACAATGGCCAAAGCTGAGCTTTTATGTTGAGGAGGCCGACTGTGTAATTGGCAGAGACCCAGGCTAAAACTGCGACCAGGGCCGGATAATAGATAAATGTCATGAACCAGGCGACGAGATAGCCTGCCTTCTCGCCATAGGCCTGTTCAAAGTAATCGACAACGCCGTTGACCCGTTCGATTCGCGTGGCGATCTTTGAAAATACGTAGGCTGTGACAACCATGATTGATCCACCAATCAGCCAAGCGAGCAGAGCTGTTGGCAGGTGCCCGCCCGAAGCCTTAAGGACATCGTCCGCCTTGAAAAAGACTCCTGAACCGATGACAATCCCCACAACCATCGCGGTCGCTGTCCAGAATCCATATTTTTTCTCTAAATTTTCCATAATTGCGTATGTTCCTATTTTAATATCCCGATAGATTTTTGATCTTGCTTAGTCATATTGTCTGACACGGTTTCTTGCCTTCATTGAAGATAAAAGTCCAGCATTTTATCTTCTCACAGGAAGAAGCAATAAAAAAAGACCAGTGTTCAATATGTTTCTTGGAATTTGTCGTTGACCACACTGAATTGACTTCACTGGATCTATCCAAACGTGTAATATGACCAGTTCAATTTTGACAAATTATTCTCATTCTTTTAAATAGATTCATAGGAGGAACTATGTCTGTCAACAAGGTTATTCTGGTTGGAAACCTGGGCAAAGACCCTGAACTTCGTTATACACCGTCTGGTGCCGCAGTTGTGACATTTTCAATCGCGACAACTGAACGTTATAAAGACCGTGAAGGAAATCGCCAGGAAAAGACAGAGTGGCATAATATTGTTGCCTGGAGGCAACTGGCAGAAATTTGTGGAAAGTTCTTGCACAAAGGTAAGCAAGTTTATATCGAAGGTAAAATCCAAACCCGTTCTTACGATGATCGTGATGGTAACAAGCGCTACATCACTGAAATCGTCGCCGATCAGATGCAGATGCTGGGTGGCCGTGATGACCAGGGTGGAGGTCAGCAGTCGGGTGGTTACGGCAGTGGCCAACAGCAGTCGGGCGGTTACGGTGGTGGCCAGCAGCAAGGTGGTCAGAATTACAATCAAGGAAATCAAAATCAGGGCGGTACGCAGAATAATCAAGGCAGCCAACAGCAGGGTGGTGGTTTTGAAGAACCTGTGTTTAATCCTGATGATGAAATCCCCTTCTAGGGTGCAGTAACCCGAAAAACGTTGAAAAAAATAGAAAGCCGTTAACACTGATGTTGACGGCTTTTTTGTCAAAAAAATCTACGTTCTTATCTTAAAGGGCGTCTCTATTCTTTTTGTGAGCTTAAGGATGGATAGAGATAATATGAGGAATAGCAAGAGCATGCAGCTAAAACTGACTTCAAAAGCACAAGATATTATTAATGCAAGCAATGAGAGTGTCACGGTTCGCCTGGAGCAGCAGATCTGCTATGGCTGACGGGGTACAAAGTCGAAAGACCTCCCATCCGTGCGATGGGGATGTCCTGAATCATCGGAAATCAGTGAATATGAACAAGTAAATATTGATGGAATCACAATCTATGTTCATACGGCGATTAAATGCGGCGAAATGACCCGTATCGATGCATTGAGTGGTCAGGATGGTGCCAAGCTTATGCTATTGGGATACATCGATTAAGATTTAACGATTATCTTTGTTATAACTGCTAAAGTTTCTATCAATACAATCGGGACAGATACTATGTGAAAATAAAATATCTGCATATTGTTCCATATAACGTTCCAGTTGGCTCCAGTAGCCATCGTCTTCTCTGATTTTATGGCAGTAACTGCAGATTGGTAGGATTTCTCTCAGTGTATCGACTTCCTGTAGGGCTTTTTTCAAACCTGCAATAACAACTTCTTTCTCTTTCTTTGTCTGGTTCAGCTGTTGGATAGTTTTTTCGAGATTGAGCTGCTTTTTCTTCAATAGTTGTTCGTTTTCTTCCATTCCATAGCGATATCTTATCCGCGAATATTCGATCCAGAAGGTTATTGTACATATCATTAGGTAGGTCAGGGTAAAACGAATTTTAAAGTCTACAAAGTAGAAAAAACTATTTGGTACAATAGCATCTGATGAAAAAATGGCTAAAAGGGAAAGAAGTAGGCCCATGCTCCAGAGGGTGCCTTCATAGCGTTCCATCAATAACAATGAAACAAGTGGAAAGAGGCAGCACCAGAGAATGGCTTCTCCTTTGGCATCGAGGGCTGTCGTATAAATCAGCATGAGTCCAAAAATAAAAATATTTAAACGGTAAACAAAAGGTCCTTGTCCTGTTTTCCATATATATAGCCAGCCCCAAACTAAGCTTGTTCCTGCTATGAAAATGAGTAAGCTGATCTCGTAGTGGCCGCTGAGAAAATGGGCTGCCCCAAACAAAAGCATCGTCGGTATCCCGAGCAGAGTGAAAATCGAATAATTTAAAAATCGATTCTGTTTTTCGCTATCTACATTTTCTTCTCTCCACAAAGATAGAAGGCCGGAGTAGTATCTTTCAATTTTCAGAAATTTAAACATGGACTAAGTCCTTTAGACTCTATTGGGATTACTGTGCCTTCTGTTGTAACTCTGATTACAGAGGTTATAAAAATTATGTTGGGCCAGTTTTTAATAGGTTGTGGTCATTGGCGACTCCAAGTATGGAGTGAGCGACTGGTTTGTCAGTATCAACATCTCCAGGTCTTCTATCGGTAGTGCTTGGCTGAAAAGAAACCCCTGACCGACATCGCAACCGAGATCGTGCAATATCCGATATTGATCCAAGGTTTCTATCCCTTCAACAACGACATTCATTCCAAGCACATTTGCGAGAATTGTGATTGATTTGATGAATGATATTTCAGGACTGTCTGCCTGAATATTTTTGATCAAAAAACGATCGATTTTAATTATGTCGATAGGGTATTTGGTTAAATGTGCGAGAAAAGAACAGTCTGATCTTAACTCAGAGATCGAGATGGAAACCCCCATTTTTTTCAGCTGATTCAAGCTGGTAAGCGCCGCCTCTCCTTGATGGACTAAAGATTCTTCAGCTAGCTCAATTTCAAGCAGTGTTAAGTCCCGTTCTGAATTGCCAATGATCTGTGAAATGATTTTTTCAAGTTGCTGTATCTCCAGTTGTTTAGTGGAAATATTGATCGCAGTGCGTAAGCTTGGAAGCTTTTTTTTCTGCCATTTTCTCTGCATCGTTCTTATGTTTTGAATCGCCCATTCTGTAAATGGAACGCCCAACCCTAACTTTTCAATAATTGTAACAATTTGTGTTGGTGGAACCATTCCCATGGTTGGATGAGTCCATCTCGTGAGGCTTTCTAGTGCAACTATTTTGCCATTGTGTAAATCAATTTTGGGTTGATACCAGAGTGAAAAATCATTGTTTTCAAAAGCTTTCTGGATGTCGGTTTCAAAGTCTAGACGATCTGTCTTTGACAAGGCTCCCAAGTGATTTTCTTCAGCTTTTTTTGATTTAATTTTTTCCGAACGTACCCGTACTAATAAACGTGAAACCAACTCTTTATTGTCAAACGAATTCGAGGGGGCAGAGTTTATTGTGCTCCTGAGTCTTTTCACTTGAGGCTGCTCCTGTTTGAGCTGGTTTACTGTTTCGGCAACGAGAAAATGATTCTCTTTAGACGGTGATCGAATTTTTTGTGGACCGGTTTTTATTGAGAATTGATTTCTTCTCAGGAATCCATTCTTTAAGAATCTCTTCGATTTCATTACGTCCGAAGGGTTTACTGATATAGGCATCCATCCCCACAGCTAAACAAGCGTCACGATCACCGCTCAATGCATTAGCAGTCAGAGCGACGATCGGTATATGCTGAGAACTGCCTGCTTCAGCTTCCAATCGTCGAATTTGTTTGGTGGCTTGGTATCCGTCCATTTCAGGCATCATACAATCCATGAAAACGAGATCGTATCTGTTGGCCAGATACGCAGTCACAGCTTCGTGTCCGTTTATGACCATATCAACCTGGCAGCCGAGCTTATGCAAAACACCCCTGGCAACCTGTTGATTGACGAGGTTATCTTCTGCCAGAAGGATTTTCGCTTTGTACTTCGTGACCGTATTCTCCAAATTGTTCTGGGTGATTATCTGCTGGCTGGTTCCATGTGTTCCATTGTTGAGAGCAAGTAAGCTACGATAAAGATTTGACTGGCTAATTGGCTTGGTCAGGTAGGCTTTGACCCCTGCGTTTTTTGCTAGTTGAGCATCGCCACGGATGCTTGCAGTCATCATTAACAGTATTTTTGCTGTGTTGATTGCGGGGGTCTGGTGGATTAATTGCGCTACTTGTAAACCGCTTAGGTGAGGCATGTTCATGTCGACGATGACGATGTCGAATGGGTGTCCATCTTTGGCTGCTGAACGTAACTTTTGCAAACCATCAAAACCATTTGGTGCACTATCGGGAATCATGCCAAAATCAGTCAACAGGCGAATTAGATGTGAACAGCTAGTTGGATTGTCATCAATAACCAAGCAACTAATATTTTTGAGGTTTTCACCCTTTACTGATCTCGTCTCAGGGCCAGCAAATGACTGAGTTAAGGGAAGTTCAAACCAGAATGTAGATCCTTGACCGTACTCACTGGAGATAGAAATATGACCACCCATCAGTTCAACTAATTGTTTTGAAATGGCTAATCCTAAACCTGTTCCACCATATCTTCTGGTTGTTGATTCATCTGCTTGGGTGAATGGTTGAAACAGATTTTTTTGCTCTTCTTGTGTCATGCCGATACCGGTGTCTCTGACCGAAAAACGTACTGATTTGTCGCCATCAGGATTTTCAACCGGTTCGATTTTGAGATGAACCTCTCCACTATCGGTAAACTTGATTGCATTTGACAGTAAATTGGTCAAAACTTGGCGTATCCGACTAGGGTCTGCTTTGATATTGGATGACGTATCAAAAGTAATATCAACAATCAGTTCAAGGTCTTTCGCGTGAGTACTGTGCGCCAACATTTGTGTAATTTCATCAGTTAGCTTGTGAAGATTGAAATTGATTACTTCTATTTCCAGCTTGCCCGCTTCGATTTTAGAAAAGTCGAGGATGTCATTAATGATTGTCAGGAGAGATTCTCCAGAACTTTTAATCGTACTCAGGTGATTGCGTTGATCATTGGTGAGCTCAGTATCTGCTAGGATGTCAGACATCCCTATAATTCCATTCATGGGGGTGCGTATCTCGTGACTCATATTTGCTAAGAATATTGATTTGGATTGACTCGCAGCTTCAGCAGAATCTTTGGCATACTTTAGATCTTCTACGACGCCTTCCAGTTTTTTATCTCGATATTGAATTTGATTTAACATCTCGTTGAAACCATCAAAGAGGATACCTAGTTCATCGTCACCCATTTTTTTTGCTCGAGTGGTGTAGTCTTTGTTGATTGAAATTGCATTTATTGTTTCCGCCAAGTGCGCGATAGGGGCAGAAATCAACCTCTGTAGTCTGGACGCAAGAATATAGGCGATCAGCATGATTGACAGTAAGCCACAGCTGGAAACGATGGCGTAGTAGATTAAGCTTTGATACAGACGGTCGAGATTAGTTCGGATGATGATCTGGCCAATTGTTTTTTTGCCGAGACGGATTGGACGAGTGAGGTCAAAATAGTTCAGGCTGAGAGAGTAGCTTGAATTATTAGCTCTAAAATGTTCAATATTTTGTTGGACATATGTTTCGATGTTTAAATCGGTATCGTTTTCTTTTAAATAATGCGCAAAGACTGTTTGATCCGAAGTCAGTATCGCTGCGGCAATTATATTTGGCTCGACTTTCAGAGCTGACAGGATTTCTGTTCCTGTTCGCGGGTCGTCGAAGGTGATGGCTGCTGTACTGTTTGTCCCTAAGGCATCGGCAAGGGTGCCGATGTTACGAATCAAGGTAGCACGGTAGGAAAAGTACTTCTCAATTGTTGCCAGACCAAATCCGATGCTTAATAAGAACAGACTGAGCCCCATGATGATGAGAATCAACTTTCTTTTAATCGGAATGTCACAAAAATTAATCATGTGGAGTGCTTTCAATATGTTTAGCCAGCTGCAACAATTTCGAACTGAATACCAGATTATTCTTCTTGGCCGCAGATGGATTCAAACCAAGGTGCAGCTTGTTATTATGGATTTGCAGGTTGACAGCACCACCCGCTGATAGAAAATTGGAGTAGTCCGAAACCGTGAGGATTCCTCGCTTGTCAACTTTTTCAATGATGGTTGACATTGTGTTGGCAAACCCAGAGGTGATAAATAAAATATGAGATGATTGCAAATTTTTGATCGAGTTTATACGTCTTACAATAATGGGATAGTCTCCAACCTTTTCGTTCTTGGTAATCTCCTCAAGGTTTCTTCCAAATTTGTCATTACCAAGGATGGTAATGACAAATTTTCTGTCAGTTTTATTAAATGACTCTTCCGGCCAGAAGATGAAGAAAGCGAGGTTGTATAGGAAGACGGACTTAACTTGATATTCGTCGAATTTATCATGAGTCTGAGCCGCAGCTCCGACCTGTATTGGATGGTGCAACACAGAAATGATAACAATCATTATTGTTATCATTTTGAGTGAATTATGGATAAGTGTACTCCGCATCAGATCTTTTCCCGCGCCTAAAATGTGTATTTCAGCTCAGCAAAAACATTTCTAGGAACATCACCGGTGACGAGCCCCAGGCTATCGAAAAATTCACGGTGCTGATCATCAAAAAGATTTTCAACTTTAATACTGATTTCCCAGGGGGAAACGGGGTTCCAGCCAAGTCTGATATCGCACCTGAGATGTGCCGGAACCTTATAGAAACTGCTGAAATAAAAGAGATTCGTGTCCAATTCAAAGTCAAAGGGCAGATCATAGTATGAGCGTAGGCTCGCTTGGTGTTGCGGGGTTTCGTCTTCAGCATTTTCACCGATGGGATCACCCTCAGCCTCGGTATGGTGTAAAAATGCTTCCAGCCAAGAGTAGCTGCCTGCCAGGCGCCAGTGCCTTGTCACCTGCCAGGTTGCAGCAATTTCCAGACCGAATGCTTCTCCTGTCATGTTGTTGGCGATAAAGACAGGGATATCAATCAAAATATTTGACGGGTTTGAGCTGTCGATGCTCGGAGTTGATGCATCTTGAGTTCTTAGATTTTTGAAATCGTTATAAAAAAGTGCAACGTCGACAGAAAAATCTTTTGATGGTTGGGTTCGGTAACCGAGTTCATAAGCGATCAACTCTTCCGACTTAAAGTTGGGGTTGCCCGTGACATTCATGCGCATTGTTGCAGGGAATGTCATTGGTCCTAGATTCACTGTAGATGCTATTTGAGCAATCGTTGCAGAAAGGTCGTTATCTGCTCGAGAAGGTGTGCGCACAGCACGAGAGACAGCACCCCAGAGACTTTGCCTTTCTGTCGGTGCCCAGACCATGCGGAGTGTCGGCTGGATTTCATAACCGGTATAATCGTTATGTTCCATCTTGCTGCCAATGATCAGATGTAATTTATCGTCAAGGAAGGCAATATCATCTTGCAGGAACAGATTGACGACTTCAGCATTTTGTGAGCTTGGGCGCATCTCACTGGCAATCCCTGCTGTTGTCTTGTCTGTGGTATAGCGATAGCCCCCGCCCCAGACGATATTGTGATGGTCTAGCTTTTCGATATAGTGATTGAAGGCAATATCATAGGTTGTGCGGCTTTGATTTAGAAAACCATCTTTTCTGTGTGAACGATCTATATAGCTTTGCAAGCTCCAGGACGAACTGGCGCTCAAGGGCTGTTCCCAGAGAAGTTGCAGATTGCCACCTGACAATTTAACATCTGTCTCAAAATCGACGCTATCCCCCAGAGTCATAATCTGATCAGAGCGACCTTTGAATATGTCTCCTTGAATACTCAAGGATCTATTGTTTTGTCCGTCCCAATCTAAGCGAAAACCAGCTTTTTGATTGTCCCACTGATCAGTATGCTCTCCGCTTTTTTCATCGTGAGACTCAAAATTATTACGATCCAGATGCTTAGCATAGAGACGATATGAGAGCTGTTGACCAGCATGGCCAAAGCGTGCATTAACGCTGGATTTGTCGAGAGAACCTGCACCTGCAGACAGGAATGTACCCGCGGTGTCTTCTGCCTTTTTGGTAATAATATTGACAACACCGTTCACTGCATTGGCGCCCCAGATCGTTGCCCCTGGGCCTCGAATGATCTCTATTCTTTCGATATCCTTCAATAGGGTGTCCTGCATATCCCAATAGACACCAGAGTACAGAGGGGTATAAAGGGTTCTTCCATCCATCAGAACCAGGAGCTTATTGGCAAATAATCCATTGAATCCACGAGATGATATTGCCCAAGTGTGAGCATCCATAT
>Ga0193952_1000613_pt1 | contig 14620 bp, 11 predicted proteins | sample BB_3_MG_FD_140368 | JGI IMG/M metagenome (GOLD analysis project Ga0193952, IMG submission 140368) | Microbial mat bacterial communities from the Broadkill River, Lewes, Delaware, United States - BB_3_MG | ecosystem: Environmental > Aquatic > Freshwater > River > Microbial mats | place: USA... | reverse complement strand
CTGATAATTATCGTAAAGCTGAAAAAATGTTGATCGATATTCTCGACCAGCAGGGGGAGTTCAGTCTGGCTGAATTCAGAGATAAGCTAGGTAGTGGCCGTAAGCTGGTTCAGGCCTTGCTTGAATACTTTGACGGTCTTAAGTTTACCCGTCGTGTTGGTGAAAAGCGGGTCGCCTGGCAGTTGCCGCAGGCTGGCTAACAATGCTCTGTCGCCTGTTTATGTCATAAGAAAAGATGGAGAAAACATGAGTGTACGTTTGACGTCACTGTCTCATAGCTCTGGTTGAGCGGCCAAAATTGGTCCTGAGACCCTGACTCAGGTTCTGAGTCAGCTACCACAAATAAATCACCCTGAACTGTTGTCGCAAGAAATTCCCTTTGCAGACGCAGCTATCTATCGCCTCAGTGATACTGAAGCGATGGTCCAGTCCCTCGACTTCTTCACCCCGGTGGTGAATGATCCCTATAGCTACGGCCAAATTGCGGCTGCTAATTCTCTGTCCGATGTCTTTGCTGTGGGGGCCAGGCCTCTGACTGCCATGAATATTGTTTGTTTCCCGATCAATTGTCTGGATCCAGACGTATTGGTGAAAATTCTCCAGGGCGGAGCAGAGCGCGTTCATGCAGCTGGTGCTGTTATGGCTGGTGGCCATTCGATTGAGGATGATGAGCCCAAGTATGGCCTGAGTGTGACCGGGATTGTCGATCCTGGTTGTATGATGACAACCTGTGGAGGCAAGGTGGGTGATCAGCTCTACTTGACCAAGCCTCTCGGAACTGGCTTGCTGACGACCGCTCTAAAGGGGGAGATGGTCACTGAAGAGGATATCTCTGAAGCGATTGAGGGAATGAAAGCATTAAACAAGGGGGCTGCAGAGGCTATGATGGCAGCAGGGGCTTCAGCTTGTACAGATATTACAGGCTTCGGGCTTGTCGGGCATGCATCGGAAATGGCTGATGCCAGTCAGGTAGGAATGAAGATTTCACTGAGCCAACTACCTGTCTACTCAGGCGCCGTGGAGATGGCTGAAATGGGCCTGGTTCCCATCGGGGCTCATCGTAATAAAGATTATTATTTTTCCCGAGTAATAAATGCTGATTCCTGTGATCCGATTCAACTCGATCTGCTTTGTGATCCTCAAACGTCAGGCGGATTGCTAATTTCTGTTCCTGAAGAAAGAGCCGAGCTACTGGAGCAGGAATTAAGTAGCAGGGCTGTTCCTGTTTGTCCGGTTGGGGAACTAATTGATGGCCCCATCGGAACGATGACTCTGGTACCCTGATGTTTTTTGGTTTAGGGCCATTGGAGCTGATTCTCCTTGGAGTTCTTTTTGTTGCCTTCTTCGGTTTGAAAAAGGTTCCGTTGGCCGCACGGGAATTGGGGCGCATCCATGGCACGATTCAAAAGCTGAAACTCAGGTTTCCTTTTCTACTCAGATTTTTCAAATAGAGACATCACAACAGATTCGTCAAAAGTCCAAAGCTGTTGATTTTATCTTTTCTGGTTATCCAGTTGGTTCCACTAACCGTTGATAGTGTGTGCTGGTAGCCCATTGTAAGGGTGTCTATCGCCATCCAGGCGATAGACAAGCCCCAGAGATGGGTGAAATGCGTCCCTGAAAATGGGCTGCCAGTGTACGCTTGCAGCCAGGTTGAGCGAAGTAGATAACCAGATTATCTTTTTCTGCTTAATAGGCGACTTTGGCAAAAGGCGATTGGGACGATGCTGCAAGGGCATCCGCCAGAGTGTAGATTTCATGTGCTTCAAGCAGTGGAAATAGTTTAACCAGAACTTCTGCTGTAACGATGGCATCACCCAGGGCTGTATGACGACCAACAATGGTCACGTTGAGGCGTTCTGCCAATCCTTCCAAAGAGTGACTTTCCTGATTAGGATGAACAATTGATGATAAGAGCAGGGTATCGAGAACCGGGTTATTGAAAACCAGCCCGGTTTTTTCTTCCTGAAGTTCAAGAAAGCGCATGTCAAAAGCAGCATTGTGGGCGACAAGAATCGAATTTTCCGCAAACTGATGGAAGTGAGGCAAGACTTTATCGATGGTGGGTTGCCCTTTGAGCAAGGCGGGTTCAATCCCATGAATAGCGACAGATTCTGGCGGGACAAAGCGTTTGGGGTCAACCAGTTGGTCGATCACTTCGTGATTGAGGATCTGACCGTTGACAATACGGATTGCTCCAAGCTGGATGATTTCATCTCCATTGGATGGGTTTAAACCAGTTGTTTCCGTATCAAAGACGACATAGGTCAACTTGTTGAGAGGTGTCTTCCCCAGCTCGTGTAAGTCTCCACGATTAAAAAGATCAAATTCGTACGAGACCGGACGATGTTCAACCATATTTTGTATTGCCAACCGGCGATCCTGATCGATCGGCGGAAAGACAATCAACACCCCGGTACACAGATTGTCCTGGTCGAGTAGGGGCGAGAGGGTCCCCGATAGACTTTTAACCGTATCTTTGAAGTTGAGCAGATTTCCCTTGCTGTCGGTTATGAGAGGAGTCGTCTGCCAAGTTTCAATCAGTTCCATATCTGCGCTGGCATTTGGCCATGCAACAGCGAATTCGCACTCATTTTGGTCCGTGTTGGTGATTGTCATGAGTATCTCAGACGTGTCTGTCTGGGCTTGTAGTAACCCGGCAAGATGAGAAATCGCCTGAACCATGGAATAACTGTCAAGTTGCAACCAGACGCCTGGTTGGGCCAGGGCGGAGCTCTTCAGGGCAAAGCGCTCAGTGATGTTTTTACTGATGATATCGATGAGGTTATCAGCGAGTACGTTCTCTGTTTTGAGCAGTCCATGTTGATGAAGCGCATAGTTTGTTCTCGCGTCACTGACCTTCTTCTCCAGAGATTGCGAGGCCAAGTCGATCTTTTGTCTGAAATTATGAAGCTTTTCAGGGTCCAGATCGGGGCGTCCTAAGATGTTGGTTATGGCCTCGCGGATTTCTTCCAGATCGTTCTGCTGTTCTTCAATTAGAGATTGAATCAGTGTGTCTCGACGACTATCTGCTTCGATCTGATGGGTCATATCTTCCAGAGTTAAAACCACCCCTGAAATAACCTTCTCATCGCCTTGTTCGACAAAGAACGGAGCCATATTGACGTGCAGGCTGAGTCCTGTATGGAGAGTCATCATCGAATGGTTGACCAATTTAGATCGTCCTGAGGAGTGACATTTGTGGAGCATTTCAAGGCCATGAACGATTGGATCACGGTCAAGAATGCTGAAAATAGAACGCCCAAGGCCAAGCAATCCTTTATTCTGGTCGTTTATTTCGGATGTATGAGGATCATTTTTGAATAGTTCTTGAGCCTGTTGATTGTAGAGCAGGATCTGTCCATCAGTGTTACAGACAATAACTCCATGAGGGAGTTCGGACATCAGTGCTGCCAGCCGTGTTCTCTCTTCGTTGAGGGTGGCCTGGGCTACGGCGATTTTGCCAGCGACATCCTGTTGCAAATGGGCAAATGCATCTGCTGATTGATTAATGATTTCAGCTAAATATTGAATTTCTTTTGAGGCATTTTTCAGTTCAATCCGATGGGCTGGATTAACCGACGAGATGATTCTCGCACTTTCAGCCATCTTAAGTATAGGGATGATATAGTCATTAAACAGCAGATTAATGAGTGCACCAATGATGAAGAGGATCGTGATCGTTCCGAGAAGAGGGAAGGGGACGAGTTTGTTGAGCATTTCACTCAGAGCTATCTGCTGCGCTTCATTGAGACTGGCCCATGAACCGATTAAGCAGGCAACCATGATGCTGACAACTGCAAAGTAAATCGCAGTAAGAAAAACCCAGTATTTAAAGCTCGGCTTCATTCACTAAAACCCTGTATTGCATCGCATGCGAAAGTGTCAAGGGAGGATTCTCCCTCTGCACTGTTAAGTTAAGCGGCTTTATGAATCTTGGCTTGGGCTGAATAAGGTTTGCTATGGATCACTTGGCCCCTTTAGTGATCTATGAAAATATAGGCCAAAATGACAGATATGGCAAACGTTGTTGTATTTTTGATGGGAGAATGAATTGGACTCAAGAAAAAAGGCGTTGCATATGAAATGCAACGCCTTGTCTTTTAACGGAAATCAGAATTTTAAGCGGTCAGAAGTTTGAGAGCTTCCATATACTTTTCAGCTGTTTTGGTGATGATTTCCTGAGGCAACTTTGGTGCTGGTGCTTGTTTGCCCCAGTCGAGAGTCTCAAGATAGTCACGTAGGAACTGCTTGTCGAAGCTTGGCTGTGCTTGACCTGATTGGTATAGATCTTTTGGCCAGAAGCGTGAGGAATCTGGGGTGAGAGCTTCATCAATCCAGATCAGTTGGTCTTCAAACATACCAAACTCAAATTTGGTGTCTGCAATGATAATTCCCTTGGTATCTGCAAGCTTACGAGCGCGCTCATAGATCGCAATACTGATATCACTGACTTTCTGAGCGGTTTCACGGCCACAGAGTTCAACGGCTTGCTCGAATGAAATATTTTCATCATGCTCACCGATTTCAGCTTTTGTGGATGGGGTGAACAGAGTTTCCGGGAGCTTGTCGCTCTGAGTCAGTCCTGCTGGCAGTGGAATGCTGCACAGGGATCCATCGCGCTGATATTCCTTCCAGCCACTTCCCGATAGGTAGCCACGAACAATGCACTCAATGGGGAGCGGCTGAGCTTTTTTCGTCAGCATGCTACGCCCTTCCAGTTGGTCACGGTACTGATGAGTGATTGCTGGAAAATCATCGACCTCTGTTGCCACCAGGTGGTGGGGGATCAGGTCATTCATCTGGTCAAACCAGAATTTGGAAATTTCAGTCAGGACATATCCTTTCTGAGGAATGCCTTCATTCATGATGACATCAAAGGCAGAAATACGGTCACTGGTGACAATCAGGAGATGTTCTCCCATGTCATAGATATCTCTGACTTTTCCACGATTCAACAATTTCAGTTCTGGGCAGTTGGTCTGGGTGATAACTTGGTTCATTTTTTAGCTCCCTGCAGCAAATGCGCTGATCAGTTCTGGGATGAGTATTTCAAGCTGAGCTTCTTCTTTCAGCTGGTCTAATTTATCCGTCACCATTTTTTCCTGCTTTTCAAGCAGTAAACGACTTTGGAGCTGAGTCCGTGCCGCTTCATCAAGTGTTGTGAAATCTGCCGTTGTCGATGTCTTCAGGGCCGCGACCAGGAATCTGTTGCCAAGCTCATAAACTTTTGGAGCGACTGGTGCTTCAGCGGTTAATTTAAACGCTTCAGCTGCGAGTTCTTCTGAATTTCCGACTCTCGGGATAAAGCTACCAAAGCTGCGGCTGAACTCTCCTGATTCTTCAAGATTTAATTTCAAAGCCTTTGCTGCCGCTGGGAGATTTTTGGCCTTGCTTGCTTCAATCAGAAGTTTGTCTGCGAGTTCATGAGCCAGTGTCTGAGCTTGCTCTGCCCGGAAGGCGACTTCCACTGCTGCTTTGACATCATCAAGTTCAGGAAGTTTGCTTGGCTGACGCTCTTTGAGAGCAAAGAGGAAGACTCCTTGGGTTGTCTGGACTGGACGGGCTAACTCATTGTCCTTCAGTGTGAACGCTGCTGCACTGATATCGGCGACTCTGCCGATGCCGTCAATCGCATCATCGCGTCCGAACAGACCGGTCTCTTTAACTCCGAGATCATTTGTTTCTGCTGCCGCATTGAGATCGCCGGTTTTACGGTTGATATTGTATGCGTCAATCGCTTTTTCGTAAGCGAGCTGACGGGCTTTCTCAACCATGAGACCTGCTTTGACGGTGTCGATAGCATCGACCAGAAGCTTGACGCCGGGCTCAGTATACTCATCAACTTTGATGATGTGAAAACCGAATGGAGACCTGACGACTTCGCTCAGTTGGCCTGGGCGTAGAGAAAAGGCAACATCTTCGAACTCTTTAACCATAATGCCACGACCAAAGGTCCCGATTTCACCGCCATCAGTGGCATTACTCTGATCATCGGAGTTGGCTTTTGCCAGTTTCGCAAAGTCTGCACCATCCTTGAGTTGCTTTAACAACTCTTCAGCCAGGGTGCGTCGTTTGTCGATCGTTGCCTGGTCAGCATCTTCAGCGAGGCGGAGCAAAATATGGGATGCCTTGACCTCTTCCTTGATTTCAAAAAGGTCGAGGTTGCGACGGTAGTAGCGTTCCAGCTCATCATCAGTGAAAGCAGAAATCTCATTTTCATAACGGGCCGGATCAAACTGCAGGTAGCGCAGGGAGATTTTCTCAGGAACTCTGAAGTTTTCAATATTCTGTTTGAAAAATTCAGCGAGCTTTTCATCGGTGACCTTCACTTTGGTTTCTACCAGTGTTGGGGTCAGCCAGACGCAGTTCAGGTTAACCTTGTCATTTTCTTTGTGATAGGCCGCCTCTATTTCTTCTTGGCTGACCTCTGCACCTTCTTGCAGCCGGTTGCGCACTTTTTGAGTAAGCAACTGACGACGCTGTGAATTTTCAAACTGATCGGGTGTGATGCGCTGGTAGCTTAAAACCTGCAGATAGCGGTCACGATTGAATTCGCCATTAAGCTGGAAGGCTTCAAACTGGGCGATACTGTTAACAAGTTCCTCTTGTGTGACATCCAGGTCATAAGCGGATGCTTGTTGAACCAGTAATTGTTCTTCGACGAGTTGTTGCATCGCTTGACGGGGAAGGTTGAGTTGCTTTTCGAGATTAGCATCGAAATTCCCCTGATAGATGTTTTGGTAGAGGTTGTACAGAGTGCTGTAGGTGTTTTGGAACACCGTATAGCTGATTTCCTCACCATTCACGCGAGCAGCGACATCTCCTGCCTGATTTGTTCCGTTGTCAGTAGGGGCGGTTAGCATGGTGTAACCGATGACGAAGCTCAGAATAATCAAGCCAAATGCGATCTTGATCAGCATCGATTTCTGCTTGGTTCTCACAAAGTCAAGCATTGCAGTAAAACTCCTCAGTTATGATTAACAATTCGGGGTTGAAAACAGCCCCGCATGTTAGACAGCAATTCACAGGAATGCAATCATTTTTTGCCAGCTTAAGGCTTGCTTAATGATGCGGCGTTTGCTAGAGTTGCTGATCATTTAAGGTCGATTTGAAGCTAATGTTTGCTCGCTGTTTAAAGCGCTTAAGGACGATATAAATGTTCAATATATTTAATGCTGTGTGGGGGGTGTTCTCAAACGATCTGGCAATCGATCTGGGAACTGCCAATACTCTTGTCTTTATGAAGGCTAAGGGAATCGTTGTCAGTGAACCTTCAGTTGTTGCTGTTAAAACGGGTGCGGCCGGTCAGCGTAAGGTTCTGGCTGTTGGTAAAGACGCCAAAGAAATGCTGGGGCGGACACCAGGAAGTATCGTCGCGATCCGGCCGATGAAGGACGGAGTTATCGCCGACTTTGACTACACCGAAGAAATGCTGCGTTATTTTATTCGTAAAGTTCATAATCGCAAAAATCTGGTTCGTCCTCGCATTGTTATCTGTGTTCCTTCCGGGATTACCCAGGTTGAAAAAAGAGCCGTTCGCGAATCAGCAGAATCAGCTGGAGCTCGTGAAGTTTATCTGATTGAAGAGCCGATGGCGGCTGCAATCGGAGCAGGATTACCGATTACAGAGGCCTCAGGGAATATGATTGTCGATATCGGTGGTGGTACGACAGAGGTCGCAGTGATTTCTCTGGCGGGTATCGTTTATGCACAAAGTGTCAGGGTTGGTGGTGACAAACTGGATGAAGCCATCATTCAGCATATGAAACGTAAGTACAATCTGTTGATTGGTGAACGGACAGCTGAGGCGGTTAAAATTGGTATCGGTAATGTTTATTCAACAGGCGATGATACCGTCACCATGGAAATTAAGGGCCGCGATTTAGTCAGCGGTATTCCTAAAACTCTGGAAATCAATTCTGATGAAGTCCGAGAGGCGATGTCTGAGACGATTAATACGATCATTGAAGCAGTGCGGATCTCTCTGGAAAGAACACCACCTGAACTTGCCGCTGATATTGTCGATAAAGGGATTGTCCTGGCTGGTGGTGGGGCCTACCTGAAGAATCTTGATGTCCTTCTGCGCGAAGAAACGGGTTTGCCTGTTTCTGTTGCTGAAGATCCACTTTCCTGTGTTGTTCTTGGGTCTGGTGCTGTGCTCGATCAGTTGGACCTGTTGAAGCAGGTTGCGATCTCTTCCTGACGTTATCAAACGACATCTCTCTTTTCCTGTTATCTGGGAGGATCGTCTGGTCCTCCCTTTTTACATGGCGGCTGATGTTCTGAACGCTGCACAGAACGTTTCCGTAGGGACATGAACATGGTTAGACTTTTATCTGAAAAATCAGTAATCTGTTCCGGTTTCCTGTCTGTGGAGCTGTTGGATGCGTGAGCTCGTCAAGCGTTATCGTTTTTTCCTGTTTGCCGTCATTCTTCTGTTGATGTCGGTCGTTTTGTATTCTTATAATCTGCGCCAGAAATCTACAACGACATTTTTTGAACGCGCTGTTCTCACCTTTGCCTCGCCTTTTCAGAATGGACTTGATCATCTTGTTGATAGCATTGGAGGCGGGTGGGCTAACTATCTTTGGCTTGTCGATGCCCGTCAGCGCAGTATCGCTCTTGAGCGGGAAAACCGTGAATTAAAGTCGCAACTGCGGCAAATCAATGAAATTTCGTTACAGAATGACCGATTGCGTAAGCTGTTAGCGTTTGTTGATGATCTTGATAAACCAGCACTCCCAGCGCAGGTGATTGGTGAAGATGCCAGTAACTGGTCTCGTACGGTTATTATCAATAAAGGGTCGAGAGCCGGATTGATGGCCGGTTTTCCGGTTGTCGCTGCTGATGGTGTGGTTGGACGAATAATAAAAACATCTCCGCGTAGTTCTAGAGTTCTGCTGATTACCGATGCCTCCTCTGCCGTTGCAACTCTGGTTCAGAGAACCCGAACCCGTGGTGTTGCCCGGGGACGTGGCGGTGATTTATCGCTAGAGTTTGCTTTGCGGGACAGCGATATTCAGGTTGGTGATCTTTTAGTCACATCAGGCATGGGTGGAGTCTTTCCAAAAGGATTGCCCTTAGGGCTGGTCACAAATGTTGAGAAAGATCCCTTCAGTTTGTTTCAGAGGGTGAGATCAGAAACTGCGGCCGATTTTTCGCATCTTGAAGAAGTGCTTGTTATTGTCGGGGAAGATCATTGAGGAAATTTTTATTCTATTTTATCCTCGGAGTTCTCTTTATTTTTTTGCAGAGTAGCTTTTTTCCTCTGTTTTTACCACCTGATCTGCGCCCCAATCTGATGTTGCTCCTCGTCCTTTTTGCCGGACTAAGAGAAGATACCCTCGGAGCCATTATCACTGCTCTTTTACTCGGTGCGATCCAGGACAGTTTCTCCGGTCATAGTCTGGGACTCTATGTCACAGTCTATCTCGCTATTGTTCTGAGTACTCGGTTTTTATCTGATCAATTAAATGCTGAAAGTCCACCATTGCTCCTGTTAATGGTTATGGTTGGGACCCTGATACAGAACCTTCTGGTCGGGTTGCTACTGTCGATCTTCGCTGATACTCAAACCGTATTACACATCCTTCTACCGGCTATTCCGGCTCAGGTGATTGCCAATCTGTTCTTTTCAATCCTATTGGTTATCCTGTTTCTGAAAGTTCAACGTCTGTTTGGCTATCGCCGTGGTCTGTCTGATTTAATTGCCCAGGGGAAACATTATGGGGCTTGATCTTAACTGGGTAGAGTTGCCTGCTGTCAAAAAGCGCTTTCTGTTTTATTCTGCCGCTGCGGCTCTGATGTTTCTTTTGCTGCTCTCCAGGCTTTGGTATCTACAGATTGTCAACTACTAAGAGCTGCAGGAGCGCTCTATCCGAAATCGGACCAGAGTTCTTTCTCTTGAGGCTCCACGCGGGCCGATCTATGATCGCAATGGTGTCCTGCTGGTCGATAACCGTCCGTCCTTTCAGATCACTGCGATGCGTCAGGATGTCGAAGATCGCTCCCTTTTGCTGGAGCGTTTGACTCATATTTTAAATGTGAGTTCGGACGAACTTGAGGAACGCTGGAAAAAGGGTAAGGGCTTTCCGATTTATCGCCCTGTGACCTTGGCATCCGATGTCAGTCGCGAAACGATGGAGAAAATTCAGGAACATGGCGTTGACCTGCCAGGTATTTTAACTGAAGTGCGCCCGATCAGGGACTATCTCGATCAGGGTTCGACAGCTCACCTGGTCGGGTATCTCGGTGAAATCACTGAAAAGGAATTATCTGACAAGGCTTTTGGTGAATACCGCGGTGGAGACTTTGTCGGTAAAACGGCTCTGGAACGCAGCTACGAAAGTTACCTGCGTGGCACAAAGGGAAAACGCCTGGTTGAGGTTGATGTTAAAGGTAAGTTGCTGCGACAGTTACAAATGGAAGCACCTGTCCCGGGAAGTAAAGTTTATCTGACAATCGATAGCCGCTTACAGCAGGCGACAGATGAAGCTTTGGGTGATCAGTCTGGTGCTGCAGTCACATTGGATGTTAATACGGGAGAAATTTTGTCGATTGCCAGTCGGCCGACATTTAATCCCGATTTGTTTGCCAAGGGGATTGCCAGCAAGGAATGGCAGGATCTGGCACAAAACAAGCGTTTTCCACTCCAGAATAAAGTTATTGCCGGGCAGTACCCACCAGGGTCAACCTTTAAAATGATTGTTGCTCTGGCTGCTTTACGTGAAGGAATTGCTGGTACCCATCGGTCCGTTGACTGCAAAGGGGATTTTTTTATCGGCGAATCGCGCTATCGCTGCTGGAAGAAATCTGGCCATGGCCCGACCGATTTGAAAAAGGCTCTGCGGGAAAGTTGTGATGTCTGGTTTTATCAGGTCGGATTGGAGTTGGGGATCGACAAGTTGTCCAAGGCGGCCAAAGAATTTGGATTAGGAAGTGTTGTCGGCTACCCCCTCCCTGGCGAACGCTCTGGTGTCATCCCATCACAAGAATGGAAGCGCGCCCGCTATAATAAACCGTGGTACGCAGGCGAGACCGTTATTGCTTCGATTGGACAGGGGTTTGTTCTGGCAACGCCACTGCAGCTAGCGGTCATGACTGCTGCCCTGGCAAACCAGGGAACGGTTCTGAAACCGCAGGCAATTAAAAGAATCGAAGATTGGGAAGGCAATATTCTGATGCAACCGGAAACTGAGGTTGTGCGTAAGGTCGAGTATTCGCAAAAAGCATGGGACGCTATCCGTGATGGAATGATTGCTGTCGTTAATAGTCCTCGTGGCTCTGGACGTGGAGCTTTATTGGGAAATGTTCTGGTTGCAGGTAAAACAGGGACGTCACAGGTTGTCCGCAGGAAGTCGGATGAGGAGGAGGAAGAATCCAAGAACGGTGAAATTCCTTATCGCTTCCGACCTCATGCTTTATTTGTCGCTTTTGCTCCTGCGAAGAAGCCGGAAATCGCCGTGGCTGTTGTTGTCGAACATGGCCAGTCTGGAGGGCGAGCAGCAGGGCCTGTCGCAAAGGCAATTATCGAACGTTACATGAGCATTAAAAATGAACAGAAACAGGCGGAGTAGGGCATATGTTTGATCGACGACTGGTTGTTAATTTTGACTGGGTTTTGCTCTTAACGGTTCTGTGTCTGGCCGGCATCGGAATTGTCAATCTCTATAGTGCAACAGCGTCCTGGAATTCAGCCACGCCGATCTATATGAAACAAGCACTCTGGTTGGGTGGAGGGGTGATGATTTCGATGATCATCTGCCTGTTTGATTATCGGCATCTCGAACATTTTGCAGTTCATAGTTACATTATCAGTGTCGCACTGCTGGTCTTTGTCTTGACAATGGGTAAGACAACAATGGGGGCAACACGTTGGATTGATCTTGGTTTTTTTAATTTGCAGCCGAGTGAAGTTATTAAGATTGCGACAATACTAATTCTGGCAAAAATATTTTCAGCAACGGTGACCCCGCTCGGATATTGTCTTGCGGACCTGTGGAAACCGGCGTTACTGATGCTGGTTCCAGCAGTTTTAATCCTTAAACAACCTGACTTGGGGACCACAATCATGGTTCTGTCGATTGCTGGTACTATGTTGCTTTTGGCTGGATTGAAGCGTGGAACCATGGTCTTTCTCATGGTTGCAGGTTTGTTGGCGGCTGTTGCAGGTTGGTTTGGTCTGCGTGATTATCAGCGTGCCCGGATTATGACCTTCCTTAATCCGGAAGCGGATCCTCTGGGCAGCGGATATCATATTATTCAGTCCAAAATTGCCGTAGGCAGTGGTGGCTTCTGGGGGAAGGGCTTTCTCCAGGGGACTCAATCACAGCTCTCCTTTTTGCCTGAACGGCACACCGATTTTGCTTTCTCTGTCTTTGCCGAAGAGTGGGGTTTTTCCGGTTGCCTGGTTTTGCTGATGCTCTACCTGTTTCTAATCGTCTGGGGATTGTATGTTGCCAGAAGGGCGTCTGATCGTTTTGGGATGTTCCTGGCCATTGGAGTGACGGCCATGATCTTCTGGCATATTGTCGTTAATCTGGGCATGGTGATTGGTATGCTTCCCGTTGTCGGTGTCCCGCTGCCACTGTTCTCCTATGGTGGAACCAGTATGGTTACGACAATGATCGGTATCGGGCTGTTGATGAATGTCAGTATGCGCCGATTCATGTTTTAAGGCGAGCTCGATTGACGTCTATGATGACTGATAAGTTCCCCTCATGGTTGACGCAAACAGCGCGGAAGATTGGAGCACATTCCGTTGCCTGTCTGAGGATGGACAATCTGCTACTGAACCAGCGGATCGCTGAAAACAATCTCTTGGTGGCCGACTGGCTTGAAGCCGGGAAGCATGGCGAGATGGGTTATCTTCAGCAGATGTTCTGCGAAAAATCGAACCCATGGTTGAAATACCCATTTGCGAAATCAGTGATTGTTTTGACCTTCACCAATCGTTGGGGTGACTCCGCTTCCGCTCACCCTTTTCCTGCCCCTGTACCAGAAGCACTGATCGGTTATATTTCTGCCTATGCTCGAGATGTCGATTATCATTCGACCGGACAGGCGCTGCTCTCTAAGCTTAAATTGGCTCTCGGAGAAAACATCCAGGCTGAGGCCACTGTCGACACCACGGCTGTCTACGAACGTTTGTTTGCTTCTGTTGGTGGGCTCGGAGTGGTTGGCGGTAATGATCTGATCCGCGTTCCTGATCTTGGCTCACGTGTTTTTATCGGGTGTCTCTTTGTCGATCAGGAGCTCCCAGAGGTTATCCTTGATCCAGAACTACCGTTCCCCTGTGATAGTTGTCAGGCCTGCACTCAGAATTGTCCGACCGGCGCTATTCAGTTTGGCCAACCTATTGATGGGCGTAAATGCATCAGCTATTTGACCATCGAAAAGCGTGGTCCTCTTTCATACGAAGAAGCAAACAGTATTGGAGACTGGATCTTTGGCTGTGATTGTTGTACGAGCGTTTGCCCACCTGAAACATCCGCAGATTTAAGGATTCCTGTTGATTTGGAGTGGTTACTTAAATCACCTGCGTCACAAATTAGACGGACGATCAAGGGGAATGCGACATCCTATGCTGGCGTGACTCAATTACGTAAAAATGCTGTCGTGGTATTGAAAAATATGCGAACGAAAAGGGCCGATGACATGCTTCGTTGGGTTGCGAACAACAGCGGCAGTGACCTGGTTCGGGCGCAGATCGATCTGAGGTGATTGGTAGGGAATAAATCATTTTCTCATCATTATCGCATTCCGAGAGCGGGTGCATTGTTGGCACTACAGCCGCTTTGTCTCGGCGATACGATAACAATCAATATTTTTGGATTCGTCAGCCCTTCATTTACACACTAAACAGGTTCAGTGAAGATCTTCCCGGTTAAAAGGCATACGTGAATTTAGCCCAGACATTGATCCCTTCCGTTTTGTTTTTTGCCCCCATCTCTATTTGGCTTCGCAGGGACAAGAACATGTTCTTGTGGTTGTACCAAAGTCCAGGGCCGGCTGCGAAGACGCGGCTACGATTATCTTCGTCGTCATTCAGGAGGTCTTGCACCGGAGCGGGAATGGAATCGTTCAGATCATACGAATCATCCGTTGTCTGAATGTAGTAGTAGCCATTGATACCGGCACGAAAAGAAGGGGTCAAAGCATAGGAAACAGAATAGTCAAAATGAAATTCCTGGCCAGGGTCGCGATCAACCTCGAAACCATAGATTGTCGCTGATTTTTTTTCAGTGGTATTGAAATCATACATAAACTTGCTGGAAAACTCCCATTTGTCATGCAAGTAAGTCACAGCAACAATAGGTTCAAAAGTCCAGAAATTTTGACCGATGGATGCCAGATTACCGTCATCCTGTCCCACAGGAACATAGATATCAGCCGGGGTCGCCACAATATGAAGTTTACCCTGATTAAGGTGCCAAGCTAGAATTAACGGGTTAACAATGACATAGGGAACCCCGGTGTCATTGTATGAACTTTTGGAATCTGGTCCAGCAGGCGCTTTAAAATCAATATCGACGTCCAGCACAGGGATGAAGGTATGCATGGCGAGATTGGCACCTAGAATCTCATTGTCACTGACCCACAAAAAGCGAAAGACATT
>Ga0193952_1000612_pt1 | contig 14623 bp, 9 predicted proteins | sample BB_3_MG_FD_140368 | JGI IMG/M metagenome (GOLD analysis project Ga0193952, IMG submission 140368) | Microbial mat bacterial communities from the Broadkill River, Lewes, Delaware, United States - BB_3_MG | ecosystem: Environmental > Aquatic > Freshwater > River > Microbial mats | place: USA... | reverse complement strand
GTTGGGCTCCAGCTAATACTACCGCCGCGCAGGACACGGAAATGACCAGGATCTTTGTTAAGGAGCTTCACTATTGGAGGTTTGCTTGGACCTTGTGGGTTGTGTTCTGGGCTATTTTGATAATATTTTTCATCAAACCAATCATTGACCCATTCGGGTACGTTGCTCTGCATATGATGGAAACCTAAAGGGTTAGGTGGAAAGCTATCGACAGGGAAAATCTTATCATCAGGCGTATTTTGATTGCGTTTAATAGTACCGTCATTGGTTGCGTAAAATATTTTCTTACCTCGGTTACGTGCCGCAAATTCCCATTGTGCTTCAGAGGGCAGGTCAAAAGCATATCCGGTCAGTTTTCCTAGCCATAAACATTGATCTTTAGCCTCCTGCCAGCTACCTGTACCCGCTGCCACATTAGGTTGTACTGACCAGTGGTTGGGTTTTTTCTTACGACGTTTTTCTAGTGGTAAAGGTAGCCCATGAGCTAGGTTGTAACGCTCTTTTTCGTAGAGTGAGGTTTCGTATTTTGATAAAGAGTAGTTGGATAAGGTTACTTTGTGAGCTGGCTTATCATCCAGTGTGTGCGTGGCATAACAGGCAGTGCCTTCTTCCCACGTGGGGGCATAACGATCGCTTTTACACTTCATCCCGAAGTCCCCCATCATAAATGTTCCGCCTTCAATAAAAATCTGATTTTTGATGGCGTTAACTGCAATCTCCACAATCTGTTGTTTAAGTTCAGAAGTGGCATCTGGGTGTAGCTTGTTTACATTGCTTTCTATAAGCATTAACCGCTCTGTCGTCACTTCCTTACTCGTTGATGATGCTTCAGATGACTGTGAAAGGGCAAGGTTCATGCTGATAGCAGATAGAGCGATAGGAATAGAAAGATACAAGAGTTGCCTGCTGCGAAGCATTTGGTTGTCCTTAACTTGATGGCCGAAAAATAATAACGGGTATTGTATTGCGATCTGTCTAAATGGCAAGGTGACGCGTGATGCTTTTATTATTTTTGATTACGGATATTAAGAATAAAAAATTATTTAATATCATTGATTAAATAGAATCAGTTGTTCTTATCCAAGGTAAATAGCCTAGTATCTGTGCAGTTTTTTCAGCATGATTTTGCGCTGCCTTAAAGTTTTCAATTACGGGTGTAATAACATTAAACATCTTAATGTTTTGAATCGTAGTGGAAATAATCTGCGTAGGTATTTTAGCGTGGATTTTCTGAAACTTTAATGCGCTTGCCTCGGAAGAGAAGGCGGCAAGTTGGAGTATGTAGCCGTTCTTTAACGTTACTGCTTTTTCAAACGCAACTGCTGGTGCGGGTGATGTCGTTTTAAATTTCAGAATTTGGCGGCCGTCGGTCGCACTACAACGCTTGTCGCCCGCGGTTGGGTTGATTCTTTGGCGGCAATTTACCGCCCATTTTCCACGCTGTTCTTGTGTGACTACATAATCTGATGCATTGATTTGGCTATTATAACGAGCACTAGGTAATGTTGTTGGCGGGCTTTGAGCAAATGATAATTGAGCCATAAGAGAAGATGAAATAACCAAAATAATAGTATGAGCGTTCATTTTTAAATATCTTCCATGATTTTATTTATTAGTTGTTAAAGCAATTTCTATGCCCGGATATATAATGTTATTTGTGTTTTTTTATGCTCAGTAATTAGTTGTTGAGCATAAATATTCTCGCTTTATTTTAAGGTTTTTTAAAAGTTTGTTTTTTTTAAATAAATAAGTAGACTGGCTTCTGTTTTAATTTAGGCTGCGGTGGATAGGGATGTTAATGACACCAATAAAGGAAATTCAGTTTGAGGAAATGTCTGCTCTGCGTGAGCGGTCTCAAAAAATTGGCTCTCTATTGAGTGAGGATTTGCGCGCATACACTAAGACCTTAACGGCTTTGTGCGCACCTCGTAAGGTGTTGGGCGAATTTATGCAAAGTGCTTCTCGAGATAAGGTGGTTGGTGCAGAGAAAAATTTTGCATTGCTAGAGGAGCGTTATAAGGCGGTCATGAGAGATGCCTTTGGTTTGTCTGCTAAGTTATCAACGCCTCTATCTGCTATTCATAATAAATTATCGCTTACGCCTTGGTGTTACTCCGAGGTGCTTGCGGGATCGTCTTCTCCATTGATTTTTTCAACGCCGGTTCGCTGGGTTTTAAGTTACGACTGTAGTTATGACTTACGGGATTTGATTACGGATCGTATTGAATCTGAAGAGCTGCGCTATGAAGAGGTATCTCCCTTTGTTGTGCGGGCGCTGGTTGCTTGGCTTTTGTTTGAGCAAAGTCCTGAGCTTAAGCGGGTTCTAGCGGGCTTGGGGTTCGAGGTGTCTTTAGAGGTGCTGCCGGAGATCTCGGGTGATCTTCCTTATGTTGTTTTAACATCTACGGTGCCTGCTTTTCGTCCGCAGGATTCTCTTGTCAGCATGGTTTCTCAGTTGTCGGGTGGTTCATCGTTTGAAGAATTAGTGGATGTGGATGGTATTCAGGCGATGCCTTTTGTTTTGAAGGATCGCTTGCTTGCCCAGCTTGAGGGTGTGTGAAATCGCTCACGTGCGAGTATTTGTGCGCAATCAGGTGTTCGGGTTTGCTGTGTATATGTGATTGATCTGTCTGTAGGCCCGGTGGGAAAGGGGTTTTAGAAAGTTGGCACAAGGTTTGAATAAGTAAGGTTACTTTTTTAAACCACACAATCTAAGGAGAGATATATGCCAACTCCAGGTTATATGTCCATTGAGGGTGAAACTCAGGGCAACATCACTGAAGGCGCTAACAGCATGGATTCCATGGGTAACCGTTTTCAGGAAGATCACGAGAACGAAGTCACAGTTCAGGGCTTTCAGCACCAGATCTTGATTCCACGTGATCCGCAAAGTGGACAGCCAAGTGGCCAGCGAGTTCATGACGCATTGGTTATTACTAAAATTTACGATAAAGCTTCGCCAAAGCTTTATGAAGCACTAACAAGTGGTGAACGTCTTCCTAAGATCGTTTTGAAGTGGTACCGCACTTCGATGACAGGTCAGCAGGAGCACTATTTCACGCATGAGCTTGAAGACGCAATGATCGTTGATATTAAGGCGAATATGCCTAACTGTCAGGATCCAAATATGGCGCACTTCACGCACATGGAAGATATTTCGTTTACGTATCGTAAAATATCTTGGACGCATGAAGTGTCTGGCACGTCAGGATCTGATGACTGGCGCGCGCCGAAAACTTAATAGACAAAACTATTGAGTTTTTAAATGGCTGTCGATCTGCTCTTTGTTGCAGGTCTGACGGCCTTTTGTGTATTACAACGAATCAAATGGATTGGTCTTAAGGAGCGGTTATGTTGCAGGGAGTGGAGAGATTTTTTAGGCGGATTGGTTGCCTGTTGTTGGTTCTCTCTTTAGCTGGTTGTGTCTCGGTTAATGTTCAAGAAGAGGCCCCGCCAGCAGGTGTTATTACACTGGCTGTTTCAGCCCATCCTCTAACGAATATGGACCTCTCTGGTCGCCCTTCGCCAACAGTGATTCGTATTTACCAGTTACGCAAAGAAGTTGATTTTAACGAAGCGAGTTTTTTCGATTTGTACGATCAGGATAAAGTGCTGTTATCCGCCGATCTTCTTTCGCGTGAAGAACTCGTTATTGCTCCGGGTTCTTTTTCTACACAGTCATTCAGTGTAAATCCAGACGCTCACTTTGTAGCGGTCATGGCCGCTTTTCAAGATACAGGGAATGCGATACAGAAACAGATCGTTGCTATCGATTCGCGGGTTGATGTGTCTTTAGTGGCTTATCTCAATGGTAATTCGCTCAGTCTCGCCGCAAATAATGCAAATGCAGCCCCAGCAGCGGGATCGGTTAAACCAGCGGTTATACAGCAGGGGGTTACGACTAATACCCCGCAAGGCGTAAAACTGGAAGATGGTCAGGTGAAAGTTAATCCGTTGGGGTTAAAGGACTGTAAAAACGCAGGGTTGGTTGACCTACTGATAAAAGAGGGATGTTAATTGACTAACAAGGTTGTTTGGCATGAGGGGATGTTTCTACGCCCTCATCATTTTCAGCAGTTTGAACGCTACCTAGATAAAGAGCTTACCAACCGTAGTAAGGCTTTGCTGCCATACTCTTGGGGTTTCTCGGCACTTAGCATTAATCAATCAAATCTTGAGATAGGCGAATTAACACTCGATGCGTGTGCCGGTGTATTTCCAGATGGCACAGGGTTTAATACGGCGACGGGTGATGCAACTCCTTTATCCATTAGGGTGCCTGATGCCGTTCAAGATGCGATTGTTTATTTAGCGATCCCCTTGCGGCAAGAAGGGGCTGCAGAAGTGGGTGACAGTGATCATCGCAATAGTTTAGTCCGCTATATGCCTCGCTCGCTGGAGTTAAAAGATACCACAGCTGAGCACGGTGAAAGCTCAACCATTCAAGTGGGCGAGTTAAGAATGCGTTTGTTTGTGGAGCCGCAAAGGGGAGGGGATAATTCGTTATCTGTTCCGCAGGGTTATACCCGTATAGCGGTTGCGCACATCGAAGAGATAAAGGGTGAGAAGATTCGCCTGCGTGATGATTATATTCCTACCGTTCTCCATACGCATGCCTCGAAATTATTATCCGATTTTACCACTGAGCTACATAGTTTAGTGATGACTCGTGCAAGGGAACTGGCCAGTAGAGTGGCAGGCGGTGGCGGCAAAGGCGGGGTTGCAGAAGTCACCGACTTTATGTTGCTACAGGTGCTAAACCGGTTTGATCCGGTACTGAATTTACTACGTGATTTAGAAGAACTTCATCCGCTAGATTTGTATGAACGCTTGCTTGGTATGGCGGGTGAACTTTCAACGTTTATGAAGAAGGATAAACGCTCGCCAGAGTATCCTAAATATGAGCATGAAGCTTTATTCGAAACCTTCTCCCCATTAATCACAGATCTGCGTGAATCGTTTGGCACGGTGCTAGAAAATATTGCCGAATCTATTGCGTTGTCACCTCCGCAGTACGGCATTCGTGCGGCAAGAATACATGACCGCACTTTATTAAAAAGTGCTGACTTTATTTTGGCTGTCAGTGCCCAAGTTCCTCAAGAGAAACTTAGAAAACAGTTCCCAGCACAGATGAAAATAGGGCCTGTCGAAAAGATACGTGAGTTAATTAGTAGTGCGCTACCGGGGATATCTGTTTCTGATCTTCCTGTTGCACCGCGTGAGATTCCTTACCATGCAGGCTTTACCTATTTCCAGCTCGATGTAAGTGATCCTTTGTGGAAAGGGTTAGATCAATCAGGTGGTATCGCTTTTCATATTGGAGGCGATTTCCCCGGTCTTGAGTGCCAATTTTGGGCGATTAAACGGCGTTAACGGAGTGCTTTTTCATGGAAGATCAAACGATAATTCGGCCAACGCCAGGCGGTCGTAGACCTCAACGGTCAGCTGAAAATGGTCGGGCTCAACAGCCTGGCAGAGAGCAAAGCGGTCATGCGGCGCAATCAAGATCACAGGACGGATATCCTCCGCGGTCTTATCAGCCTGAACAAGAGTCTCGACCTGCTCCTCAAGCAGCGCCACAGGCCCCGTATTCTCAAAGTTCTCCGAGGTATGAGCAACAGGGGTATTCATCGGCCCAGAGCCATCAGCCAGTCCAAGGCCATCAGCCAGTCCAAGGTCATCAGCCGGCTCAAGGCTATCAGCAAGCTCATCCTTCTCAAGGGTATGCTCAGCAGGGGTATAGTCAACCAGCAGGCCAATATCAGCAACCAAGCTATCCTGAGCAAGGTTACGGTGCGGGCGAAATATTGGATGAGAATCCATTGTTGGCAATGGTCGCGCCTTTGCTTGCTTTTACCAGTAAGATCCAGAGCGCATCGGAATGCCCAAATTTAGATGAGTATCATCGTTATTCGCTCGACCAACTGAACTTTTATCGGAGTCAGGGATGGGGAATAAACGCCGATCCGAATACCGCGTACCAAATTAGTTATGCAATCTGCTCTTTGATTGATGAGATCGTTTTGAATACCCCTTGGGGCAGTACCAGTAAATGGTCTGGCGATAGTATGTTGATTAATTTGCATCAAGAAGCGTGGGGGGGGGAAAACTTTTTTCACTATCTTCAAGAATTGATGCAGCGTCCGGCGACCAATTTACTAGTACTAGAGTTTTATTATTGTTGCTTATCCTTAGGGTTTGAGGGCAAATATCGTCGCCTCGCCAATGGTCGAAGAGAGTTAGACCAGCTTAGAAGTGAGCTGTATGTCATGATTAGTCGGCAGCGAGATCGCGAGCCTCAAGGGCTTTCGCCTGCTTGGTTTGGCCTAGATGTAGCGCATCAAGGTTTTGTCAGGCATCTACCCCAGTGGGTTGTTTGGTCTATTGCATGTTTTCTGCTTGCTGCGTCTTATATCGGTTTTAATTGGTATTTAAATCAACAATCAGACCAGGTAATGACTACGCTCGCTAAGTTAGGCCAAGCGGATGTGATTCAGGTTACGCCCATTAATATTGATAAGTTAAATAGGTTTGTACCAGCAGAAGCCCCTGTCCTTGATTTTAAACGGGTAGATCTGGTGGGTATGCTGTCGCCGCCGCTCAAAGCTGAGCTGGATAGTGGCGTGATCGAATTGATTGATGATGCGACTCACACTCGTGTGCGTATTCGTCATAGTAAGTTGTTTGCATCGGGTCAATCCGAAGTGTCTGCTCGGTTTATTCCTTTAATAGAACGTATCGGCGAAATTATCCCAGAGCTATCTGCGCCGATCGAAGTTCAAGGGCATTCGGATAACGTGCCTATCTTTTCCGCTCGATTTCCTTCGAATTGGGTTTTATCTAAATCTCGTGCTGATGCGGTTGGAAAGCTGTTAAAGCAGAACTTACCGGCACAGCAAACTGTTCGAACCGAAGGGTTAGCGGATAGTGAACCATTAGTGCCTAACTCGTCTGCACAGAATCGTGCATTGAACCGTCGTGTTGAGATTGTATTGCGCAAGTAGTAATGCATTTAAAGGGATTTTTTAACAGGATCTGTCGTGAAAAAGATTGTTGGTTTTATCTCAAATAAATGGTTTTTACAGGTTTTAGGGTTGATCTGTGTTGCGCTATTAATCTGGTTTATCGGACCGTTAATTGCCGTTGCAGATAGCTATTTTCTAGCCTCTGATTTTGCCCGTTTACTCGCGATTGTTATCGTGGTCGCTCTTTGGGCTGGAAATGTGGCGCGTTTACATTGGCGCTCGAAAAAGAACAATGAACAGCTGATGGAAAATCTGTCGAGTAATCATCAGGTTGAACTTCGTGAAGAGCAAGCAACAGCTGAAGAGCAGGGAGTTATTAGCGAACGCTTTGATGAGGCGCTTGAGGTACTTAATGCACCGGGTAAAAAAGGGAAAAAGGGGAAATTTGCACTCTATGAGCTCCCTTGGTACATCATTATCGGCCCTCCAGGGTCAGGCAAAACCACTGCTTTAGTTAATTCAGGTTTACATTTTCCTTTGGCAGATAAAATGGGAAGTGAGTCTGTTCAAGGTATTGGTGGCACAAGGCATTGCGACTGGTGGTTTGCCGATGAAGCGGTAATGATCGATACCGCAGGCCGATTTACAACTCAAGACAGCCATGAATCGGTTGACCGTGCCGCGTGGCAAAAGTTTATGGACTTACTGAAGGTAAATCGCCCTCAGCAACCCATTAATGGCGCTATTGTGGCCATGAGTATGGCCGATTTGATGCAACAGTCAGACGATGAAAGACGTCAATGTGCAAAAACGATTCGGCGTCGAATTGAAGAACTCCAAGAAAATTTAGGTATTCGGTTTCCTGTCTATTTTACCTTTACTAAATGCGACTTAATCCCCGGTTTTAGTGAGTTTTTTGATGGCTACGATAAAGAAGAACGAGGTCAAGTCTGGGGCGAGACCTTTGGTATTGATGCTGCCGGTAATACAGACCTTTCTATTGAACAGTATCCTGAGCGATTTGAGCAACTCAGTGCTCGTTTACAACAACAGGTGTTAGAGCGGCTTCATCATGAGCATGATCCAGACAAAAGAGGATTGATTCTAGGCTTCCCAAGTCAGTTTGCAGGATTAAGAGATATTGTTTCACTTTTCTTAGCAGAAGCCTTTTCCGCAAGCCGTTATAGTGATCCTGCGCTATTACGTGGGGTGTACTACACCAGCGGAACCCAGGTGGGTTCACCTATTGATCGACTACTAGGGAATCTAGTGCGTAGTTTTGGGTTTGGTCGTGCCACGATGGTGGGTGGAAGTGGCAAAGGTAAGAGCTTCTTTATTCGCAATCTACTCACGCGAGTGATTATAGGAGAAGCGGGTGTTGCCGGATTAGATCAAGGGCTATTGAAACGCAAAACGTGGTTACAGCGAATGAGTGCCTTAGCTGCGGTACTTGTCGTAGCTATCGGTTGTGGTGCTTGGGGCTTGTCCTATCTAAACAATAGCGCTCGTATCAACGAGTCTAATACCGTATTAAAGGATGTGGAGTCACTACAGGTATTAGCCCCTTTAGCAGGCGCAGATTTTCGAGCGGTTTTACCAAGTTTAGATAAATTGAATGCAGTTCCTTCTGTTTACTCTGTCGCGGGCATTGATCATCGATTCGGCTTGTTTCAAGGGGATAAGGTCAATGAAGGATCGCAAGCGGCTTACCGTAAATGGCTAGAGAGTCAGTTTTTACCTGTACTTGTCGCGAGAATAGAAGAGTTGATGATTGCCAATGATCCGCGGGACACCAATGCGCTTTATGAGCTGCTGCGGGTATATCTGATGTATGGCGGTGTACGTGAATATGATGCTGAACTACTGAAAAGCTGGGCTATGCTTGATTGGCAGGCTGATAATGAGCTGACTGAAGAGGAGTTGGCCCAGTTAGAGAAGCACCTAGATCTTTTATTGGAAGAAGGTTTCTCACCGGTTTCCATGAATGACAAAATTATCACGGAAGCGCGTAAAAATTTGTCGCGTGACCCGTTGGAAAAACAAGTCTATCAAGCGGTTAAACGAGAATTAAAACAGAGTAGGCAAAACGACCTGGTATTGGAAGATATGCTGGGTCCCTATGGGTTTGATGTATTTCGTAGCAAGATGGGGCAAGACTTAAAGCAGTTTGTGATGCCTGGTTTCTTCACCAAGAAGGGATTCTATGAGCTGTTTTTGCCTAACAGCGTCGAAATTTCGAAGCGCTATTTAGAAAATAATTGGGTCATGGGAGAGCGCTATCAGCAAGCGAATGTCGATTTAAGCGCATTACAGCGCAAAGTTCTTAACCTCTATTACAACGATTACATTAAAAATTGGGATGGCTTACTGGATGATCTAGACGTCAAAAAGCCGGCCAATGCTAGGGATAGTGTTCGTCAAGTCAGTATCTCTGCAGGCATTGATAGCCCTGTTCGGTATTTACTTGAAGCGGTGAAAGAGCAGACAACCTTAACTAAATATGCAGTGGCTGGTCAGGCTGAAGGATCAGAGGATTTGGCCCGCTCCGTTGCAAGCCTTAATCAGAAGGCAGCAGTCCAGCAGCAGCGCGTTAGTAAATTACTTCGTAATGCTAAGAAGGCGGGGCTCTTAGATCAGTTGGGCGGAAATCTAGGTGAACGCGTTGAGCGGCACTATGCGCCATACCATAAATTACTTGAGCGAAGAGGCAATAGCACATTATTTGATCGTTTAAGTGATGATCTTGCGACGCTAGGCATGTATATGGATAGCGTGGCGAATTCATCATTCTCTAGTACGGGAGCGCTTGATGCCGCACAGAGCAGAATGGCGCAAGGTGGCAAAGATCCAATTGGTAAAGTAAATAGCTACCAACATAGTCTACCGCCTGTCATGCAGGGGTGGGTAGGTGATCTGGGTACTCAAAATTGGAAGATGATGCTCAGCGGTACCATGGATGAGTTAAACCAACTATGGAAAACCCAGGTTTATCAAGAGTGTAAAGCTTTTGTGGCTGGTCGTTTCCCGTTAAAACCAGATTCGCCTTCTGAATCGACCCTCGAAGATTTTAGTCGCTTTTTCTCTCCTCAAGGTACGCTGGATACGTTTTTCCAAAGCTACCTAAAGGACTTTGTAGATACCAAAGGACGTCGTTGGGTTGAGCGGAAAGTAGATGGCCAATCGATTGGCCTTTCTAAAAGTACCCTCGCGCAGTTACAGCGTGCTAGCAAAATTCAAGAGCTTTTCTTTCGTAATGGTCAGCTATCAGTACCCTTTGTTATGCGCCCACTTAGTTTAGATGCAACAGTGTCTAAATTTGATATGGCCTTAGGTGAGCAGCATATTACTTATCGTCATGGGCCGCGTCGTCCAATAAATCTACAATGGCCAACCACCGCAAGTGATAGCGTTGCGCTTACCTTAGAAGGTCAGCACGGCATGTTGTCATCTCGTACAGAGGTTGGGCCTTGGGCATGGTTCCGTGTATTGAACAGTGCAAAGCTTAGTAGAACTAACAATCCTGCTATTTATCAGGTTACGTTTGACGAGCGCGGACACAAAGCGATGTTTGAATTAAGGGCGCTGAGCGCAGTTAATCCATTCGGCCAGGATTTGTTATCTGGTTTCTATTGCCCGGAGTCGTTGTAATGCGTCAGGGCGCTGGTTTTTATGGCAAAGTTCCCTGTCGCGGCGATTTTGTTAGTAGAGGGCTTCCTCGGGCATTGACTGATGCTTTTGATCGTTGGTTTCAAAAGGGAATGCACCAATGCCGTCAGCAGTTGAGCGATGAATGGAATCAACGCTATGGAATCGCTCCTATTTGGCGATTTTTCATCGCTCCGGGCGTATTTGATGAATATGCCTGGATTGGTGTGTTTATCCCGAGTGTCGATAAAGTTGGACGTCAGTTTCCTTGTCTCGTTGCTTTGCCATTGAGTCAAAGAATAGTGACCTATGAGCAAATTCTTGCGCAAGAAGTTGTTTATCAGCGCATTGAAAATCTACTGCTGGATTCACTTGAACTAGATTTCAATTTTGAGCACTTCTGTAATGAAGTTGATGCATTAGCCATTCGTTCGGTTTCACCTCCTACGGCGCTTAAAGCGGTTAAGGACGAGATCCCATTACTGCAAAACTTATTCGCGATGCGTTTTCAATATCACCACCTTGATCTTTTGACCGCTGTGGATTATCCAATTCTATGGATGAGTGACGGTACCGAAGGCGTAGAACCCCAGCTTCTGTTATCGAGCGCACTGCCTACGCCTAATTATTTTAGCCAGTTTATTGTTGGCGAGTGTTTAGCCGTTGAGGAGATCGTAAATGTCTAGTCAACTTGCTTGGCGTTCTGCCTCGCGAACAGAAACAGGCCATGTTCGAAAACTGAATGAAGATGCACTTTATGCCAGTGATCAGAAGGCTCATTGGGCTGTGGCGGATGGCATGGGGGGGCATCATGCAGGTGATGTTGCCAGCCAGTTAGTGGTTCAACGTTTGGACCAATTACCAGGCGAAGGACGCTTATCGCTGCGAGTTGATCTGTTGGAAGATACGTTGCTTCAGGCAAATGCTGAACTTGTTGAGATGGCAGGTGGTAACGGCAAAGTCATCGGTACAACGGTTGCCGGTTTGATGTTCGATGAAACGCGTTATCTGGTGTACTGGTGTGGTGATAGTCGAGTTTATTTACTTCGAAATGGCTGCTTGAGCCAAGAGACAGTTGACCATACGTTAGTGCAAGAGTTGCTGGAGCAAGGACGAATTAATCCGGTCGACGTAGAAAACCATCCTGAGAGAAACGTTATCACACGTGCTGTGGGAGCAGCAGGAGATCTGTTTATCGATATGGATCTCCGCCCGCTTCAACCGGGGGATCTTTTTCTTATTTGTAGTGATGGCTTAGATAAAGAGATCAACGAGCCTGAACTAGTACAGCTGCTGAATCAACCTTTCAACGATATTGAACAGTTATTGGATAGCTTAATGTCGGTATGTTTGTCTCGATCAGCGAAAGATAACATCACGTTGTCACTTATTAGTGTTGAACAGACCGAGTGTTAGGGATGAGGCTTTAGGAAGAAGTAATGGATTTATTTAAGGCCGAACTCCAACGTTTTATTCGTGGCGAGAGCAGTCGTGATGAGCTTAAACACGCGATAGTAGAAACTTTGCGCGAGTCACCCGATTTACTCGAACGCATTAAAGCGGGATTAGTAAAGTTATCTGCGGCAGGTCATCTTGATTCAGCTATTGCCGAAGAAATATCTGATTTTGCCCATCAGGTTATCGTTGATCAGCAGATTGCCGAAGAAGATAAGACACAAATTGTAGATACTGATCAGACACAGTTTGCTTCACCAGCGTCGGAAAACGATCAAACGGTTATTCATACTGACAATGATCAAACACAAGTGGCCAGTCAGCCAGATAGTACACGCATCAGCAACGCTGATGAACGTGCAAACTACACAACGCCGACTTCGCGGACTTCAAAAACAAGTAACACCAGTACTACGTCTAAATGGGCTAAACCTTTCGATGAAAACAGCTCATCTGCGCAGACGCTTTCGGTTGGATCGATTGTCAAAGATCGTTTTCACCTGATTGAGTTCATAGGATGTGGAGGGATGGGCGATGTCTTCAAAGCGGAAGACCAACGTCGTGTTGATGCCCAAGATATTGATACGCTTTTGGCCATAAAAGTACTCAATAATAACTTTAGGGATCACCCCGATTCGCTTAGGTCATTACAGCGAGAAGCGCGAAAAACACAAAATCTAGCCCATCCAAATATTGTCAATGTGTTTGATTTTGATCGTGATCAGCACCATGTCTTTATGACAATGGAGTTGATGCGCGGTGAGCCACTTAATAAAGTGATAAAAGCAAATCCGAGAGGGCTAGCGCATAGTACGGTATATCAATATGTTGCAGAGATGGGGGCTGCATTAAGTTATGCACATAGTAGCGCAGTTATTCATTCTGATTTTAAACCAAGCAATATTTTTCTCGACCAAAATACGATTAAAGTATTTGATTTCGGGATAGCACGTGCGGCGAAAGAAGGGCAAGTCGATAACTTTGATGCCGGAGATTTGGGGGCTCTAACGCCTACGTATGCCTCTCCTGAAATGCTAGAGGGGGAACAACAAGCAGATCCCAAAGATGATATTTACGCACTAGCTTGTATTACGTACGAGCTACTTAGCGGTAAACATCCCTTTATTGAAAATGGAAAGAAAGTACCTGCCGATCAAGCTCGAAATAAAGGCTTAGAAGCGCCCCTTATTAAAGGGATTAAGCGAAAGCAATGGAAAGCGTTAAAGCAAGGACTGTGTTTTGATCCGCTAAAACGCACCGCAAGTGTTCAACAATTTTTGACTGGTTTTTTGCCTGAACAGCAGCCGTCTGGATTTTTTAATAAGTGGTATATGTGGCCTGTTACGGCAACCGTTCTTTCTGCATTGGCTTACCTACCCGCTAAAAGTTATTGGGAAGAAAAGCAGCTCGAAGATTTAGCAGATGATCTGAAAAACGGTACTGATGAAGAGATCTTAGCGCTGCTTGTTCATCTAGAGGGGTTGCCTGCTGAAGAGCAATTAAGCTATTTCAACGATGCTCGTGTTAAACGTTCGCTGACACAATTCTTTATTGGTCGAATGGATGATCAGATCGGTGAAGATCAGTTTGCTAATGCAGAGCGTTCGGCTATGAGGGCATTAAAGATATATGAAGACTCGCGTCGTTTATCAGACCAACGGGAGTTAGTCAGTAAGCGAAAGGCGGCCCGCCTAAATGAGTTAAATATTGAGTTAAACCGTTATCTTAATACAGATCTACGTGTTTTTATCGGGTTGGTTGATAAATTTCCAACGCTCTTTGCCTCTATTAGCCGTGTAGATCCTAAGCATCCGATGTTGCAAGACCAACGAGTGCCGGCACGTATGACTGAAGTGCTGGAATGGTTGACCGAAGAACAGGATTTTAAGCAAGGGGGACAGGTGAGTACCATTGCCAAACGTATGTTCCCTAATAATACGTCGATTCTCGTTGCAACTGAGCAACTAGCACAGCAACAGTATCGTGTTGAACAAGCGAATCAGATCACCGAACTTGAACAGCAGATAGAGACTTTACCTACAGAGCTCTCTTTAGCTGTATTAGATGGTTATATAGAGAGTGTCGATATCCTAAATAGGCTTGCGCCCAATAGTGTTGCTCTTAGCCGTTTTAAAGCCAAAGTGTCTTTAGTGATTACAAATACACTTGAAACTCAATTTGAGCGAGATAATTGGTTAGTCGCTGAGCAGCAATTTATAAAATACCGCGGCCTATTATCAGACGAATTATCTAATCAGTGGGAAACACAGCTTAATACAGGGAAAGCCAAGTATCAGACTAGATTAACGCAGCAAAAGCAGATGATCGTTAATTTAATTGAGAAAGGTGATCTCCAGCAAGCGGAAAAGCAACTGAGTAACTTTACGGCCCCTGTAGAAATTAAAGCTTCAATGAAAGAAAGGTTGGCTAGAGCTTGGCTAACACAGGCGCGATTGGCGAGAACCAAATTGGCCTGGGATGAGGCTATATCTTTAGTGGAGCGAGCTAGGCAGGTCTCAAGTAACGCTTCCCTTGCAGCCTTGTTAGATGAAGAGCTG
>Ga0193952_1000607_pt1 | contig 14720 bp, 6 predicted proteins | sample BB_3_MG_FD_140368 | JGI IMG/M metagenome (GOLD analysis project Ga0193952, IMG submission 140368) | Microbial mat bacterial communities from the Broadkill River, Lewes, Delaware, United States - BB_3_MG | ecosystem: Environmental > Aquatic > Freshwater > River > Microbial mats | place: USA... | reverse complement strand
GTTTTAGACTGAGCAAATACTGAACTCAATCCTAATAGCATTACACATGCTATTAATCCGATTAGTTTTTTCATACTTGTTAAATTTTAGTTAAAACATTTAGATGTTTTTTATTTCTCATCGACACTAAACTAGCTAGTTTGATTAGTAAAAACAAATAAATCAAACGATTTGTTAACATTATTTTAACACTTTCTTAACATTACATTAACATATGAATATGTATGAAAAAAGTCCCCAAATTTGATTATTTGGGGACTTTTAAGAAAAATAATAGATTATACTTAACTATAACAGATGTTTTTTAACACATTCCAAATTATTAAAATAATTTAACGGATTTAAACACTTATAAAAAAACTAATGCTATTCCAAGCAAAAAATGAGATATTTAAACAGAAATAAACTTAATGATTGAACTCTATTTATTTATATAAAGACTCTACATCAAAGCATTTAAATCTTAATTTGAAATATTCAATACATACAAACCTAAAAAAACATCTACTAATAGAAACAAGTTAAGTTCTATATGTTTCAAATAATCAAATAAATACGACTAATCTTATCAATAAAAAAAGTCCCATAAAACAATGTTTTATGGGACTTTATAATTTTAATTAATAATATCTATTGCTTAATAATTCTCTTAGTAATCTTATGACTACCATCTATAATAAGTACATTATAGATTCCTGCATTTAATGCACTTAAATCTAAGCCATGTAGAGTATTGTTCTGCATATCTGAACCAGATAAGATCTTATCTATAACAAGAAGACCAGCCATATCATAAACCCTTATTATTGTTCCTTCGTTAAAACTAGCTTCTATTTGAGCATATCCTGAAGTTGGATTAGGGAATATCTTAATCTCTTCATCATCTCCGATTTTCAATAACTTCAAGTCAAGATCTATATATGAAGACGTTTCCTTAAAATTCATTTTATAAAGCTTATTAAATGTCAAAATAGCTTTTCTACCATCAACATATAATTCTTTAGAACTAACAGATGCGTTAACATCATACTCGCGAAGGTTAATGCCCTCTATTACTCCAATTCCATCCGAATTAAGAGAAATAGAAATATCTCCTAATGTCAATATATCTCCACTATAATCTATAAGAGAACTATTCTCTCCATCATATTTGTAAGCTACTTTAATAATAAAACGCTGTTTTAATTCAAGAATAATCTTTGATGCATTTATATTAATATTCTTATACTTATCCACAAAAACAACTGAATATGTTTTCCCATCTACATCAATAGATTTCTCATCTGATTCAATAAACACATCATAGATTCCAGCATCAACACCATCAAAATTAGCTTTACCTTCAGCATCTAATACAAATGATTTCTCAAACAAAGGATTATCTGATTTTTTCAAAATAAGCTTATCTCCACTATAATCAACATTTGAAGTTAAAATTTCATCAAACTTATATACAACTCCAATCTCTGTATCTTCTTTTAAATCAAGGGTTATAGCAGAAGAATAAACCTCAACATTACTATATAGTTGCTTAAAACTCACAGTATAATTATTACCATTCACATTAATATATCTTGTTGAAGAAAGCAAACTAACACTATACACTCCTCCATCAATTATATTCAATGAGCATTTTCCCTTACTATCAAGAAATACTCTTTTTGTTTCAAGTCCTTCCCTTGTAAATTCTAATGCAAAACCTGTGTAATCAATATCTATAACTTCTCCTTTATATTTAAAAGATACACTTAAGTCACGATTAGCCTTTAATTCTAACTGTACATTATTAGAACTAAAACTTACATTATTATATTCCTTAACAAAAGAAACATCATATGTTTTTCCATTGTATGTAACCAGTTTATTATCCCCTATAAGAGTAATATCATAACTACCTAATGAAAAATCATTAATGGCAACATTTCCATCTTTATCAAGATCTACAATAAATTCTTTATTCGTTGAGGAATTAACAAGCTTTAGCTTATAATCAGAGAAATCCACATCAGATTTTTCTATCCCATCAAACTTATAAAGTATAGAAACATTTACATTAACTTTCTGATCAGGTGAGTATAAAAACTTTACAACACCAGCTTCTTCTCTTATATTCGTCAATGAAGACTCTGATCTACTTAAATTCCAATTAACTAAAGTTGGGTCATGAGATTTCTTCACGCTTACAACGGAGTAATTCTCTCCTGTAAAATCACTCAATACATTAACATTTCTTGATCCAGGAAAGGGAATAGTACTACTATATGTTGATTTCCCAGCAAACAAAATCTCCATCGCTTGATGACTTGGATCATTATTCATAGTATTCATATCCCATGAACTATAATAATTGCCATTTCTTGATTTCGTTTTATAATTCATATCAATATGGTATACTAACATTCCATGCGAAGGGATAGCTGAATTAAAATTAGTTTGCTGTCTATTTTCTATAACGAAAAATTCACCATCTAATTTAGACTTTATCATGTATGCTCCTCCTTCTTTATTAGAAGAGATATCCTTTAATTCAATTTCTCCAGAAGAAGGATTTTTGCTATCATTTAGTACAGGTAAATCAATCCAATTTAAAAAGTATTTTGAATATGCATTATGCTGTGCAGGAGTAACCCCATTATTATTCCATGAACCTCCAGACATAACATCCCATTTACCTAGACCATAAGCATGCCCTCCACTACCCTCATAATCAGCATCATAATAATCAGGAAGACCAAGCGCATGACCAAATTCATGAACTAAAACACCTATATTAGTAGGATTCTCTCCATACGACCCCGATAATTCAGGAAATGTTATATAATTGTATATCTTAACACCATCCAAGAAAATAGCGTCGCTATATAATTTGTGTCTGTGAGACCAAATGGCATCAGAAGATGCACCTGCTTCTTCCCCAAATCCAGAATGAATTACCATAACATTATCAACCTCACCATCTTTATCATTGTCATATTGAGAAAAATCAACACCAACTTTTTCAGCAGCTTTACACGCATCCGCAATCATTTCACCTGGACGAAGATCCTGATCATAAGTTCCACCATTTTCTCCGTAATATTTCATTGTATTAGGCAAAGTAACCCATACATACGTATTATCACCATCTTGAACTATATCAGTTGTACAATCAAACTGTCCATACGAATTCTCAAGATAAAAATCTCTAAAAGAACCAGTTTTATTATAATTTGCTTCATTCATTATCTTATAAAACTCTGCAGCATCAACCTTATGAGGTACATCTGAGAATTCTGCAAGAATCATAATACTCTTTTTTGCAACTCCAGTGGAAGGAAATGATGCTTTCTGCATAACAAAACTATTTCTGCCTTGTACTCGCATTTGGCTATACACCTTATCGCCAAAATAAGCTCTTTCTCTATTCTCAATCTGTTTTGCATTGAAAAAGATTTTCTTTTGTCCACTAACTTTCTGTGCTCCAACACCGGTAGCAGCCTTACCTACTATTCTTGAAGAAGGAACCATAAAAGCTCTACTGTCAGTAGTAGCATATGTAAACCATCCTTCTTTATTTCTTAAGACCTTTACACCATCTTCTGTTTCTAACCAATTCAAAACCCTATCACCACACATTTTCAACTTAACAGTTGTTCCATCTGGCTGCTCAAGATTTTGAAAATAAGGATATGCTGGTACCCCTCTACTCTTTGTTGTTTGTGCACTCAAGCACAAACTACTACATATTAATATCGCAAATAATAATATCTTCGTTTTCATACTTATATCCCCCAATTATTAAAAAGTATAACCAATTGTAAATCTCAATGTATTCTTTAATGGATTGTTCGCATCTGTAGTAATAAGATAAGCTAAATCAAAATCAATATTACTATAATTCATTCCCAAACCAGTAGTTAAATAGTTTCTATTACCTGCGTCTTCACTCTCATAGAAATAACCTAAACGAGCAAAAAATTGATCTTGAAATCCATATTCTGTTCCTAAAGAATATGTTACAGAAGATAAATCACCTAAAGAAGAAATCATAGAAGCTATTACATCATCATTTGATGCATTTCCAATAACTACAACTCCCTTTTTAGCTTGCCCAGATGCTGCTTCTCCTCCATCTACTAATAATTTATTTACATCTAAAGATATAGATAACTTACTTTTTGGAGATAATTCTCTAGTATAACTTGTACCTATCTTAAGGTTTGTTGGTAAATAATAACTATTGTTTGAATAAGACATCTTTGAACCAATATTACTAATATTCGCACCAAAGGCTATATTTCCATTATCTAAAGGTTTTGTATAAAAAGCAGAGATATCAGCAGCAACAGAAGAACCAGACTGCCCTTCAATAATGTTTGATTGAATATATCTGAAAGCAACTCCCATAGAAAAATTCTCACTCAATTTTCTAGAATATCCTAAATCAAAAGAAAATTCGTTAGGAGTAGATGTTTTTAGCATTGCACCATTTGCATCTATAATATCAACATCTCCCAAATTGAAAAATCTAAAAGAAGCACTAATGGCTTGCTTGTCTCCAAGTTTATAATAGCCTGAGAAATAACCTAAACTCATTCCAGTAGCTATCTCTTTAAGCCATGGAGTGTAAGAAACAGATACCCCACCGTTTCTTTTAGCAAAAACTGTCTTTGACAGATTCCAGTGAATTGAATTAATATCAGCTGAAGTAGCAACACCTACATCCCCCATTCCTGCAGCTCTTGAATCTGGAGTAATACTTAAAAAGGGTACAGCAGTCGATACATAACTAGACCCTGTAGTTGATGTCTGTCCGTAAGAACTAAATAAACCTGTTAGTAAACAAGTTATTCCCAATAGAATTTTTTTCATAAATAGTAAATAATAGTTTGTATTTCTTTTTTGCTAGTTTAAGTCTAGCAAATTTAATATAATTTTCAGTTGCTACAAGAAAACAGCAATAATACAAAATGAAGTCTTCTGTTAAATAAATGTTAACGGGTATTCCAATGCATTATTTATATTCTAGATTTAATAGTTTAAACTATTTATTATTATCTTGCTTTTTTTAAATACAAAATCTATGAAAAGAACAATTAAGACATTAAGTGCAATATCACTAGCATTAACATCATTATATAGCTGTAATGATAGGTTTGAACCAAAAGCAGCTTTAGTTGGAGATGTATATATCAAGTCAACAATTTACCAAGAGGAAATTAAATACTCACTATGTTCATACGCATATACTAACTTTGGAATTAAGGATGCAAATGTAACTAATCCGTCAGGCAATAAGACAATACTTAAAAGTTATTATCATTCTCAAGTGATATCTTATGATGAAACATTCATAGAAAGTGAATACCTTGAAAATGTCCCTCAAACTGGAAAATATTCTTTTAATATAGAATCTAAAGAGGGAAAAATCATTAGCGGTGAAGATATACTTACTGCAGTAGCAATTAATTTCCCAGAAGGATTAATTGTAAAGAAAGAAGATAAAGTCTCTGGTACTGAGGTTAATATTAAATGGAAACAAGCGTCTGATGCAGATAAATACCAAATCAAGATGTTTGACAAAGACAATAAACTAATATTCAGATCAATACTTGTTGATAAAAAAACTAATGGTAATGAACTAGAGGAAATAAGAAGTATATATGCAACAGAGAATTCATACGGTTGGCTTGGAGAGGAGAGAATCAATTCAGTAGCTAAAATCACACTTGCTGCTATTAAACTTGAAGATCCTAAAAACGATTCTAGCATGCAAATAGAAGCATCTGCTGAAACTTCAACGATGATTGAAGAGTAAGAAAAATCATAACATAAAAAAGGGAGGTCAGCGTAAAAGCGACCTCCCTTTATATTTTGTAACAAAGATTTAATCTTTACTAAATAATTTAGATTTAGATATAGTTACAATCTTAGCCATTTTCTTCAACGACTTCATATCAATCTTTTTCTTATTACCTAAGATACAAATAGATATTGGCTTATTCTTAATATTCTTTTTATAGAAATTAACAATATCACCAAAGCTCATACTCTTAAACTTCTCTATTGATGATTTAGAAGGATCCTCATTTATCCCCCACTTCTTCCATGAAGCGACAGCTTGAGTAATTGATCTAAAACCTGGCTTACTAACCATTGAAGACTGAACTAGATAGCTCTTAATATTATCCATTCTTTCAGCCTTTTCTGGCATATCTTTAATAATATCCATAAAAACCTTAACAGCCTGTGCTGTTTTATCATTCTGCGTAGTTGTTGATGCATAGAATGCAGCATCTTTACCAGGTAAACTAGGACCATAAGAAGCACCAGCTCCATAAGCTAAAGATCTCTTTTCTCTAATCTCTTGCATAACAATACCACTAAAACCACCAGCATAATAATAGTTAAACGCCTGATCAGCAGCAAAATCTTCTTTAGTGAATTTTTCTCCATTTACAAATAAGAATACTTTACTTTGTACAGCGTCTTTATCCTGAACGAAATATATTTGTTCTTTATCTAGCTGTTGTTTATCTCTAGCAAAGTCCTTCTTCTTCTTTAGTAAATTAGATTTAAAATTAAGATTATCAGATATCACTTTCTTTGCTTCAGCAAAATCTTTCGATCCACAATAGTGCATCTCAACCTCATAATTAGTTGCATTCTGATATACATTAACTAGCTTACTAACAACTAACTTATTAATCTCTTTTACATCTTTTCTATCTAAGAATCTTGACTCTTTTCCATAAAGAACATACTCTTTAAGGGCTGCGAATACATTATCTGCATTCTTTTTCTCATAATATCTAGAACCCATTTGAGAACGAAGAATTAATTCAAGCTTATCTTCATCCAATTTAGGAACCAATAATAACTCAGTCATTAATTTTAAAGCCTCAGCTAAATATGTTTCTTCTCCTGAAACAGATACAACTAAATTGTTATCAGTACTATATATACCATAGTTACATGAGATCTTAGCAAACTCCTCTTTTAATGCATTAATATCTCTCTTCAATGTTCCTGAATAGTTCATTAGTTGAGATGCATACTTAAGATTAGGCATTGTTTTATTACCTACACCATATTTAATTGTTAAAGAAAAGATATTATTCTTAGGATTCTTTGAATAGTATAAGTCAACACCCTTCTTTATCTCTTCTTCCTTAAAATCATTCTTATAGTCAACAAACATTGGTTCAGGAGTAACCACTGGCATTGCTGCTACCTTCTTAGAATATTCAGAGATGTTACCAACTTTAGGCTCAATAGGCTCAAACGCAGGCTTATCAATCTTTTTATTTTCTGGTTTTCCCTCATAAACATTGAAAGATAAGTAATTCTTACCTAAATATTTTTTAGCAACTCTTACTATATCATCTTTTGTTATTGCATTTATTTTCTTCGAATAAGAAAACAAATCATCAAGACTTTCTCCTGATTGGAATGCCTCTCCTATCTTTAAACTAAGAGAATGAGCAGATTCTGTTGATGCAGCAAAACTATTTATAAACGCTTTTTTAGCAGCCTCTATCTTCCATTCTGCAATCTCACCATTTTTAATCTTTTTAACCTCCTTTAAAAGAACCTTTTCTGCTGAAGAGAATGACTCATAAGCAGGACGGTATCTCCCTGTTCTTTCCCAATCAGCCTTAGCTTTCTCCATATTCACTTTTGGTGAATAGTCAATCATAAAGACACCATGATCATTTAAAGACCATGCTGAAGCTCTTGCCCCATCAATCTCATTGTCAATCCTTAACTTATCAAATGCACCTGTTGAAGAACCATTAGATAATAAATATGATACAAAGCTAAGAGCATAGGTGTCCTCGTGATTAGATGGAACTGTTCTATAAACAATAGAACCACTACGACTACGTCCTAACTTAACTTTTAATACTTCATGTCCGTCAAATGGCTTAACGGCTGCCACCTTCTCAGCAGGTAACTCTACTGCTTTCCAACGTCCAAATTTAGCCTCAACCAACTCTTCTGTCTTTGCAACATCAATATTACCAGCTATAATAAGACACATATTATTTGGAACATAATATGTATCAAAAAACTTCTTCATCTTATTCAGAGAAGGCTTCTTAATATGTTCAACACGTCCTAGAACAGTTCTTGAATATTCATGTCCTCCATATATTTTAGATAACAAAGCTTCAAATGTTCTTCTTCCTCTATTATCTAAAGACATATTCTTTTCCTCAAATACAACCTCTAACTCAGCTTGAAATCCACGAAAGACTGGATTCATAAATCTCTCACTATAAACATCTATCCACTTCTCTAATTGAAATACTGGAAATGAATTGAAATATACTGTTCTATCCCAATTTGTATTGGCATTAACACCAGTACCTCCCATTTCTTTAAGAATTTTGTCAAGATCATTCTGTGCTAGATATTCTGTAGCTTTAACAGAAACATCATTTATCTCTTTTTGAATTCTTAATTCTTCATCTTCGTCATCAGTACTTCTTAATTTCTCATATAACTTATATGTTTTATCTATAAGAGGCTTCTCTTTTTCCCAGTTAACCGTACCTATTTTCTCAGTACCTTTAAACATCATATGCTCCAAATAATGCGCAATTCCTTCTGCATCTTTTGGATCTTCTTTCGATCCCCCTTTAGTTACTACATAACCAAAAACATCTGTAGCTGTCTTATCTTTAATAAGATATACAGTAAGACCATTCTTAAGCTTGTAAGTTTTTACAGCATCTTGAATATTTTTCTGTGCATAAGAAGCACTAAAAATAAACAGAGCCAAAACAATACTTAATACTTTCTTCATAATATATTATTTTGTTATAAGTTATTTATAAGCACTAAAGGTAAATAAAACATAATAAAGTTGAAAAATATTAACTTATTCTTAACAATATATTTAACTACAATATAAAAAAAAGGGAAGCCCAATGGCTTCCCTTTTAATATATAATATCCTAAATATTACTTCATAATATTTGGGTTTGCATTTTGCTCATTTTTAGGAACAATAAACGCAAATTTTCCATTATTTGGATTTGTAGAAATTGCATTAATAATTTCAGCATGTACAGTTTTAACTACAGCTGTACCGAAAAGACCTTTATAGTCTTTTCTTTCGAAACCATTACCTAAACGTTTAATGTCTCTAATTCTATGACCTTCACCGAATAACTCCATTCTTCTCTCCCACATAATTCTATCAAGAAGAGCTTGACCTGTTAAACCACTGATACTAGCTTCATAGTTATTAGCATAAATATCATCTGCAGTTTCTAGTGTACAGTTATCAAAACCTGAACCTGTGAAAGTGTAGTTAACACCCCATAGACGAGTCTTAATAAATGCTTTAAGTCTAGCGATAGCGTTACCTGTTTGACCAAGTCTAGCCTCACACTCAGCAATAGTTAATTCCATTTCTGAATAACGAATGTAAGAGAAATCTCCTAATCCTAATGTACCTCTCTTAGAACCTAAAACAAAATCTTTTCTTGGCATCTTACCATAAGTATAATAACCAGAACCAGTCTTAGAATAATCAGGATCGTTACTATTCTTAAGCAAGAAATATGTTCCGAATACACCATTAGCTAATTTTTCTGATAATGATTGAACCTTAGCCACATCGTCATTCATTGTGTTTGACCATATAAATGAAGGATTACCTGGATTATCATTCTCCATAACAAAGAATAATCTTCTAACATCTAGATGAGTCTTACCTCCAGCTAAGTCTTGATTGTAGAAGAAGTTATCAACAAAAGGGATATCAGCTCTAAAGTCATCACCCATTCCATCATAATTATCAAAGAATGAAGTGATATTTCTCCACTTAGAATACTTATCAGGATCAACTGCAAAAGTAAAGATTGACTCTGAGTTAAATCTTGAAAGTCCACCATGAGTTAAAGTATGTGCATCCATCGCAACAGTTCCTTCTTTAGCTTTAATAGCATCAGCCATTGCTAAAGGTAGGTAAGTTGCTTGCTCAGCAGAACCATTAGCTCCTGCCATATCAAGATACATTCTTGAACGAACAGCATATGCTACATTTGCAGACACATATTTAGAAGATGTTTTAGAAATCAATTGAGACAATACTGGCTCAGTACCTGTAACAGTACCATCAGCAGCATAAGTCTTTTTTGTTAAATCAAAAGCTGCTTTGATATCAGCCATTGCATATTCATAAACCTCTTTAGTTGTATTTCTCTCTGGTCTGATAACCTTTCCAGGTACAGTTGAGTAGTGAATATCATCAACATAAGGAATACATTTTGAATCCTTGTCAATTGCATAAGATCTAATAAAGAAACGAGCCATATCAGTATGAATCATTGCTCTTAATACATAAGCTTCAGCCTTATACTTATTCAACTTATCTTCCAATGAATTTCCTTTGTCTGTATCCTTTACATAGTCAGAAAGGTCTTCAACATTTAATTTAATTATGTTATTACATATTTCAATAACATAATAGGCTCTAGACCATAACTGCCAAGGAGCAGAACTATTCTCAGTAGAAGTATAATTATACTCTCTACCATAAACTTGATACCATGTATCTCCGTAAACCATATCCTCTCCTAGAATATCTCCTAAAAGTGGTAGGTTAGTAGTATAAGATGCCTCTCCACCATTATAAGCCATAGTAGAGTACATTCCTACTCTCATAGCATCAATAGCTGACTCACTCTTCACCACTTTATCAGCAGCAACTTGTGTTGTAGAATTCAGATCCAACAAATCTTCAGAACACGAAGAAAAGATAGATGCTGCTACAAAAATTGATAATAATATTTTTTTCATACTAATCTCCTAATTAAAATTTAATATTTACACCAAATCTGATAGTTGTTGAAGTAGGAAGACCTGTTCCACTACCGATACCTGATAAACTAATCTCTGGGTCACCTGATTTAAATTTAGAGAATGAAGCTAAATTATCAACAGTACCGAATACTCTTGCATATTTTAAAGCTACCATCTTACAAACTCTCTCAGGTACAGTATATCCTAAAGTAATATTCTTAATCTTAACGAAATCACCATCAACTAACCATCTTGAAGAAGTTGAAGAAGTTGAACGTGAGTTTCCATAGTAAGCGAAAGGTACATCAGTCTTCTGACCTGGGTGTGTCCATGCATTTTTAGCATCTTCAGCTAGATTTCTTGCCTTACCTGATCCATCATGCATATATTGAGCATAACGTCCATCGTAAATCTTATGACCAAATGCACCTAATAATTGCATAGAGAAGTCAAATCCTTTATATGCAAATGAATTACTAAGAGAAGCATAGAAATCTGGAGTAGATTGTCCCATTGAGAATTTATCTGCAAAAGCGTAAGAAGTTGTTGTTAATCTACCGTTTACAAGCTTAAGTCTACTATACTTATTGATTTTGTTATCCTCATTAGCATAACCAACGATATTTCCATCAGCATCAGCAGTAGCAACAAGTTGCTCATAAGTCATAGCGTTACCATCTTTGTCTGTAAAGTTCTTTCTAGAAGGATCTACATAGAACATTCCTCTACCAGTCTCAGAATTAACTCCTGCCCACTCTTTAATCCAGTAGTCATACATAGAACCACCTACAACTTGTTTCTTAGTTCCAGATAACATTTCGTCAACTGGTAAAGACATAATCTCATTTTTCACATATGTCAATGTTCCTGACATATCCCAAGTAAAGTCACCTGTTAAGATCTTACCGTTTAATTCAAGTTCAAAACCTGTATTCTGCATTTCACTAAGATTCATAAGAACACTTGTAAAACCAGTAGTAACAGGAAGAGGAAGACTATAAAGAAGTCCATCTGTATTCTTATGGAAGAACTCAACAGTACCAGTCAATCTTGATTGATCAAATAAATCAAAGTCAACTCCTACAGAGAAACTCTTATTTTGCTCCCATCCTAAATCATAGTTTGGTAAATTCGTATGAGCAATACCAGAAACTCCACCATAGTTAGCACCTATACTATAATAGTTACCATATCTATAGTTTCCAATACCATCATTACCAGTAACACCATAAGATGTACGTAGTTTTAAATTATTAATTGCATCAACTTGTAAAAAGTCTTCTTGAGAAATTCTCCAAGATGCACCAACTGACCAGAAGTTACCCCATCTGTTATCAGGACCAAATTTAGAAGAACCATCTCTACGGAAAGAACCTGATAAATAGTATTTCTCTAAATAGTTATAAGTTAATTGAGAAATGTAAGAAATCATTCCTACTTCAGTTGTACCTGAACCCGCAGCTCTTGGCTTAACTCCTGTAGAAAGCTCAGTAGAAATATCTCCTAGAGGATATCCAGCTTTTCTTCCATAATGTGATTGATAAATGTATTTTCTTGATTCATATCCAAGAAGAGCATCAAAATGGTGATCTTCTCCTAAATCAAACTTATACTTTAAGATAGATTGTAAATTCCAATCTCTAGATATTGATGAACTCTTTGTAGAAACTCCGTCTTCTGTTTGACCAGAACCATGGTAAGGATTTTGCCATTCATCAGATCTTTGAGAATTTAATCTAGCAGATAATTGAGTTCTCCAAGTAAGATTCTTTGTAAAAGAAATATTAACATGAGGAGCAAAGAATACATTTATACCATAATTCTTTTGCCAATCCATTTCCATTAATGCAATAGGGTTATAATCCTTGTAATTTGGATTATCCCATGCCCATTGCTTATTTCCTCTAGCATCAAGAGCATTCTTATAAGAATAAGTTCCATCTCCATTATCTACCTTGTTAAGTTTATACATAGGAGCAGCTGGAGAAAGTACATATGATAAATACAAGTGGTTATTCTCAGAAGATCCAGAAGTAGTTGATCCTTGTCCTTCGTAATAAGCAACACGAGAATTTAATCCTACTTTTACATGATCGTTAAGTTCAACTGCATAGTTGAATTGAGAGTTAGCACCTTTTTCATCTATAGAACGGATATTTCCATCATACTTATAAGCCTTTGTAGACCAGTTATAGTATGATTGAGCAGAACCTCCTGAAACAGAAAAGTAAACCTCATCTTTAATAGCATTCTTTAAAGCTGTGTCTTTCCAGTTTGTATCATAAAGTAATTTTGCACCTTCTTTTAATCTTGTAGATACATAAGATTGCTCATTACCATCTTTATCTAGGTACTTTACATCATAAAACTCATAAGGATCATCCATATTATAAGGATTGTTGTTATTCATTCTACGATTTCTGAACATGTTCTCATACTTATCACTTCCTACAATACCATAAGTTGTTTGTAACCAGTTGTTAACAGCCTTATTCTGGTAATCAAAATAATCAGCAGCACCCATAATGTCCCACTCTGGCTCGATTAACTTATTAATAGTTCTTTGATATTTAAATTCGAAAGTTGGTTTTTTATCTTTCTTACCTTTCTTAGAAGTAATAATGATAACACCATTAGCACCACGAGATCCATAAAGAGCTGTAGAAGCAGCATCCTTAAGAACAGTAATATTCTCAATGTCTTCGTCATTTGGCTTTGGAGCACCAACAACACCATCAATTACATACAAAGGCTCTGAAGATGCAGAGAATGATCCATAACCACGGATACGTACATCACCACCGATAACTTGTACACCAGCTACTTTACCTTGTAATTTTTGTCCGATACCACCAGAAATCTTCAAGGCATCTTCTTTTCTAATAGAAGCAGCAGATCCAGTAAAAGACTCTTTCTTAGCTGTACCATAAGCAACAACCATTACTTCGTCTAAGTTTTCTCTGTCTTCTTCAAGAACAACATTGATAATTGTCTTGTCCCCTACTTTGATTTCTTGAGTCTTCATACCCATAAATGAGAACTCAAGTACATCTTTTGATGTAACAGTTAGCATCCACTTACCATCAATGTCTGTATTTGCACCTTCTGATGTTCCCTTAATAGAGACAGAAACACCTGGTAGTCCAAATCCTGACTTGTCAGTAACCGTACCAGTCACTTGCTTTGACTGTGCGAATACCGAACTTAATCCTAATAGCATTACACATGCCATTAATCCGATCAGTTTTTTCATACTTTAATTAATTTTAGTTAAAAGAATTCTTTAAATGTTTTCAAATTCGACTTTAAATATATTAAGAGTTTTTAACACTAGGAAATTTTTTATGTAATATTTTCATTATAGCACAAACGTTTACAGCTCATTATTTACAAGCTTTTCAAATATAAACCTTAGTAAAATGGTGATTTATAGATAAATAATAAACCTCATAACAGTGTTAATAATTAATTAACACTACATTCTAAAATATCATAAATATTTACTGTTAGCAGGAATCCATATATAGTAATATATGATAACATCGGGCGAAGTCTAAATTAACACGACAAGAACTACTTTATTATAAAATAGATTTAATCATGCAAAGTGAAATAATGAACAGACTGGATTCCTTGTAAATGTGGACATTAGGAGCATTTATATATAACATCAAAAGAAATTACAAAGGATTGTTTACATAAATCATTCATTACTAGTATAGTATTCTTCTAAATCATAATACTTCTTTATATACAAGACAAATAATAACAACGAAAAACCCATGAAAATCAATGCATAAACCTGCATTAACATTTTCTTAAGTTTTTGTTAACTTTTAATTAACATCTATTAACAAACGCCATATTTCTAGAATACATACATACATACATACATACATACATACATACATACATACATACAT
>Ga0193952_1000605_pt1 | contig 14734 bp, 11 predicted proteins | sample BB_3_MG_FD_140368 | JGI IMG/M metagenome (GOLD analysis project Ga0193952, IMG submission 140368) | Microbial mat bacterial communities from the Broadkill River, Lewes, Delaware, United States - BB_3_MG | ecosystem: Environmental > Aquatic > Freshwater > River > Microbial mats | place: USA... | reverse complement strand
TTTTGAAATAAGTGTTCTCTATGAAATTGCATAAAAAGGCCATACCTCTACCTTTCCCCCCAAGAGAGCCTTTTCCAAGTCTTGATATATATCTGTTTGAGTTGACTAAATGTGGTTTGAAGTTAATGATTCTACCTCTCAATTTTTTTAGTCGTGAAGCCTCAAACATATCAATACAGAATTTTCGTATCTCGTTAACAGATTCGAAGTCTTCTATTTGGAATCTTCTAAGTCGTTTTGCAAGATATACTTCTCCACGAGCCATTAGCCAAGTTGATATACCATTTCTGCTTCCATGGTAAAGAAGTGATTCGTCACTGATCGTAGCTAGTTTTTCTTCGAATTGTTCAACCGATTGTGCTTGATCTATTTCTTTTCCTAATTGATTTCTGAATATGAAATCACCAAATCCAAGTTTCTCATGTATGTATGAATTGATGTCGTAAGCTAATGTGTCAGAGTTTTTATTTATGAAATCCGCACCAATGCGTACAGCTCTTAGCGCATTTTCTGCGTCGTGAGATTGTAACAAACAAGGAATACGAAGTCTTTCGTCAATTTCATTAACATATTTTATTAAGTTGACACCTGCATCGTCATGTAGTTTTCCTTCTTTATAGAATCTCACATCAGAGATTACACAAATAAGATTGTTTCTGTATTTATCTATAACGTCTATTGCTTCTTCGTAGTGACTAACTAAGATAATCTTAGGTCTAGCACGCATGTTAACAATGGTTGTCATGTCGTCCCCAGCATTCTCCTCGTTGATGACATCTTGCGTTTGTTGCATGATGGCTGTGTACAAAAGAGGTAAATATCTGGAATAATATTTGACAGAATCCTCGGCAAGAAGAATAACTCTTACATCTCCTAGTTTTATGTCTGTGTCGAGATTCTTTTTGTCCTCTATGTATTTGGACATAGCCATAAATACTTTGGTTGATCCATTCCATACAAATACACGTTCTATGATGTTGTCTAGTTTATCTTGGACTTTGGTGAAATATGCTAAGTCTGTATTATTATTGACCAACATTAGTATTGGTGTATCCGGATATTTTTCTTTAATAGACTCACATGTGAAGATAGGAGTTTCTTTGTCAAGACCTGCCATTACGACTACAAGGTCGAAATGTCGTTGGTTCATCATCTTTAGAGCTTCTTCCTCATTCGGGACGCTAGTGAAGCGCGGTGCTGCATATAAATTTAGTTGTAGATACTCTCCTCTAATCTTGTCAGAGAATTGTCCCTCACGCACTATGGTGTATGAGTCGTAGTAGGTAGCAACAAGAAGAATCTCTCTCACTTTGAAGGGCATTAGATCCTGGAAGATATCCCTATCGTTCTTTTTTCTCTTATAAATTTTACTAACCTGAATTTCGTTCATAGCAATATTTTTATTTGTATCTGCTTAAACCTAGTGTCTAAACAATTAATACCCTAAAAGTATAGAAAATTGCATAGATTTATACACTTTAATCATTTATATTGTTTCTTATCTTTCTTGATTTATGTTGTGAAACATTGTTTCAAACGATTTCGTAGATTTTTTTGATAATTTATTAGAGAAAAATTTCTTGATTAAAAAATGTGATTATATTTGTTCGCAGAATATGATTAACACTAATCGTTGATTATTATACACACACTTTATTTGACAATTTTAAAAATTAAAGAGCATGAAAATAACTGTAGTAGGTGCTGGTAATGTTGGTGCAACTTGTGCTAACTGCATAGCTCAAAAAGAGCTAGCAAATGAGGTTATTCTTGTTGATATTAAAGAAGGCGTTGCTGAAGGTAAGGCTTTAGATATGTGGGAGACTTCTCCTATTAATTATTACGATACTCGCGTTAAGGGTAGTACTAATAATTATGAAATGACTGCTGGTTCAGAAGTTGTAGTGATTACTTCAGGTTTACCACGTAAGCCAGGAATGAGTCGTGATGACTTAATCGCAACAAATGCAGGTATTGTAAAGACGGTAACAGAGAACGTAATTAAACATTCTCCAGATGCTATCATTATTATCGTTTCAAATCCACTTGATGTTATGTGTTACTGCGCATATTTAGCAGCTAACTCACATAAGAACAAAGTGTTTGGAATGGCTGGTGTACTTGATACAGCACGTTACAGATCTTTCCTTGCTGAGGAGTTAAATGTATCTCCAAAAGATATACAAGCAATACTAATGGGTGGTCATGGTGATACTATGGTTCCACTTCCTAGATATACAACTGTTGGTGGTATACCAGTAACAGAAATGATTTCTGAAGAGAAGCTTAATGCTATTATCGAAAGAACTAAGTTCGGTGGTGGTGAATTAGTTAACTTAATGGGTACTTCAGCTTGGTATGCACCAGGTGCTGCTGCTGCTCAGATGGTTGAAGCTATCGTTAGAGATCAAAAAAGAATTTTCCCTGTATGTGCTTATTTAGAGGGTGAGTATGGATTGAGTGATATCTATCTTGGTGTACCAGTTATTCTTGGAAAGAATGGTATTGAGAAGATTATCGAACTTGATCTAAACAAAGAGGAGAAAGCACTTTTAGATGAATCAGCAGTAGCTGTTAAGTCTGTCATGGAAGTTCTTGATAAGATGAATTTAATAAATTAGTTTATTGAATATTTTGCGGTTTTATGGTTAAATGCTGTCCCTTTGGGACAGCATTTTTTTTGTCTCTAATAATTTATAAATGGATGTCTTGTATAATCTTGTTCATAAAAGATTAATAATAGATTATATTTCTTAGTTTTGATCTGAAAAGAGTTATAATGAACAGATTGATTGTTGCTTGATTTCATCATTATTTCAGGAAATCAATAAAATTAAATTTAGTGATAGAAGTAAAAATACCTTTTGAAATAATAGAATTGGAGGACGATAGTTTTCATATTCTTACTAATATAAAATTGTCTAATGGAGAAGCTGGCTTAATGGTCATTGACACAGGGGCTTCAAAGACTGTGTTAGATAAAGATTTTGTTGGGGAGGAGTTTTTTCTTGAAAAGAACGATACAGATCTTAAGTCAGGAGGCTTAGGTGGTGAAATAATGGATATAAATTTATGCAGCTTAGATTGTATATTCTTAGGAGATTTTAAAATAGAAAAAATAACACTTGCAGTGATAGATTTGTCTGCGATAAATGAACTCTATCTTGAGCATTGTAACAAAAGAATTGCTGCTCTTTTGGGAAGTGACATACTTCTTAAGTATAAAGCTATAATTGACTATGGTAAATCGGAAATGAGTTTTTTCGTATAATACTGTCCTTTTTAGCCTTTCTTTTTAGCTAATTGGCTAGTGTATTAGTGCTAATCTTATGAAAATTTTAATATATTTGTCGGAAGTTTGCTGTTTATACAGAAAAATCATAGAAAACATAATAAATAAAAACCTATTACAACATGCAGAATAAAGGTGCGATAAGATTACTTGCCATTCTATTTGCTTTGGTGAGTTTGTATCAGTTGTATTTTACGTACAAAACGAAGAGTGTAGAAAATGATGCTCGTGAGTATGCTATGGGGGACACTCGTTTAGAGGCGAATTACCTTGATAGTATCTCTGGTCAGCCAGTTTACAATTTCTTCGGAATTACTGAGTTTACTTACAAGCAATGTAAGGAGTTAGAATTAAACCTTGGTCTTGACCTTAAGGGTGGTATGAACGTTACAATGGAGGTTGATGTAGTTGATTTAATCAAATCTCTTGCTAACCACACTACTGATGAGACATTCAATAAGGCGATTGCAGAGGCAAAGAAGATGCAGGAGGATAGTCAGGAAGACTTCGTAACTCTTTTTGCTACAGCTTTCGAGCAGATTGATCCTAATGCTCAATTATCATCTCCAGATATATTTGGAAACATTGAATTGAAAGATAAAATCAAGTATGGTGCTTCTAATAAAGAAGTAATCAAAGTCATTAGAGAAGAAGCTAATGGTGCTATTGATAATACTTTTAATATCTTACGTACTCGTATCGACCGTTTCGGTGTAGCTCAGCCAAATATTACTAAAGCTGATATCTCTGGACGTATCGTTATTGAACTTCCAGGAATTAAAGATCCAAAGCGTGTTCGTAAACTTCTTCAAGGTACAGCAGCTTTAGAGTTTTGGGAAACTTACGAAAATAAAGAGTTTTATCCTTATTTAGTTAAGATTAACCAAGAGCTTAAGTCTATTAATGATGCTAAGGAAGTTTTAGCTCATAGTGATGACAAAAAAGTTGAGAAGAAAGTTGAAACTACTAAAAAGTCTGATTTAGAAAGTGCTGTTAAGAAATCTAAAGATGCTTCTGAAGAGTCAGCTCAAACAGATGAGGAAATGGCTAAGAAATTCCCATTATTCTCTGTTTTACGTCCAATGACAATGGGTAACGGTCAATTATCTGATGGTTCAGTTATTGGTTATGCTCACATGAAAGATACAACTAAGGTTAATAAAATCTTAGCAATGCAGCAGGTTAAGAACTTACTTCCTCGTGATGTAAAGTTATTATGGGGTGTTAAGTCTCCTCGTTGGGCTAAATCGGGTGATGTGTTCGAATTACATGCTATAAAAGTTAACACACGTAATCGTCAAGCACCTTTAGATGGTGAGGCTGTTGTTGATGCTCGTCAATCTTTTGGTGATTCTCAAGCAGAAGCAGAAGTTTCTATGACAATGAATGGAGAAGGTAGTAAGATATGGGCTCGTATAACAAAAGATAATATTGGTCGTTGTGTTGCTATTGTTCTAGATAACTATGTTTATTCTGCACCGCGTGTACATGTTGAGATTAAAGGTGGTCGTTCATCTATTTCTGGTCATTTTACAGTGACAGAGGCGAAAGACCTTGCAAACATATTGAAATCAGGTAAATTACCTGCTCCAGCAAGAATTATTTCTGAAGAAATCGTTGGTCCATCACTTGGAGCTGAATCAATTCAGTCAGGTATGTGGTCATTCATTCTTGCTTTCGCTCTTGTTTTAGTTTATATGTTCTTTTTCTACTCTAAAGGAGCAGGTTTAGCAGCTAATTTAGCCTTGATTACAAACTTATTCTTCATCTTTGGAGTGCTTGCTTCATTAGGAGCAGTTCTTACATTACCAGGTATTGCAGGTATTGTACTTACAATTGGTATGTCAGTCGATGCTAACGTACTTATTTTCGAACGTGTTCAAGAAGAGCTTCGTGGAGGAAAAGGACTTAAGCTTGCTATTAAGGATGGATATAACAATGCATATTCAGCAATTATTGATGGTAATATTACTACTTTATTAACGGGTATTATTCTTTACATATTTGGTGAAGGTCCTATTAAAGGTTTTGCTACTACATTGATTATAGGTATCTTCTCTTCTTTATTCTGCGCAATCTTTATTACTAGATTGATCTTAGATAGAAAGACTAAGAATGAAAAATCTATATCTTTTGCTACTGGTTTCTCTGAAGGATGGTTAAGAAAAGCAAATATTAACTTCATGGGTAACAGAAAGAAATTCTATGTTGTTTCTGCTGTGTTTATTGTTATTGCAATTGCTTCTCTTTCTACAAGAGGATTAAATGAAGGTATTGACTTTACAGGAGGTAGAACTTATGTTGTAAAACTTGATAAAGATGCTAACGTGAGTAATGTTGCTAAGTCTTTAGCAACAGTTTATGGTCACGCTCCTGAAGTGAAGACTTTTGGTAGTGATAATCAAGTTAAGATAGCTACTAAGTACAAGATCTCTGAGAAAGGTACTGAAGTAGATGACGAGGTTGAAGAGTTACTATTTAAAGGATTAAAACCATATTTAGCTGATGGAAGAACAAAGGCTGACTTTATGGAAGTAAATAGAAAGATGTCTCAAAAAGTAGGTCCTACTATTGCTGATGATATTCGTCAAGCAGCAGTTTGGTCTATCTTATTTGCTCTTATTGTGATTTTCCTTTATATAATGGTTAGATTCTCTAAGTGGCAGTATGGACTTGGAGCTGTTGCGGCTCTTGCTCATGATACGATCTTGGTATTAGGTTTATTCTCTATTTTCTACGGTTTCTTACCATTCTCTTTAGAGATTGACCAAGCGTTTATTGCAGCTATTCTAACTGTTGTTGGTTATTCTATCAATGATACAGTGGTTGTGTTTGACCGTATTCGTGAGTATTTAGGATTACATCCTAAGAAAGATGAAGCAGAGGTTACAAATAGTGCTCTTAACTCTACGTTGAGACGTACATTTAGTACATCACTTTCTACATTCGTTGTGTTATTAGCAATCTTTGTGTTTGGTGGTACCTCTATTAAAGGATTTACTTTTGCACTTCTTGTAGGTGTTGTAGTGGGTACTTATTCATCACTATTTATTGCAACTCCTATTGCATTCGATACTCGTAAGAGAATTGCTGCAGTTGCTGCTAAGAGAAAGAAATAATTTCTATTAGATTATAATATATCAAAAGAGCTGAACATTAGTTCAGCTCTTTTTTTTGTATCTTAGCACTTATGAAAAAGAATATATTACTTAAGGTGATTGTAACAGCTCTTGCTTGGCTTTCTGTTGTTGTTATTTATTTATGGTATAATGAAGAAGAATTCACAATGAACGATATGTGGCACCTATGTGTGGCATTTGCATTATTGTGTTTTCTGTTTTTCTTTCATTATCGTAACAAGGATAGGAAAGAGAAATTAAAGGAATAAAAAAAGGAGGCTATAAAGCCTCCTTTTTATATTATATAGATGTAATCTAAGATTCTTTCTTGTAGAATTTCTTAGGTTGTATCATGTTCTCTGGTTTAAGAAGCTCATCTAATTCATCTTTAGAAAGAAGTTTCTCTTCAAGAACTAAGTCATATACACTTTTGTTCTCAGCTAGAGCTCTCTTAGCAACTCTAGAAGATGCTTCGTAACCTAATGTAGGGTTAAGAGCTGTAACGATACCAATTGAGTTCATAACCATATCTCTACAACGTCCTTCGTTAGCAGTAATACCGTCAATACAAAGATTTCTAAGGATACCGAATCCTCTTTGTAACATTTTGATTGAACTAAATGTAGTGTCTACGATAACAGGCTCCATAACGTTAAGTTCTAATTGACCAGCTTCAGCAGCAAAAGTTACTGTTAAGTCATGTCCAATTACTTTATAACAGATTTGGTTAATAACCTCAGGAATAACTGGGTTAACTTTACCTGGCATGATAGAAGATCCTGGCTGCATAGGAGGTAAGTTGATCTCACCTAATCCACATCTAGGACCTGAAGACATTAAACGTAAATCGTTACATATCTTAGATATTTTAACTGCCATACGCTTAAGTGCAGAAGAATATATTACGTAAGAACCAGTATCAGGAGTAGCCTCAATAAGGTTACCAGCAAGAACGAAAGGTTCACCACTAATTTCAGCTAATGCTTTAACACATTTAGCAGAATATTCTGGCTCAGAGTTAATACCTGTACCAATAGCAGTTGCTCCCATGTTAACTTCTAGGAATAACTTAGCCATTTGGTTAAGTCTTGTAATTTCTTCCTCAAGGTTACAAGCATACGCTTCAAATTCCTGACCTAAAGTCATTGGAACAGCATCTTGTAATTGAGTACGACCCATTTTAATTACATCTTTAAATTCAACTCCTTTAGCTCGGAAAGAATTAATAAGAATTTGTAGGTCTGCAACTAACTCTTTGTTCATGTATATCAAAGCTAACTTAATAGCAGTAGGATATGCATCGTTAGTTGATTGTGATAAGTTAACGTGGTTATTTGGGTGACAATGTTCGTATTGACCTTTTTCGTAACCCATCAACTCTAATGCACGATTGGCAATAACCTCATTTGCATTCATGTTTGTTGATGTACCAGCACCTCCTTGAATCATATCAACAGGAAAGTGATCGTGGTATTTGCCAGCAATAACCTCTTGACACGCTTTACAAATAGCATCATAAACTTCGTCAGTTAATAATCCTAAATCGTGGTTTGCAACAGCAGCAGCTTGCTTTACTACAGCAAGACCTTTGATATAATTAGGATATGTTCCTAATGTAATACCACTGATGTTCTCAAAGTTTTCAATAGCACGTAGAGTTTGTACTCCATAGTATGCTTCTGAAGGAACTTCTTTGTTCCCTAATAAATCATGTTCAATACGAGTTTTCATATTCGTAAATATTTAATTGATAAATTTTATCCGTATTAATTTAATACGGCAAAATTATAAAAGCAGTTATCATTTAACGAATATTTAGTACTTTTTTTCTGAAAAATAATATGTTAATAAAGCAAAGCTGCCTGTTTTAGGAGTGTTTTGAGTCTATTGAAATTGTATTTGTGAGAGGTGTGTTGTAAGTAGGCAAAGATGTTAAATAGTAATATGTTATAAAACATATAGGGAGAAACTCCCCCTATATATTATTCATATTTATTCAAAATCTTCATTATTCTCTTCTGTCTGACTAAGAGGAGTTAGGTTGTCAGGGATTTCTTCTTCGTTTTTGAAGTATGGATAAACATCCATGATATTAGTATCTGAGACTTGAGCAATTTCAAAAGGTACTATGTAAGTACTGAAGCTCTTATCTAAATATGTCAATGCAGTATTAATATCTTTAGCTGCAGTAAGAACATGTTGGTTAGTTCTTTTTTCTTTTCCTGTTAATTCATCTGCATCAAGAATGGCAACTTTACCTTTGTACCATCTATCATCATTCTCGTTATCAGAAGGAATTATTTCGGATATGTTAGATTTTTTAAGAGCAGAAATAAGAAATGGGGCTTGAATAAATGTTTCAAGTTCTGTGTATATTCTTGCTTCGGCTTCTGTGTACGAAACTGCATCAACAAGATATGTTTCTGACACTTTTTTCTCTTTGCCATCTTCTCCTGTCTTGATGTATTTTACTTTACATTCAAACCAATTGTGAGTACTCATAGTGATTAGTTATTAAAGATTAGGGTAAAAAAAAACTGCCCTTCGTTTGAAGAGCAGTTTCTGAGTAGCGAGAGGCGGGCTTGAACCGCCGACCTCAGGATTATGAATCCTGCGCTCTAACCAGCTGAGCTACCTCGCCGTTGTTCTCATTTGCGTTGGCAAAGATATGTATTTTTTGAATATGTCAAAACTATTTTGAAAGAAAATATGTATAAAAACTCAAGGGGATTTTGATATCTTTGTATCTAGAAATCGTATCACATTGAAAACTACTATGAAAGCAAATAAAGAGCAGCTAAATATTATTAAAGATTTTTTTATAAATAAATTGTGGAAGGATGATATAAGTACATTTTCTTTCACGAAAAGACATTATTATAAGTTACTTCGTTGTCTAACTTTTACTATAAATAGATACATTGAGGATAAATCTATGATAAAAGCTTCTGCTTTGACGTACTATACTCTGATGTCTATTGTTCCACTTTTAGCTCTTATTTTAGGAGTTGCAAGAGGTTTTGGACTTGATGACATATTAGAAAATGAACTTCGAAATAATATGCTTACAATGGGTAATAGCATTGAAAAGGTGTTTGAGTTCGCAAAGAATATGATAGCAAATGCTAAGGGTGGAATGTTTACTGGTCTTGGATTTGGAATTTTATTATATGCAGTTATAAAGGGATTGGGTAATATAGAGAATTCCTTCAATGGAATATGGGGAGTTAGAAAGAAGAGATCCGTAGCTCGTCAATTTAGCGATTATATGTCTGTGATGATCATGATGCCTGTGTTTCTTATTGCTTTGAGTGGTATAAACGTTTTTGTCGTTGCTACAATGGAGAATCTTGGAGCAGAATATAGTATGTTTGGGTCTATTAGTCCCTATATTGTTCAATTAATGAAACTTCTGCCTTATGTCATTATATGGATCTTATTTGTGTTCTTGTATATCTTTATACCAAATACAAAGGTTAAGTTTAAGCCTGCTTTAATATCTGGTATTATTATTGGAACACTTGTTCAATTATTACAGTGGGTATATATAAAGTTTCAAATAGGAGTTGCTTCTTATAATGCTATTTATGGTAGTTTTGCAGCAATACCTTTGTTATTGATTTGGATTCAAATGAGCTGGTCTCTTGTCCTTCTAGGCGCACAGATGTGTTATTATATGCAGAATATAGATGGTATCGATGGAGTCTCAGAGGAGGGATATGTTTCTGTGAGATCAAATAGAATATTGTTAATAGTGCTTCTACATAGAATAGTAATGTTGTTTAAAAATGGTGAGAATGCTGAGGGGATGAATGATTTATCTAGAAATATTAATATAAAGTATTCTCATGTTTTAAGGGGAATAGAAACATTATTAACTTGTAATTTGATTGTTGAAGTGAATAAGGAAGATGACAATGTTTATTTACCAGCAATTGATATTAATAGTTTAACTATAGCTGATGTAATGAAGAAAATTGATTCATATGGTGAATCTTTTGATTATAAGGTTACTGGTCTTGGTGATGATTTCTCAACAAGATGGGAGGTTAGATATGATAGTATGATAACTGAACATATGGGGGATAGATTGCTTATAGATGTTGAAAAGATGCTTTAGGACTCATTTTTAATTATGGCTTTATTTTATTACCTTGCGTTATAAGCAATTATTTCAATAGGGGTAAAAGACATTTTATGAAGAAAAAGATAGAATTAGAATATAGTGTACCATCATCACCAAAAGTATTATTTAAACGTTTATCTACAGTTGATGGTTTGGCTGAGTGGTTTGCGGATAAAGTAGACTCAAAGGATGATATTTATACTTTCGCATGGGAAGGAGAGGAGCAACAAGCTAGATTGATGGAAATGATTAAGGATGAGTCTGTATCATTTCAATGGATAGAGGATGAAGGAGAAGAGTATTACTTCAAATTCTGTATGGAGATAGATCCAATGACAAATGAGGTTGCTCTTATTATTACAGACTATGTTGATGAGGATGATGAAGATGATTCTATAGAGCTTTGGGACAAGCAAATAGATGAATTATTAAAAACACTTGGTCTTTCATAGATAAAAAATATAAATCTAAAATAGGATTTCGCATGCAATAATAGATAATTAGAGATATTATTATTTATTTTTGTAGAAGAAATAATAACCGAACGTAATTGTTCGGTTTTTCATTAATAAGAAGTATATATGAAACGTCTTAATTGGTTTATAATAAAGAGTTTTCTTGGACCATTAATTGCAACTTTCTTTATCTGTATGTTCATTCTGCTTATGCAGTTTCTTTGGATGTATATTGATGATATTGTTGGAAAGGGTTTAGATTACTCTGTTATTGCTGAGTTGCTATTTTACATGTGCCTTAGATTGGTTCCAATGGCGCTTCCTCTAGCGGTCTTACTAGCTTCTATAATGACCTTTGGTAATTTGGGTGAGAATTATGAATTGATAGCATGTAAGGCTTCTGGAATATCTCTTTTAAAAGTAATGCGACCACTTATTGTTTTAGTTGTATTTATTACTGGTTTTGCTTTTGTCTTTTCTAATAATATTGTCCCAATAGCTGCATTGAAAGGTGGAGTTTTACTTCATGATATCAAGAATACTAAGCCTGAGATGATTATTAAGGAAGGAGTTTTTACTGAACTTCAAGATTTTAATATTAAGGTTGATAAGATAGATAAAGAAACGGGAATGATGTATGACATCATTGTTTATAATCATAGAGATAAGCGAGCTGGAAATAATGAAGTTACTGTTGCTGATTCAGGTAGGATTATTGTTGATTTACAGTCTAAGAATACTCAATTCATATTCTATAGTGGAAGTCTATATAAGGAAAAGAATGCTCGTAATAGAGATAAATTGAATAAGCCATATACAAGAATACATTTTGCAGAACAGAGAATGAGTATCCGTTCTAAAGGAGATGGTTTTAAGCGTTCAGATGAAGATATTTTTTCTAATAGTTATGGAATGCTCAATGTGGTTCAGCTAGATAAGCAAAGAGATTCATTGCTTAGTAAGCTTGATTTCTCAGAGGAGTCTTTTGCAAAAAGAAGATTAGCTTATGATTATCATTTGTTAAAGAGTGACAATACTCTAGATACAATAAAAAAAACTAAATCGTTTGAAGTATTGAATGTAGATAGTCTTATTTTAAAATCTAGTATAAATGACCAGTCAAGGATAATTGAAAGAGCTCTAAAAAAGGCTAGGCAGGTTAGTACACAAATAATGAATAGTAAGGGTGAATTTAATCAAAGAGCAGAGAGGATAAGAAGGTTTGAAATAGAATGGCACCGTAAATTTGTAATGTCTTTGGCTTGTCTAATATTTTTCTTTATAGGTGCTCCCTTAGGAGGAATTATTCGTAAAGGAGGACTAGGTATGCCAGTTGTAGTTTCTATAGTCTTTTATATTCTTTATTATATAATATCTATGACAGGAGAACGCTCGGCTAGAGAAGGTGTTTTTACTTCTGCAGAAGGAATGTGGATGTCTACTTTTATTATTATACCATTAGCGCTTTTGCTTACTTGGCAAGCTGTTACTGATGCTAAGATATTAAGCTCGGAGATGTATATCAATTTCTTTAGACGCTTTGGTTTATATAAAGAGAAGGTTGTAAAAAAAGATAGTATAGAGAATATTGATTCAATTAAATAATAGTATGTCTGATTTGAGGATAGTATATATGGGGACTCCTGATTTTGCAGTTGCTCCTTTGGATGCTTTGATAGAAGCAGGGTTTAATGTGGTTGGAGTTGTTACAAATCCAGATAAACCAGCAGGTAGAGGTAGAAAAATTCAAGAGTCTGCAGTTAAGGTTTATGCGAAGAATAAAGGTCTTACTATTTTTCAGCCAGAGAAGTTTAGAGATGAAGAATTTTTGAGTGAATTACGAGCTCTTAAGGCAGACTTACAGATTGTTGTTGCATTTAAGATGTTACCTCAAGTTGTATGGGATATGCCTGCAAAGGGGACAGTAAATCTTCACGCATCTCTATTACCTCACTATAGAGGTGCTGCTCCTTTGAATTGGGCAATTATTAATGGAGAGAAGGAAACGGGAGTTACAACATTCCTGTTGAAGCATGAAATTGATACCGGAAATATAATTAAGCAGGAGAGAGTTGTAATAGGTGAAGATGAAACAGTTGGCGAACTTCATGATAAGTTAATGGTTGTTGGTTCTGCACTTATAGTAGATACCGTTAGGTCAATTCAGGATGATTCGTATACTCTTATTTCTCAAGAGGAATTGCTAGCAGGAGAGCAATCCATTCATGCACCTAAGATCTTTAAGGAGGATTGTAGAATTGATTGGTCAAAAGATATTAACAATGTTTATAACTTAATAAAGGGACTTAGTCCTTATCCAGCTGCGTGGGCAGTATTCACTAGTGCTGAAGTTAAAGATTTGAGCATAAAAATCTTTCAGGCTTCAAAGGAAGTGTGTGATCATAAGCATACAATAGGTAGTCTAGTGAGTGACTCAAAAACATACCTAAAAGTAGCGGTAAAAGGAGGTTATATTAATCTTTTAACCATTCAGATGGCAGGGAAGAAAAGAATGAACGTTCTAGACTTCTTAAGAGGGTTTGATATAGGTCCTTTTTTAGGCTAATAAAGATTTTTTTTCAGGGTGTCTTTTTATATATGCTGTAACAAACGGGCATATAGGAATTATTTTTGCACCCTTACTTTCTATTATTTCTAGAGTTTGTCCAAGTAATTTAGATCCAATACCTTTGCCTTCTAGTTGTTTAGGAACATATACTCTAGGAATACTATAGATGTTATTCTCTAAAATATAATCAACGACTGCTAATTGACCCTCTACTTCTAATTCAAATCGACAAAGTTGAGTGTTGTTATTAATATTCATGTGGCTAGTATATTAGCGGAGCTTTTCCTCTCATATAGATTCTTTCTCCTGGTTTTGGTTCTTCACCTTTCTTTAGGTAATTAAATTTATATAACATTTTTAATTTTACTCCGTAATCTTGAGAGATAGAATGTAATGTTTCTCCTCTTCTTACTAAGTGGTAATCGTATCCTGAGGCTGCTTTCCTCCTTTTTCTTTTAAGGTATAGTTTTTGCCCAATTCTTAAGTGCTCAGAATTACTCATATCGTTAAAGACATGTAGTTTACGAATTGAAACATCAAAATGTTTTCCTATAGTATGGAATGTATCACCTTTTTGGATTGTTAAGAATATCTTTCCATTTACTATCTCAACTCTTCTGTCAAGTTTATTGTTACCATTTTTATTAGCAAGTAATATCTTATATTCTTTATCGGTTAATTTGTCGTACTTATATAGTTTTTCTTCTTCTATAATCTTAATAAGTCTACTAGCATAGTCTTTTGCTGTAGCATATCCAGCTTTTTTAAGTCCTTTTGCCCATCTTTTATAGTCATCACTCCTAAGTTTAAATAGGAAAGCATACCTCTGCTTACGTGTTAAGAAATTGCTGTGGTCGATGTATGAATCTTCTACATTATTATATTTTCGAAATTTCTCTTTTGGCTTGTCATCATCAATCCTAATATATGGTCCTCTCCAGTCATTATGACATTTTATTCCGAAGTGATTTTTTGCTTTTTTAGCAAGGGTAGATTTTCCATTTCCCGATTCAAGTAACCCCTGTGCTAGGGTAATACTAGCTGGAATTCCAGAGCGTTTCATTTCTTTAATGGCAAGATATTTATATTTGTTTATATATGTTCTTCTTGCTTTATCTTGTGCTAAAGAGTTAAGACTTACTAGGATGAGTATGTATACGAGTATATGTTTCA
>Ga0193952_1000603_pt1 | contig 14749 bp, 11 predicted proteins | sample BB_3_MG_FD_140368 | JGI IMG/M metagenome (GOLD analysis project Ga0193952, IMG submission 140368) | Microbial mat bacterial communities from the Broadkill River, Lewes, Delaware, United States - BB_3_MG | ecosystem: Environmental > Aquatic > Freshwater > River > Microbial mats | place: USA... | reverse complement strand
CCATCTAATATTGAATTTAGGAATCTCAAGAACACACTACCTTCAGACTTAAACGAAATCTTTTCCTCCTCACCACCTCTTGAAGGCTCAGATGAAGCAGGTAAATCTTTTCTAATAAGAAACTGCATCAATCTAGTTGATATAATAGATCCTAGAATTGCTCCTCCAAAACCTATAAGAGCAGGTATAAAATAACTTTCTTCTCCTCCTTCAGGTTTTAATGACCCCATGAAAGTAATAACAATCAAACCCATACCAAATGCTGTACCAAAATTAGTAAGAGACACCAATTCATATCTCTTAAAATATTTACTAAAGCTCTTATCATTTGCTAAAGAAATTATAGCTGGATTATCAGACAGAAAAGTAAGCAAACCCGCAAGAGCACTCACTCCTGGCAAATTGAAAAGAGGACGCATAAGAGGAGCTAATATCTTCTCAAGCAAACGAATTACACCAAACTCTATTAACAATTTACCTAATGCACCAGTTAGTACAGTAATACCCATGATATAAAACACAGTATTAGTTAACAAATCCCAAGCTGTATTCATTATGGTATTAAGCATATTTGCAACCCCCATTACATGTCCGATATATCCAAATACACCGAAAAATAACACAAGGAAGACAATTGCCTCATAACGTCTCTGTAACAAGAAGTTACTGTTTTTGATAGACTCTAATTTTGACATTTTAATTTTGTTAGTTTTTTTATAAACAATTTTTCACCGAAATCGTATGCAAAAATACACTCAAAATAATAATCTATACTGATAAATATCAGTTTAGATTTAAAATTTTAAATAATATTATAGTATTTACAAAAAGTTAATATATTGAAAGTAATTTAATACCTTTGCTATACATTAAAACTAAAATCTATGATTCCTAAATTTTTACTAGCGGATAATTCTCAAGAGTTACCAGACACAATCTTTATTGTACACACAGAAGAACCACGTTTTATCTTAGAGTGTGATATAGAAGATTTTAATGAGAATCAAGTAATTCACTGGATTGATGCTAAACCAGCCGATGCAGGAGTAATTGAAGATATCATTGAAGAAGCAGAAGATTTTCTTGAGAGAGAACTTGAAAACCAAGAAGATCTTTACGATGATGAAGACTAAGCTTTAATCCTAAAAGATTGAACTTAATCTATTAGCATCAAATATTAGCTGTATTTAAACGCATTTTTCTTTTGCATCGTGTAGCGAAATACTATATTTGCGCCCACTAACAAATAGGGAAACTATATGAAAATGCGTTTACTACAAACTCTCGTACTGCTTACAGTACTGAGCATGAGTTCTTTTGCTCAAAAAGAAGTTAAAGACTCAAAATTAAATCTTTCTGTTGAATATTCAAACAGACACGTCTGGAGAGGACAAATATCAGTTGATAATGAGTGTATCAAACCAGGAATCGAATACTCAAAGAGTAATTTCACAATTGGAGCTTGGGGCCTATATTCAACTGACTCTTCATACGACGAAATTGACTTATACATTGGGTACAAAATAGGGAATTTTAGCTTTATGGCTTATGATTTCTATATGCGTGCAGCTGCAGATAAAACAAAAAACTTCTTCGACTATAGCAAAGAAGCTGGAATACACATGTTCGATTTTACAGCTGCTTACAAAATAAGTAATGACTTTCCTTTAACCATAATGGCTTCAGCAATATGGGCAGCAAATGAAACAAACTATAAAAACTTCACAGACAAAGGTGATTATGGTGAATTGTCTGCTTTATCTACTTATTTAGAATTAACTTACCCTACAAAATTAGGACATACTGACATAAAATATGTATTAGGTGGAGCTCCTGGTAAATCAAGACACTCAAGATGGTTTGATGAGAATGGAAGAAAACACTACTCTAATGGTCTTTTCTATGTGGTAAATATGGGAATCAATGTTGCACATAAGATCAAAATAACAGACCAATTCTCACTACCTATCTCAGCAGTATTAACATTTAATCCTCATCAAGAGAAAATGTTTTTACAGTTTAATATCTCATTAAGCAACTAAAATAAAAAAAGAGAATATCAGTTTATGATATTCTCTTTTTTTTAATTAAAAGTAAAGTAAATCTCCTTATTCTTCTTATCAGCCCAAATATCTATCAATCTCTTAAAAGCTTTATATTCTGAAGGCTTAATCCTTTTTTGCTTTATACTAATACTTCTCTTATACTTAATATAGCTAATTGAATCTGATACCTTTTCAAAACTCACAAACACCTTTCCAACTATATTCTCTTCTTGTATTATAGTATCTCTTACTAAAGGACGGTACCACTTTCCATATAGTAATTTGTAAGAATATGACTCATTAATTGTATTAGCAATCTCTAGACTTGTCTTTCTGTCTCTAGTCATTACAGGTAATTCAGATACTTTAAAACCAGTCATATATTGAGGTAAAGAGTACTTAAAATACTTACCTTTTAATTTCTTACCACTTACTGTGTCAACAATTCGATAAATCTTCTCTTTAACATTCTTTCCAGAATAACTAGATACATGATTCATCATTAATTTAAAATATTTAGGATTACCATGTTTTAATGAATGACTAGGCTTCCCTGATAAGCTAACATATTCCCTACCCCATATATATTTACGAGTTTTCATCCATATATTACCTTTAACAGCTATAGAATTAGTATCAACAGAAAACTTAACTTCGTCTCCAGTAAATGGGTTTAAAAGTTTATACCCATTTATATCATAACTAGAATCATAAACATTCTTTTCATCTCCTTTCAACAAATAAGAATTATCTCCATCTATTAAATGTACAAAACTATTATACCACAGATTATAATTAATATTGGCTTGAAAGAATAAATCTTTAGGAACAGCAATTAACACCTCTGCATCATATCCAGCTATATTAAGAAGCTGCTTTAATAAAAAACATTTCTCCATAGAACTAGCAGAAGCATCTTCCCATATCTTTTTAGGAGAACGAGTTCTATACGAAGCTTTTCTAAAGTTAATATTATTTAAAGCAATATTATCAACAACCTCATCTTGTAATTTTAAGAACAATTTATCATATTTCTTAAGATTACTCTTTATATTATTAACAATAGGTATAAAGAAGATTGAATCTTTCTCATGCAAATCATACTTTCTAATAAATTGCTCACTAGTCTTCTTTGTTACAGTTGAGAATATCAAACGTGGAATTTCATTTCTATATGAAGGACTTCCATTCTCTACAATAATTTCATCCACATCATTAAATACCCAAGTATAAATCTTCTGTTTATCAAACTGCTCAACAGTAGGCCGAATATTAGAATTAAAAAGTTTATAATTCAGATCATAAACTGAAGGTATTTTAACAACGATTTTAGACTTTCTAACAGGAGAAGACTGAGGTATAATAATCTCTTCAAAAAGACCTGGCTTATAATTCTTAACCGACTCTATTTCATACTTAAAATCTATTATAGCACCAAGCTCAGTTCCCATATGTGATACCACCTTCTCACGAAGGCGATTATAGTATGATGAATTCTGTGCATTGCGAGGTAAAATATCATTAATTGCATTCGCCTTTACAACAGATGTTCCCATAGAATTTTGTGTTACAGAAGAAACACCTATCACCTTCTGAAACATAGGATCATAATCTATGTGTGAATCTGCATACATAGAATTAAATGAAGCATGTGACTGTAAACGTAACTTCTGAGAATATGCATACTTTTGTGAACCATCGAGATTTAGAGTATACTCTTTAGTCATTGAAAGAAACACGGCATCTGAATCATCATACTTCCCATCATAAACAAGCTTAGAATCACAAGCATAAAAAGCTAGTACAACTATAAAAAACAAGTATTTATATCTAATCTTCATTGCTTATTTCTTTTTTAAAATAATAGGTTCTTTTATTATATTCCTGTGCTCTTCAACAACTCTCCTAAAATCTTGCCACTCATCTTTCTTATAAACCCTCTTTCCAAGTTTTAAATTAAGATTAAGTTTAAGAATATTTGAGTCAATAATATAATCTCCCTTAATACTAGCTGTATTAGAAGAAAAATCAACAACTTTAGGTGCATATACTATATCCATCATATATGGTAATTCAATCTCTTCAGATACATTAATTAAGCGACTACATCTGTCCTTAAAATCATATTGTCTTGAAGAAGGCTTAGTATTTATTCGTAGATGAGAATACTTAGTTAAGAATAGTTTCTTTGCTAAAGACTCATAAATAATTTCATCTCCAGTAATTATTACATAGTATGGAATTGAGAACTCTGCATAAATTTCAAAAGGATTTGAATAATCATATGGGTTAGTATATTTTATTGAATCTATTAATATCTTTGAATCAGAAGAAGATATAAGTGATTTAGCTATATAATCCCAATTCGCTTTAGATGACCTAACAAAACGCCCCCTGAACGAGCTATCTGACTGACCTTCCGCTTTAAGAGAGATTACCCCAGTAAGATTTCCCAAATTATCAATCTTTGATTTTACCGATAAATTTATATAATGATTTTCAGGATCTGATATTGGAGTAATCTGCAAATCAGCACCTCTAGGTATACCTGGTAAGTAATTCTGTTGTTGTTCTGCACTTGACCATAATTCTCTTACAAAAGGGACCCAAGTTGGATCAAGTATCTTATAAAACCCTGATTTTACTTTTACAATAGCAACGCAGTGATTAAATTGATCAGCAGGAATATCTTTTATACGTGCTCCAGCCATAGTCATTGCTGGATAAGATTCAAATCCAGCCGAACGCAGCATAGTAATAAGCATCCCAGCCTTATCCTTACACACCCCACATCTATCATGAAAATTCATCTTTGCATTATGAAGAGTATACCCCTCACCTTTCCCCATAGAGACTCCGCAATATCTTATATTATCAGCTACCCAATGAGTAAGAATTGAAATACTATCATATTCTGTTTTCGCATCTTTGATAAGATCTGTTACAAGATTATCAAGTTCCGTAAAAGATTCAAAACTTTTATAATCCTCATTAACTTTATGAAACCATGCAGCTTTCTGTTTCCATGACTTAGCTGTAGTCATAAGTACACTTGCTCCTATATCATCCATTGATAACATAGCTGATTCTTTCTTTAAAGGCTTTATATTATGCCTAAGAAAACTATACTCTTTTGTATCAACCTTTAAATTCTCAGACACAACAACATCATCTGCATTAAAAACTTTATACTGGAGGTTCTTAGAAGAGGGAATCGTAATAGAATAAGATTTTAAAAGAGTTGGTACTGATGAATACAATGGTACAATATCATAAAAATGTCCACGCATTGGTGGAATATAATTACTATCATCCTTCTGTAGAAGAGCATAAGTGAATCCTTTCTTTTTATACTCAATCTCAACACCATCCCCCTTCTGCATTGCTCCTAAATCAATCATCTTCTGACGAGCTCCCCAGTATATAAGATGAGAATAAGCAGGATAATCTAAGACATTATCTAGTGATACTTCTATCTCCTTTCCATTATTCTTCCAGATACTTACTTTGGTAAATTCAACGGAAGCAGAGAAAGGATCATAATCAAGAATTATATTCTTAAGTTCAAGAGCACCTCTTTTATTTAAGATCTTATGCAAACGGTGTATCTTAACAAAACTAAGACCTGACTCTTGCATATCTACTTTTGTTGAATCAAAAACTGTTACATAGTTACAATTGTGATAAAACCCAACATTATTAAGTTTATTAGACACATCTTGAGCCACTCCTATAGAGCTATAAAAAAGCACAAGAAAAAGTAATATTCTACTCTTCATATAAAATACTTAGTTCGAAAAAATATCTTCATTTTAATAAAGACATAAATACAATAGTCATATTCATTATAAATCTAACAATTATATATTATATACACATATAGATATCAAACTTTTAAGTCTGTTTATATAAATTAACAAAAATATCATCAATCTCACCAAAACATTTTATAATTTAGCATTGAACCAATAACAATAAGCTATGATTTCTGCTAAAGATAGAAAGTACTTCAAGTCACACGATATATCACTAGAGAAAATCAACGAACAAATATTTAACTTCAATAATGGTTTTCCAAAGATTAAGCTAAATAGACCTGCAACAGTTGGAGATGGAATACTGAAAACAGATGATGAACTTTTACATAAATATATTAGTTCATATGAATTTAATCAAGACCATTTATCTATATACAAAATGGTACCGGCATCTGGTGCTGCTAGTAGGATGTTTAAGCAACTATACGAATTTAAAGATAAATACTCTGGAAGTGAAGAAGAATTCCTTGAGTTTCATACCAATCAAGAACTGGGAGGAATGTATTTTTTTTTCCAAAATATTCATCTACTACCCTTCTACAAAGAACTAAAAGATAATCTTATACAAAGAGGATATTATATAGAATCACTAATTGAAAAATGTGAGTACAAATTTATAATTGACGAAATTCTTTCAGAGGATGGACTTAACTATGGAAATATGCCAAAAGGCCTAATAAAATTTCATTCTCACGTAGACTGTGCGGTAACCCCAGTTGAGGAGCATCTTGTTGAAGCAGCTCACTACTGCAAAAACAAAAAATCTAATGCTAATGTGCACTTTACTGTTTCTCAAGAACACATTAAAGCATTTAAAAAGCATATTAGAGAGAATATTAAAAAGTACGAAAAAAAATATGAGACTAATTTTAAAGTCTCTTTCTCTGTCCAAAAGAAATCAACAGATTCTATTGCTATTGACCTTGATAATAACATTGTTAGAGATGATAAAGGCTTACCCATTCTTAGACAAAGTGGACATGGAGCTTTAATTGAAAATCTAAATGACTTAAAAGCAGATCTTGTTTTTATAAAAAACATAGATAACGTACTACCTGATAGATTAAAACCTGAGACATATAGATACAAGAAGGCTCTAGCTGGTATACTTCTTGAACTACAAGATAGTGTATTCACATATCTTAAGATTCTTGAAAAATCAAAAAATACAACTCAAGAAAAGATGTTAGAGATATTGAACTTCTGCACTGAGAAATTACATATCACCCACCCGCAAAGTCTATATTACTCAGAATCAGAAGAACTTGCTGAATATCTTTTTAAACTTCTAAATAGACCTATTAGAGTATGTGGTATGGTTATCAATCAAGGAGAACCTGGAGGAGGGCCTTTTTGGACAGAAGATGGAGACAATACACTTAGCCTTCAGATTGTTGAAAAATCTCAAATAGACACAGATAACAACGAACAACAGAAAATCCTAAATAACTCTACTCATTTCAACCCTGTTGATCTTGTTTGTGGTATTCGTAACTTTAAAGGTAAAAAATTTAATTTGCTCGATTTTGTGGATAAAACAACAGGATTTATTACAGATAAAACTCACAACGGAATTGCTATAAAAGGACAAGAACTTCCTGGTTTATGGAATGGTGCAATGGCAAAATGGATTACTGTCTTTGTTGAAGTACCAATTGAAACATTCTCGCCGGTAAAAACTATTCAAGACTTATTTAAAATAGAACATAGAAACTTAATTTAAAAGAGCTTCTAGTATATTTAAAAGTATTTGTTATGTATATTTGTCATGTTTCGATTGCTATTGAAACATGATAAACATTACATAAAAACAGTCAAATAATCTTTAATGAAAAGAACCTTAAAACAATATTTAGCCGTTGTCCTTAAAGGCATGGGTATGGGAGCAGCAGATGTTGTTCCAGGTGTATCAGGAGGAACAATTGCACTTATATCTGGAATATATGAAGAACTTATTGATTCTATTAAAAGTATTAATCTTAGTTCAGTAAAACTTTTACTCAAGTTTAAATTCAAAGAATTCGCAGAAGCTATAAATTTCAAATTTCTTCTTAGTCTTATATGCGGAATAGGTATTAGTATTGTTTCTATTGCACAAGTACTAATATATTTTCTTGAAACACAACCTATTCTATTATGGTCATTCTTCTTTGGACTAATAGCAGCTTCTACAATACTTATTGGTAGAAAAATTAGATCAAAAAACATTAGTAATCTGATAGCAATACTAGCAGGTGCTATTGTTGCATATTATATCACGTCCTCTACACCCACAGAGACATCAACAGAATGGTGGTTTATTTTTCTATCTGGAGCTATAGCAATATGTGCTATGATACTTCCAGGTATCTCAGGAGCTTTTATTCTTCTACTTCTTGGCAAATATCACTTTATAGTATCAGCTTTAGGTGAACTAAAGATAGCTACTATTGCTATCTTCGTTGCTGGTGCTGCAACAGGAATTCTTAGTTTCTCTAATATTCTTTCTTGGCTTTTAAAGAAGTATCATAATCTAACAATAGCAACTCTTACTGGTTTTATGTTCGGATCTCTTAATAAAGTTTGGCCATGGAAAGAGACTGTGAAAACATACACAAATAGCCATGGAATAGAAAAACCACTAGTTCAAGTAAATATTTTACCAAGCACATATACAGAAATAAACAATGAAGCATCTCTTCTTGTTTGGGCAATTATATTAGCAATTGTTGGATTTATATCAATTTGGTTACTTGAAAAAACAAGCAACCACTATACAAAAGAAGAAATATAATGGATATCTATGGGCTAATAGGCTACCCTCTTGGGCATTCTTTCTCAAAGGATTACTTTGAAAATATGTTTAAAAAAGAACATATTAATTCACAATTTCGAAATTTCGAAATTGATAGCTTAGATAAATTTCAAAAAATAATTAAAGACAATTCTACTTTAAAAGGTTTAAGCGTAACTATTCCATATAAACAAAAAATACTAAATTTACTTGATGAGATAAGTCCTGAAGCAGAAGCCATTGGTGCTGTAAACTCTATTAGAATCAGTAAAACAGAAAATGGTGTTACCTGCAAAGGATTCAATACAGATGTTTACGGTTTTAAAGAATCCCTTATTCAATTTATTGGAGAATATCGTTCAAAGGCTCTTGTACTAGGTACTGGAGGAGCGGCAAGAGCTATTAAATATGCTCTTACTGAATTAGGAATTGAATATTTAGAAGTCTCTCGAACACCTAAGGGAAAACAAATCTCATATGAACAAACATTCTCTATTATTGAAGATTATAGAATAATAATCAACACCACTCCTTTGGGGATGTACCCTCAAATAAATACTTTCCCTACATTACCATACGACAAAATGAGTAGCGATTACTATCTTTTTGATCTTACATATAATCCTGAGATTACAAGCTTTATGCAAAAAGGGATGAATAATAATGCAAAAGTAAAGAATGGACTTGAAATGCTTCATTTACAAGCTGAAGAATCATGGAAACTATGGAACAATGTCATCTTTTAAGACTGACACAAAAGTTCTTCTCTCCTATAACTCAATTAATTCACAAAAAAAATAAGAACTAATACGTAGATAATACATATTTATTGTTTTTTATAAAAGTAAATACTATTTTAGCGAACAGTTAAGAATAAATATCAAATCTACGGACGTGAATATTGACTCAAGCATAGAATATTATTTTGTATTAGCCTACATTGTAGGTGTCATCAAACTATTTGGTGGCTTATAATACATATGCTTTTTTCTTTCACTAGAAACGTTTATCTAAAAACGTTTTCTCTTTCTCTATTTAAACAAATAGAAATAAAACATATATTCATATAAAAATTTAAACTGCCATGCAAAAACATTTATTGTTAGGTGTAGAAGCAATTGCACAGGGTGCAATAGATGGTGGAATGTCTGGAATCTATGCATACCCAGGTACTCCATCTACAGAAATAACAGAATACGTTCAGCATTCTAAACAAGCCGTTGCTAGAAATATTCATAGAGAATGGTCAGCAAATGAGAAAACTGCTATGGAAACAGCTCTAGGTATGTCTTACGCAGGTAAACGTACAATGGTATGTATGAAGCACGTTGGTCTTAACGTTGCAGCAGACTGTTTCTTAAATGCTGCAGTAACAGGAGCTAACGGAGGTATTATTGTTACTGTTGCTGATGATCCATCAATGCACTCTTCTCAAAATGAGCAAGACTCTCGTGTATATGGAAAATTTGCACAAATTCCTGTTCTTGAACCATCAAATCAACAAGAGGCTTACGAAATGTCTCGTTACGGTTTTGAGCTTTCTGAGAAATTAGGAACTCCAGTAATGTTAAGAATCACTACTCGTTTAGCTCACTCTAGAGCAGGAGTAGAAATTCGTGAAGAGGTTAAAGAGAATGAAATGTCTCTTCCAAAAAATAAAAAACAATTCATTCTGCTTCCTGCAATTGCAAGAAAACAATACAAATTACTTCTTAGCAAGCAAGAACAATTTGAAGCTGAAGGAGAAACAGCTGGATATAACCAAATCTTCGAAGGAAAAGATAAGTCTTTAGGAATTATCGCATGTGGTATTGGATACAATTACCTAATGGAAAATTATCCTAATGGAGATTGTCCTTTTCCTGTTGTAAAAGTTAGTCAATACCCTCTTCCACGTAAGATGGTAACTAAAATAGCAAACGAATGTGATAAACTTCTTATTCTTGAAGAAGGCTATCCTGTTGTTGAAGAATTATTGAAAGGTTATTTAGAAAAAGAAGCTGTAATCGGTCGTCTTGATGGAACTCTTTCAAGAGATGGAGAGTTAAATCCTGACATGGTTGCAAAAGCACTAGGATTTGAAGTTAAAGAGGGTGCTCCTGTACCTGAATTAGTTGCTCCTCGTCCTCCAGCATTATGTGATGGTTGTGGACATAGAGATGTTTATAAAGCTCTAAACGAAACAATTGCATCATACGGTCAAGGACGTGTATTCTCTGATATAGGTTGTTACACACTTGGCGCTTTACCTCCATTTGAATCTATCTTCACAACTGTTGATATGGGTGCATCTATTACAATGGCTAAAGGTGCAACTGATGCAGGTCTTGTTCCATCTGTTGCTGTTATTGGAGACTCAACTTTCACTCACTCAGGAATGACTGGACTTCTAGATGCTGTAAATGAAAAATCTTCTATTACTGTTGTTATCTCTGATAATGAGTCTACTTCTATGACTGGTGGTCAAGAATCATCAGCTCTTGGACATTTAGAGGCTATTTGCGAAGGATTAGGAGTTGAAAAAGATCATATACGAGTATTTACTCCAGTACCTAAGATGCACGACGAGATGTGTAAGATAATTAAAGAAGAGCTTGAATATGATGGAGTTTCAGTAATTATTCCTCGTAGAGTATGTATCCAGAAAGCTACTAGAGATGCAAAAGCTAGAAAAGCTGCAAAAAAATAATTTGAATAAGATTAAATTAAAAGAAATGAAAACAGATATAGTATTAGCAGGTGTTGGAGGACAAGGAATCCTTTCTATCGCTGCTGCTCTAGGTTCAGCAGCTCTTGACAACAACCTAAATATGAAACAAGCAGAGACTCACGGAATGAGTCAACGTGGTGGTGATGTTCAATCATTCATGCGTATCTCTGATAAGCCTATCTACTCAGACCTTATCCCTAAGGGAGGTGCAGATCTTATCCTTTCTGTTGAGCCGATGGAGTGTCTTCGATACTTACCTTACCTTAAAGAAGGTGGATATGTAGTAACAAATTCTACTCCTTTTATAAACATACCTAATTACCCTGAAAATGAAGAGTTGGTAAATACAATAAAAGCTCTTCCTAATCATATTATTATTGATGCAGATACTATTGCAAAAGAAGAAGTAGGTAATGTACGTGCTTTTAATTTTGTAATGCTTGGTGCAGCTTCTCCATTTATTGAAATTCCATTTGAATATCTTGAAGAAGGTATCAAAGCTCTTTTTGGTAAAAAAGGTCAAGCAATTGTTGATATGAACATAAAAGCTCTTCACGCAGGTAGAAAATTTGCTGAAGAAAACAGATAAAACAATGCTGCTTATCTTATGCAGCGAAGAAGAATAAACTGATTATTATATATCAGCAAAATTATAGCTATCTCTTTTGAGATAGCTATTTTTTTTATAATTAAATCAATAAAAAACGCCCCCTTGAGGAAAGAATAATTATTTGCAAATGTCACCTGAAATCGTATCTTTGTGTGTCACAAAATATTGAAAAGAATATTCATTTATAATTATAAATTAGACTCTTATGAAAGGTTTAAAAATTGTTGTTCTTGCTAAGCAAGTGCCAGACACTAGAAATGTTGGTAAGGACGCTATGAAATCTGACGGAACAGTTAATAGAGCAGCTCTTCCTGCTATCTTTAACCCAGAGGATTTAAATGCATTAGAACAAGCTTTGAGACTTAAAGATAACAACGCAGGAACTACAGTAAAACTACTTACTATGGGACCTGACCGTGCTGCCGAAGTTATTCGTGAAGGATTATACAGAGGTGCTGATGGTGGTTTCTTATTATCTGACCGTGCGTTCGCAGGTTCTGATACTCTTGCTACATCATACGCTCTTGCTTGTGCTATCAAAAAAACAGAATTTGATGTTATCATTGCAGGTCGTCAGGCCATTGATGGTGATACTGCTCAAGTAGGACCTCAAGTAGCTGAAAAATTAGGTCTTCCTCAAGTAACTTACGCTGAAGAAATTCTTAAAGTAGAGAAGAATAAAGTAACTATTAAACGTCGTCTTGAAAGAGGTTATGAAATAGTTGTTTGCCCTACTCCTTGCGTTATAACAGTAAATGCATCTGCACCTGAATGTCGTCCACGTAATGCTCGTTTCGTTATGAAATATAAGCATGCAAAAGCAGACTCAGAGATGCAAAATGCAACTGAAGATTATTTATCTTTAGCTAACGCTAGACCTTATCTTAAAATTTCAGAGTGGAATGTAAACGATATTGTTTGCGACCATGAAGAACTAGGTCTTACAGGTTCTCCTACAAAAGTGAAAGCTATTGAAAATGTTGTATTTACAGCTAAAGAATCTAAGAAACTAGGTACGGAAGATAATGAGATTGATGAGTTAATCAAAGACCTTTTTGCTAATCACACAATAGGTTAATCAATATTTATTAATTTAAGAATTCAAAAACCAAAAGATATGAATAACGTTTTTGTTTATTGCGAGATTGAAGATGGTATCGTGGCTGACGTAAGCCTTGAACTTCTTACAAAAGGTCGCACATTAGCAAACGAGCTAAAATGTCAATTAGAAGCCGTTATTATCGGTTCTGATTTAAAAGGTATTGAGAAACAAGTAGCTCCTTATGGAGCTGATGTTGTTTGGACAGCAGATGATAAGAGATTATATCCTTACACTACACTTCCTCATAACTCTATTCTTGTAAATCTATTCAAACAAGAGGAACCACAAATTGCCTTTATGGGTGCAACTTCTATTGGTAGAGATTTAGGTCCTCGTGTATCTTCTGCTCTTCACTCTGGATTAACTGCAGACTGTACTTCACTAGTAATTGGTGATTTCGAAGATAAGAGATTAAAAAAGACATACTCTAACTTATTATACCAAATTCGCCCAGCTTTCGGAGGTAACATAGTTGCAACGATTGTTAACCCTGAGTGTCGCCCACAAATGGCTACTGTTCGTGAAGGTGTAATGAAAAAAGAGATTATTGATGTAAACTATAAGACAGAAGTAAAATCTATAGATGTAGATAAATTTACTAGTCCTGAAGATTATATCATCGAAGTCATAGAACGTCACATTGAGAAATCTAAACTTAACATCAAAGGTGCTCCTATTGTTGTTGCTGGTGGATATGGTGTAGGTTCTAAAGAGAACTTTAAATTACTTCAAGATCTAGCAGATGTACTTGGTGGTGAAGTTGGTGCTTCACGTGCAGCAGTTGATGCTGGTTATTGCGAGCACGAACGTCAAATTGGTCAAACTGGTGTAACTGTTAGACCTAAATTATATATTGCTTGTGGTATTTCTGGTCAAATACAACATACTGCTGGAATGGAAGAGTCTGCTATCATTATTGCTATCAATACTGATGAAAATGCTCCTATCAATAAGCTAGCTGACTATGTTATCAATGGAGATTTTACTGTAGTAGTACCTAAATTGATTAACTTCTACAAGAAGAACTCTAAATAATCACCACAAGAATAATAAATTTTAAATTCTAAAAGATGGCAAATTTTTATACAGATAATGAGGATATTAAATTTCATTTAGAGCATCCTCTAATGCAAAAAATCGTTGAGCTTAAAGAACGTAATTTTGCAGAGAAAGACAAGTATGATTATGCTCCACGCGATTTTGAAGATGCAATGGACAATTACGATAAAGTACTTGAAATTGTTGGAGAAATCTGTGGTGATGTACTTTGGGAAAATGCAGAATCAGTAGATCACGAAGGTCCTGAGGTTATTGATGGACACGTGAAATATGCTCGTGGAACTCAAGAAAACCATGATGCACTTACTCAAGCTGGTCTTTATGGTATGTCTCTACCTAGAGAATACGATGGACTAAACTTCCCAATGGTACCTTATGTGATGGCAGCTGAACTTGTTTCACGTGGTGATGGTGGTTTCGCTAACATTTGGGGACTACAAGACTGTGCTGAAACAATACATGAGTTCGCTGATGCAGATCAAAAGGCAGAATACCTTCCTCGTGCAGCAAAAGGTGATACTTATGCAATGGACTTAACAGAGCCAGATGCTGGTTCTGACCTACAAGCTGTTCAGTTAAAAGCTACATTAAACGAAGCTGATGGAAAATGGTACTTAAATGGTGTTAAGCGT
>Ga0193952_1000596_pt1 | contig 14823 bp, 9 predicted proteins | sample BB_3_MG_FD_140368 | JGI IMG/M metagenome (GOLD analysis project Ga0193952, IMG submission 140368) | Microbial mat bacterial communities from the Broadkill River, Lewes, Delaware, United States - BB_3_MG | ecosystem: Environmental > Aquatic > Freshwater > River > Microbial mats | place: USA... | reverse complement strand
TGGTGAGAATAATGAGAATGATATTGCATTACGTGTAATTTCTGACCATATACGTACTATTGCTTTCGCAATTACAGATGCTCAGTTGCCTTCAAATAATAAGGCTGGTTACGTTATTCGTCGTATTCTTCGTAGAGCCGTTCGTTATGGATATACTTTCTTAGGCTTTAGAGAAGCTTTTATGTGTGAAATGCTTCCTGTTTTATGTGATGTAATGGGAGGTTATTTTCCAGAATTGGTTTCTCAGAAAGATCTTATTGAGAAGGTGATTCGAGAAGAAGAAAATTCTTTCTTACGTACTTTAGAGAATGGAATTAAACTCTTAGATCAGATTATTAAGAAGACTAAGGAAGAAGAGTATAATACAATCCCAGGAAAAGTAGCCTTTGAACTTTACGATACATTTGGATTTCCTTTAGATTTGACGGAGTTAATTCTTAAGGAGAATAATCTTGTTGTAAATAGACGTGAGTTTAAAGCTGAGATGGAACAACAAAAGAATCGTTCTCGTCAAGCTGCTAATATAGATAAAGGTGATTGGGTTGAATTAATCAATGATGATAAAGAGGAATTTATTGGATATGATACTCTTAATACTACGATTAAAATAACAAGATATAGAAAACTAGTCCAAAAAGATAAAGAACTGTTTCAATTGGTATTTAATTATACTCCTTTCTATGGAGAGAGTGGTGGACAGCTTGGGGATAAAGGTTTTATTGAAGCTAATGGAGAAAAGGTATTTATAAAAGATACTAAAAAAGAGACTGGTCTTATTGTACATATAGCCGATAAATTGCCATCTGATCCAACTGCAGACTTTAAAGCTGTTGTTGATGCTGATAATAGATTATACACTACGAATAATCATACAGCTACTCACCTTATGCATGCTGCTTTAAGAGAAGTTCTTGGTAGTCATGTTGAGCAAAAAGGATCATTAGTTGCAGCAGGCCATTTACGTTTTGACTTCTCTCATTTCCAAAAGGTAACAGAAGAGCAGATTAGAGAGGTTGAAAAGATTGTTAATGCAACAATTAGAGCAAATCATCCTTTAGAGGAAAAGCGTTCTATCTCTATGCAAGCTGCAGTTGAAATGGGTGCTATGGCTCTTTTTGGTGAGAAATATGGTGATCTTGTAAGAGTTGTTAAGTTTGGTGATTCAGTCGAACTGTGTGGAGGTTGTCACGCTAAAGCTACTGGTCAAATAGGTTTATTTAAAATTGTTTCTGAAGGAGCTGTTTCTGCAGGTATCAGAAGAATAGAGGCTATTACAAGTCTTAAAGCTGAGGAGTATGTAAATAATATTATTAGTAAGGTTAATCATATTGAAAGTATGTTTAAATCGAAACAAGATATTATTGCTTCTGTTGAGAGTGTTTTGAATGAGAACCAAGGAATGAAGAAGGAGTTAGATAATTTCCATAAGGAAAGTCTAAAGATAGTTAAGGAGTCTCTAAAGAATTCGATTGTTGACATTAAAGGTGTTAATCTTATTGCTGAGCCATTTACAGGAACGGCTGCTGAAGCTAAGGATGTTGCCTTTCAGTTAAAAGGTGAGATTGAAAAACTTGTTTGTATCTTAGGTGGTGAATCAAAAGGTAAACCACACTTGTCTATCATGATTTCTGATTCTATAGTAGAGGAATTTGATGTACATGCTGGAAATATTGTTAGAGTAGCTGCTTCTGAGATCAAAGGTGGTGGAGGAGGACAAGCTTTCTTTGCTTCTGCTGGAGGTAAAGATGCAAGTGGCTTGGCTAATGCTATAAGTAAAGCAAAAAATATACTTATTGAGAAAATTGGTTAAAATGTTTTATATGGAGTTATCTATATCTGTTAAATGCTTGCATTGAAAGAGGATATTCCAAAAAATATTTTAAATTTGTAGCTATTAGGTATAATGATCGAGAAAAATAATTATAGTAATTGAGAAAAATCATGAGAAAAATGTTTAAAGTTCTTGCTTCAGTGATGGTGATGGTTGTCGTTTTGACTTCTTGTTCTCCACTAAGCAAAATGCAAAAAGAGGCAGCTAATGTTCGTTACAAAGTAATTCCTGAAGTACTTGAAGTTCACGGAGGTAAAGTAGATCTTAAGATTGAAGTAAATTTCCCTGCTAAGTATTTTAATAAAGCTGTAATTGTTGAAGCTACACCAGTGTTAAAATATGAAGGTGGTGAAAAAGCTTTTGCTAGTTTAACTCTACAAGGAGAAGAAGTTCAAGAAAATAACACTGTTGTTCCTTTTGAATCAGGAAAAACTGTTGTATATGAGGGATCTGTTTCTTATGAAGAAGCAATGCGTATTTCTCAACTAGATATGGTACTAAAGGTGAGTAAAGGAGAAAAATCTGTTGATTGTCCTGCTGTAAAGATTGCCGATGGTGTTATTTCTACTGCTATGATGGTACAAAATACTCCATCAATAGCTTTAGGTGTTGATAACTTCCAAAGAATCATTAGAGAGACTAAAGAAGCAGATATTCACTACACTATTAATAGTTCAAAAGTTAGATGGAAAGAAATGAGATCAGAAGATGTTAAAACTCTAGCTGAATTCATTAAAGCTGCTAAATTAAACGAAAGACAAGAGCTTAAAGGTCTTGAGGTTAAAGCATATGCTTCTCCTGATGGTGCTGAAGATTTCAACCAGAAATTAGCAACAAAAAGAGATATTACATCTAAGAAATATATCAAGAAGAGACTTCGTAAAATTGAAGAATTTAAGTCAGAAGAATTCTTTAAGTCTTTAGTAACTGCTGAGGATTGGGATGGATTTAAGAAACTAATGGAAGAGTCAAACATACAAGATAAAGAGCTTATTTTACGTGTGCTTTCTATGTATAATGATCCTGAAGTAAGAGAAAGAGAAATTAAAAATATTTCTGCTGCTTTTTCTTCAATAGCTAAAGAAATTTTACCTAAGCTTAGAAGATCACAATTGATTATCAATGTTGATAATATTGGTTTCTCTGATGAAGAGCTAGTTGATCTTGTTAAGAATAATCCTGCAAAATTAAATAATGATGAGCTTCTTTATTCTGCTACATTATTTGGATCAGCTTCTGATAAATTGTATGTATATGAAACAACAATGAAGCAATTTGCTCAGGACTGGAGAGGATTTAATGATGCTGGTATGATTAAATTTAATCTTGGTAATATCGATGAGGCTAATGCTTTATTTAATAAAGCAAACGAATTATCTGCAAACAATGCTGTAGTTAAAAATAACCTAGGTGCTGTTGCTCTTTATAAAGGTGACGTAGCTGGTGCAGAGGTGTTATTTGGTGCTGCTGCAGGTGCAGGTGAAGAAGTTAACTTCAATAATGGTATTGTTTCTATTAAGAAAGGTAAATATGCTGATGCTGTTAAGTATTTTGCTAATTGTAACTGTGCTAACTCTGCTTTAGCATCTATTTTAGCAGGAAATAATAGTGCAGCTCTTAAGAAACTTAATGCTTCTAATAGCGATGCTGCTGTTGTAAGCTATTTAAAAGCTGTTGTTGGTGCTAGAACTAATAACGAGCAATTATTAATAACAAGTCTAAAAGCTGCTGTGGCTAAAGATGCTAAGATGAAAGAAATGGCAAAAACAGATTTAGAATTTGCTAAGTATTTTGTTAATGCTGAATTCATGACTATCGTGAAGTAATTATATTCTTAAATATATTAAAGGCTGAACCATTAGGTTTAGCCTTTTTTTTGCTCTAAACTTAATTTGTATATAAGGTAAATCATACGTAACTTGAAGGTGTAATGTATTAACTTATATAGATTTTATGGCAAGAAGCTCAGCAAAGTTCGGTACAGCTCCAGTGTTTTTTACAGCAATATCAACAATATTGGGTGCAATTCTTTTTTTGCGTTTTGGTTGGGCCGTTGGTAGTTTAGGTTTTTACGGAGTATTACTTGTAGTTGTTGTTGGACACCTTGTTACTATTCCTACTGCTCTCGCTATTTCAGAAATAGCAACGAATAAGAGGGTAGAGGGAGGAGGTGAATATTTTATAATATCAAGATCTTTTGGTTTAAATATTGGTGCAACTATTGGTATTTCTTTATTTCTCTCTCAGGCGATTAGTGTTGCTTTTTATGTAGTAGCTTTTACAGAGGCTTTTTCTCCCCTTTTTGACTACGTAAAAGAGACATATGGACTAGTTGTACCAAGGCAATGTGTTAGTATTCCAGCTTTAGGGATTTTGGCTCTTATAATACTAAAGAAAGGAGCCAATTTGGGGGTAAAGGCTTTGTATATAGTTGTTACAATTCTAGTAATTTCAATAGTGTCCTTTTTCATGGGAAAGCCAACAAGTGATGCAGTTTCTGTATCAGAAGGGTGGAATTTCTTTTCTCAGTTTAAAAATTCAAATAATTTCTTTTTAGTTCTTGCTGTGGTTTTCCCTGCTTTTACTGGGATGACAGCAGGTGTTGGTTTGTCTGGAGATTTAAAAAATCCTAGATTTTCTATACCATTAGGAACATGTCTTGCTACTGTATGTGGTATGATAGTATATTTCTTTATAGTATATAAACTTCAAATATCAGCATCTTCAGATGAATTAGTGGCAAATCAATTGATTATGTCAGACATTGCTATGTATGGTTACATACTTATACCTCTTGGATTAGCTGCTTCAACAATTTCTTCTGCATTAGGTTCTGTTATGGTTGCTCCTAGAACACTGCAGGCTCTTGCTATTGATAAGTCGTTTATGTCAATTAAACTAAATAACTTTTTGTCTAAAGGGAAAGGTGAGGATAATGAACCTTATAATGCTTCTGTGATTACGTTTGTAATAGCCACATTCTTTGTGATCTTAGGTGATGTAAATGTTGTTGCAGAGATTATCACTATGTTTTTCATGCTTACGTATGGTGTACTTTGTTTGATATCTTTTCTTAATCATTTTGGAGCAGAGCCTTCTTATAGACCATCTTTTAAGTCACGCTGGTATATCTCACTACTGGGATTCTTGATGAGTGTGTTTTTGATGTTTAAAATAAGTTTTGTGTATTCGCTTACAGCTTTTGCTGTGATTAGTATACTGTATTTGTGGATATCTAATGTGCATAAAGATAGAAGGGGGTTGCAATCTATCTTTTCTGGTGCTCTTTTTCAGATATTAAGGAAATTTAATGTTTATGTTCAGAATGTTAGTAAGACAAAAGATAACAAGTGGAGACCAGCTGTGATATGTTTGTCTGCTAATACTTTCCGTACTGATAAAACCTTTGATCTGGTGAGATGGATATCTTATAGATATGGTTTTGGTACATATATTCATTTTTTTGAGGGCTATTATTCTAGAGATGCTGTTGCTAAAGCCATCAGTATAAAAGATGAAATACTTTTTAGAAGTAAAAATAAAAATCACAATGTTTATATTGAAACAATAATATCTCCATCTTATACATCTGCCATTGCTCAAAGTATTCAGATTCCAGGTATCTCTGGAATGAAGAATAACTTTGTTTTATTTGATTTCAAGAGAACAGATATGCAAGAGGCCGCAAGGATTGCAGAGAACGTTTCTTTAGTAAGAGCTGGAGATTTGGATATTGGTGTTTTTTCTTATGTTGATAAGGAGGAATATGTAGAAAACTCAATTCATGTTTGGATTAATAGAGATAGTTTGAAGAAATCTAATATAATGCTGTTACTTTCATATATAATTCATGCAAATCCTGAGTGGAAAGGTTCTGATATTAAGATCTTTGATATTGTAAAGGATGATACTATTGGTGTGGATGCTGATTTTATTACTTTCATTCAAGAAAGTAGGTTGCCAATTTCTCCAAATAATATTAGATTTGTAAAGAAACCGGAATCTGAGAGGATGTCTGACGTTATTAATCGATATTCTATTGGAGCTCGACTTAATATTGTTGGATTTGAATCTAGAACACTGAAGCTAAAAGGGGAATCTCTTTTTGAAGGGTATGAGGATATGGGGGATATTCTTTTTATAAATATTGATACAAATAAGGAAATAGAATAATTGTTTCTCTGTGTTAAATATTAGTTAATTAGCTATTGGCTTACATCTCAATCTTCATTTTCACGTAAATTACGGATATAATATATTTAAGTAAAAAATTGATTTATGAAATTTCTGATTTCAATATTTGTTTCTTTATTCTTTTTTATTTCTTGTTCCCAAGACAAAGAGGTTGAATTGAAATTACTTGTTAAGGTTAACAGTGTAAAGAAGGTTGCAATAGCTACTCCTTATGATTATTTTGAGATTCCTCTTGATGAATTTGATATGGCTAGCACGTCTGTCTCTATTAAAGAGGCCTGTTTTGCTACAATTTTGTGTGATGGTGCCGGAATGGAGGTCTTTTTATCTCCTGATAAGAGTTTAAGTGTTGAAATTAATTCAATTGATGGAAAGTTAGATTTTAAACTGGATTGTGATGATGGTGGTATAAATGACTACCTAATTGAGGATTTAAAAAATAATAAACTTATGAAGTATTCTGATTTTTATGATGAGGAATCTAAGTTTATTACTAAGCTTGATAGTTTATTGGTCAAGGAGTTAGATTTTGCTGATACTTTACAGTTTTCAGATGATTTTAAGAGATTGAATGCAAAGCGCATAAAATTTAATGTTCTTTCTCCTCTAGGAATCTATCCGCAATATCATTCTTATGTAACTAAAAATGAAGATTACCTTCCTTCTCAGGGGTTTTTCGATTTTGTTGATAAATATAAAACTGAGGATGCTTCACTTTTTGGCCTCTCTTCATATATAGCATTCATGGATAATATGGCTGTTTGTGCTGCGAATAGGTATATTAAGGATTGGGATTCTCAAGAGTTTACTACTAACTCGTTAAGTTATCTTGTTGACAGTGTTAAGAATGTTAAGTTAAAAGAGATATTGATTTCAAAAAGAGTAGAGGCTTACCTTAGGGAAAAAGGACTTAAAGAATCTGAAGAGATTCTTGATGTTGCTAATAAGTTTGTTGTTAAACCTATTTATAAGAACAATATTGATTCTCTTGTAGTTGGATGGGAGAGAATAGAAAAAGGTAATAAATCTTATCCATTTAAGTTTAAAAATACTAATTCTGACATAGTCAATCTTGACTCTTTAGCTGGTAAATATATACTGATTTGTGTTGGTGCAACTTGGTGTTTTCCATGTAAGGATGAGATTAAAGCTTTTGATCTATTAGTAGATAAATATAAAGATGTACAATTTGTGAATTTATCTATTGATAATGATTTTTCTAATTGGAAGCGCTATATAAATAGACAAAATCATAAAGCTATTCAGTTAAATATATCAAGTGATCAGGGATTTTTGGAAAGTTATATGGTTTATACTATTCCTCGTTTTATTCTACTAGATAAGAGAGGCAAAATTATTGAAGCAAGAATGCCCACTGCTTCAAATGTAAAGTTTAAGGATGTTCTAGAAGGATTGCATTAAGCTCATAGATACGAAAAAAGAGTCCGATGGACTCTTTTTTACTAACCTATGAAAAAACATTTGGGTAGAACTTCATTTTCAATTCACATTATTGGCAGTAATGAATGCTTTTGAAGCTCCATATTTAAAGTGTAAACTTTTACTTTCGATTGATGTCTTCAATAATGTTATTGTATAGTTCATTATTGATTATATCATTTTGTTCTTCTTTAACCGTTTCCTTAGCATATAACTTATTAAAAGCATGATTAATATTGTTATATAAATGGTCATTATGATTGTCAATGTTTCTTTCTGACTCGACTTCAAATATGATTTTAAAGTCATTAATAAGACTATTGTATGTCTCTTCGTTTTCTATATCAATTTTAGCTTCTGTTTCTGTTTCATTTAAGAATTTATTATTGCTAATTATTGATTTTTTCCTTGAAGTTGAACTGGCAAATGTTAATAATACTGTTGCCAAAACCACTATTGATAATACAGTTACTTTTTTCATGGCATTAAATTTTTTATATTTGACAATGCTAATTAAATAGTGCTAAGTCTTTCGCTTAATTCTATAATACAAATGTAGGCTATGTTGTGTTTCATTTTGGTTAACTAACTCTTAAATTAGATTAAAGAAAAGTTAATTGTTTTGTTAATAAATGTTAGGCAAACGATATAAGTTAAAGAAATCCTAAAGGAGGAAAATCCTGTAACTGTTACTAATGAAAAAATTTAATATAAGATTACTAGTTGTTGTAATGTCAATGTCTTTATTGACAGTGGTTTTGGTGCAGTGGTTCTGGATTTCAAATGCTCTTACTGTAAGACAAGAACAGTTCTCTAATAGAGTTCATGGGGTACTTGATGAGGTTGTTAATAAAATAGAACAGATAAACTATGCCAAGTTTATTTCTAATATTAGTGATAGAGTTTCTAGCTATGGACTTGTTGATGATAAGGATTATAAATCGTATAGTTCTTCAATTGTTGATTCTTTAATGTATGGAAGTGGTTTTTATCGTTTTAATAATGATGGATCATATTTGCCAAAGAATAATCGTTTACGTACTGATGTTCGTCATTATGGAGATTATTATTCAATGTTTAAGGATGCAAGTAAAGTTAGGACCACAGAAATGATCTTTAGCCAAGTTGTTGAGTCAGCCACTAGTAAGTTTAGTCTGTCGAAAGGTAAATCACCAGAAGAACTTGAGAAGGGTAAGAAGTCGTTAGAAAAATTTATAATTCAGATATTTAAAGAGGCAGATTTAACCGGTTTATCAACAGAAGAGCGACTTAAAGATATTAACGTTTATAATATTGTTAGAAATTATCTTAGATATAACGGAATTGAGTTGACTTTTACAATTGATTTAGCTGATGCTGATAAAGCCCAATCGCTTAGAAGAGGTAAAACCAAGGATGACTATTTTGTTATTAATCCATTCCCTAGTGATTGGAGACAAACTAAGAATATGCTTGTTCTCCATATAAAGAATAGAAAGGGATATCTTTATTCTTCTATCATGTGGTTGCTTATTGCATCCGCTATATGTATTAGTATTTTGATGGTGGTTTTTGGATTTACTGTTTTTGTTATTGTGCGCCAACGTAAGCTTTCTGATGTTAAGAATGATTTTATAAATAACATGACTCATGAATTTAAAACTCCAATAGCAACTATTTCTCTTGCTACTTCTGCAATTATTAATCCTAAGGTGTTAAATAACCCAGAACAAATTGTTAAGTTTAACGATATGGTGAAAAAGGAGAATGAAAGGATGCATAAGCATGTTGAGAAGATTCTTCACCAGGCACGTTTGGATAGAAAAGAGATAGAGTTAAATATAGTTCCATTACATGCAAATATGTTAATTCGTGAGGCATGTGAGCATTTCTCATTACAATGTGAAGAGAGAGGTGTTAGTCTTATTTGTAGACCGTCATCTGAAAGTGATGAGTTTATTGGAGACGAAATACATATTCTTAATTGCATTATCAATATGATAGATAATTCAATTAAGTATTCGTTAGAAGAACCAAAGATTGTTGTTTATGCAAAGAACACTTCTAAAGGAATTATTATTGGCGTTGAAGATAATGGTGTAGGATTGTCGCGTGATGCTCAGAAAATGGTGTTTACTCGCTTCTATAGGGTAGGACATGGTAACCTACATAATGTAAAAGGTTTTGGCCTTGGTTTAAGTTATGTGAAGTCTATTGTTGAGGGACATCATGGAACAATTAATTTGCGATCTAAGTTAAATAAGGGAACTAGTATTGAGATGCTGTTTCCAAAAAAATAAATATATGGCTCATAAAATATTACTTGTTGAAGATGATCCTAGTTTTGGATCTGTATTAAAAAGTTATTTGGAACTGTCTGAATATGATGTAGTACATCGTGTTAATGGTATTGAAGGTCTTGAGGCTTTTAAAAACGAGCATTTTGATTTATGTCTTTTTGATGTTATGATGCCTGAAATGGACGGGTTTACTCTTGCAGAAAAAGTTAGAGATATAAATCAAAAAGTACCATTGATTTTTATAACAGCTAAATCAATGAAGGAGGATATGGTACATGGCTTTGAGATAGGAGCTGATGACTATATTACTAAACCATTTGATTCAGAGGTGTTGTTCTATAAAATTAAAGCTCTTCTTAGTAGAGTTGATAGTAATGTAGACACACAGGAGGTTTTTGTTGAGAAGCATATTCTTCTAGGTAAGTCGAAATATGATACTGAATTACGAACTCTTGTTGTTGGGGATAAGTCATTTAAATTGACTCCTAAAGAGGCTGCTTTATTAATACTGTTGTATAAACATAAAGATCATTTGTTGCCACGAGAGAAGGCTCTTGAAGAAATATGGGGAAATACAGATTATTTCACAGCAAGAAGCATGGATGTGTATATTACAAAACTTAGAAAGTATTTTAAGGCAGGAGCTGGCCTAACAATAGAGAATATTCACGGTTCAGGATTTAGACTTATTGAAGAGGATTGAAAAATATATTAGTTGTCAGTTTTTGTTATAAAAGAACTGACAACTAATAATTCAAATAAAACTATCTTAAACCTAATTTCTTGGCAATAGCTTTAGGAAGAGCATCTTTGTGAACCATAATAGCTACAGTGTGTAGTCTTGCATATGATTCTGACATTCTTAAATATCCACCTAGTTTGTTGCTATTCTTTGCCCAAGAATTTTTGACTAAGTAATATTTAGTATTATTCTGATCTTTTAGCAGAGCAGTGATGTGCATCAAATGGTCATCAGTTGTTTGTCTGTTGTCAAACTTTTCTTGTCTTAGAGCATCGTTTACTTTAGCTTCTGGTACAGGTTCTTTGAACATGTTTTCTTTGATGTCTTTTGCGCTTACATTATCCCATTTAGACATCTCTGAATTAACCATATTCTCTTTCTTTGTTGTAGGTAGAATAGCAAGTCCATTTCTGTGAGAGAAACCTTTTTCGCTAACGTCACCATCCCATGCAAAAGAGTAGTTGTTTTCTAGAGCATTATTCATTACAGCCATTAAATCATCAATAGGTAAGTTGTAATATCTGTCGTGAGTCCAGTTGTCTGGAATTTCTAACTCAACTTCTTGATAATATGGGTAACAAGAGTAAGATGTGATTTCAATATAGTCATCTGAATTAAGATCTAGATTCTTATAAAAAGATTTAGGTGTATACTCTTTATTATCTATAGTAAAGCTCTTTGGCATTTCTCCAAGATAAGAATCAATAAAGCCTGTAAATGCTCTTTCCCACGCAGTAGAGATCTTTCTGTTTTTATTCTTATTTAGTCCATCAAGAATTCCTTTTAATTCTGCAACCATCTCAGAGTGGATGTGGTAGTTACTTCCATAGTTTAATCCGCTGTATGCATCCTCTGTAACAATTCCATATTTGTCCATCATTCTAAGAACATCATGAGCTTGTCCTCCTTCAGAGAAGTTGTTTTTACCATGGAATCTAAAATACTTTTTCCCTTTTTCAATGAAAGCATTTCTTGTTACAAACATTTCAGAAAGATCATATTCTTTTCCTTGTGTTCTAAGAAGTTCTGTCTCAATGAAAGATAATGTAGCGTAACACCAACATGTTCCTGTTGATTGTTGATTTTTAACTGAAGTTGTTTTTACGTTGTGGATAGTCTCGAATTGATATCCAGATTCTTGTGCATTAACTGTTAGTCCAATTAACAGAAAAGCACCAATAAGAATTTTTTGTGCAAGTTTGTTCATAATATAAAGACTCTTTTAAATTATAGGCTTAAATGTATATTTTTTAAGTTGATGCCAAGTTAGTAATTTTTTTATAAAAGTAAGGAGTGACACACCCCTATGTCACTCCTCCGTATTACTAACCCTAAAATTTAACAATGAAAAATAACCAAATTACTCTAGCATAGTTCAAAGTGTCTTTAATAGTCTTCCGACTAATATGTTTTTAATATTCTTAGCTCTTCTTCTGCCAAGAATCTCCATTTTCCTCTTGGTAGATTCTTTTTTGTTAATCCTCCAAAGAATACTCTGTCTAGTTTTACTACTTCGTATCCTAGGTGTTCAAAGATTCTTCTTACAATTCTATTTTTTCCAGAGTGAATCTCAATACCAACTTCATCTTGTTTGTTTCCAACAAATTCTATTTGGTCAGATTTGATAGGCCCGTCTTCTAGTTCAATACCATTAGCTATTCTATCTAATTCCTCTTGTGTTATTTTTTTGTCAAGAACAGCATGGTAGATCTTTTTCTTCTTATAACTTGGGTGAGTTAGTTTCTTTGTTAAGTCACCATCGTTTGTAAGTAGAAGAACTCCTGTTGTCATTCTGTCTAGTCTTCCAACTGGAAAGATTCTTTCTGAACATGCATTTCCAACTATGTCCATTACAGTTTTTCTTCCTTGTGGATCATTAGATGTTGTTACGCAGTTCTTAGGTTTATTAAGAAGTATGTATACTTTCTTTTCAGGATTTAATTCCTTACCGTCTACACATACATTGTCTTTATAAGAAACTTTAGTACCTACAGCATCACACTTCTCTCCATTTACTGTAACGCGTCCTTCTGATATAACTTTATCAGCTTCACGACGAGAGCAGAATCCTGAATTAGCAATATATCTGTTAAGTCTCATTTCTTCTTCAGAAGACATATTCCTTAATTTATATTCTAATTGCTTTTTCTTGCTGTATACTGGCTTTTTATCACCTTCTTTCCTTGCTGTGAATTCACGAGGCTTTTGAGAATCGCTTGTGCGTTTCTTGTCAAAAGATTTATTTCTGTCATTTCTAGGACCACGAGATTCTTGAGAATCGCCCGTACGTCTTCTATCAGAAGAACCGTTTTTGTCAAACTTTCTTCCGCCTCTATTTCTATTTGTACTTTCGTTTCTCATTTTTTTCTCTCTTGATACTATGCAATAACACCTATCTCAATTCGCCGACAAATGTAGTTATTAGAATTTATTATCCAAAAGTTATTGGATAATTATTTATTTTTCATATCTTAATGGACTTGCTAAGTCTTGATGATGCTATCTTTTGTATAGAGATAATACTTCCCTAACTTTTTCTTCAGTACTCATATGTCCGTCTAGCCAATGAATATTAAAGCCATCTTTTTCCATTTTTCTAAACCATGTCATTTGTCTTTTAGCAAATTGATGAATAGAGATGTTTAGCTTTTCAACCATGTAGTCATAAGAAATTTCTCCAGTAAGATATTGAGTAAGAAATTTGTATTCTAAACCGTAGTAGATTAAATCTTCTGGTTTTATTCCAGAGTCTAGCAGATTTTGTACTTCTTCTACCATGCCCTCTTCTAACCTAGCATGAAGTCTTTGAGTAATACGCTCTCTTCTTTCTTCTCTATCAAATTTAATCCCTATGATTAATGGATTGATTTCTGGATAATAAGTATCAATCTCTGGGTGTGTTTTATAGTAGTCCTCAATCTCAATTGCTCTTATAGCTCTTTTGGTTGTATCAACTTCTGTTGTGTTATGAAGGTCTTTGTATGATTTAAGAATTGTAGCTAATTCTTCTAATGATTTATCTGCAAGTTTTAGTCTTAATTCTTCGTTGGTGGGAACAGCAATGAGTTTGTATCCCTTAAGCACAGCCTCTATATAAAGACCTGTTCCGCCACAAATAATAGGTAGTTTATTATTGTTGTTTATTTTATCCCAACTCTTTATGAAGTCTTGTTGATATTCAAAGAGGTTATATCTATATCCTGCGTCTGCAATATCAATAATGTGGTATGGGATCTCTTTCCCTCTTACATTGTATTCTTCGATATCTTTGCCTGTGCCTATATCCATTCCTCTATATATCTGACGAGAATCTGCACTGATGATTTCTGCATCAAGTTCACAAGCTAATTCAGTAGCAAGAGTTGTCTTTCCTGTAGCCGTAGCTCCTAAAACGCATATTGTGTTGTACATAGCTTTTATAGTTATGGGTTGTGAATTATTAGTTATGAGTTATGAATTATTAGTTATGAGTTGTGAATTATTAGTCTACAAAGATAGTAATAATAAATAGCCTTTAAATATAAGGCTAAAGAATCGCATCTTTTTATTACTTTTGTGCTGCAAAAGTTTATAGATATGAGATTTAATTTAGAGAATACAGATAAGAATACGAAAGCCCGTTGTGGTAGAATATTCACAGATCATGGTGAGATAGAGACTCCTATATTTATGCCTGTTGGGACTTTAGGGTCTGTTAAGGGTGTTCATATGCACGAGTTAAAAGAGGATATCAATGCTGATATTATTCTTGGTAATACATATCATCTTTATTTACGTCCAGGTATAGATGTGCTTGAGAAAGCAGGTGGTCTCCATAAGTTTAATTCTTGGGATAGACCAATTCTTACCGATAGTGGTGGTTTTCAAGTGTTCTCTCTTTCGGAAAATCGTAAATTGAAGGAAGAAGGAGCTTATTTTCGTTCTCATATCGATGGTTCTAAACATCTTTTTACACCAGAGAATGTAATGGATATACAGCGCTCTATAGGTGCTGATATTATTATGGCATTTGATGAGTGTCCTCCTGGAGATTCTGATTATAACTATGCTAAGAATTCACTAGAGCTTACGCAAAGATGGCTTGAACGTTGTTGTCATCGTTTTGATACTACTGAAGGGAAATATGGTTATTCACAGGCTCTTTTCCCAATCGTACAAGGTTGTGTTTATAAAGATTTACGTGTTAAATCAGCTGAGCATGCAGTATCTCTTAATCGCGAAGGTTACGCAATAGGTGGACTTGCAGTAGGTGAGCCTGTTGAGGATATGTATGAGATGATTGAGGTTGTGAATGAGGTGCTTCCTGAGGATAAACCTCGTTATTTGATGGGAGTTGG
>Ga0193952_1000595_pt1 | contig 14823 bp, 12 predicted proteins | sample BB_3_MG_FD_140368 | JGI IMG/M metagenome (GOLD analysis project Ga0193952, IMG submission 140368) | Microbial mat bacterial communities from the Broadkill River, Lewes, Delaware, United States - BB_3_MG | ecosystem: Environmental > Aquatic > Freshwater > River > Microbial mats | place: USA... | reverse complement strand
TTATAAACCTGACAGACTCTGCTGACAAATGCTGGCTGCGGATTCCCCATACCGAAGGGGTTTATTTGATCAATTTGATCCAACAGTGGTAGCGATAGCTGATCGAGACTGATCTCACCATCATGATGACTGACGGGAATCAAATCATTCTGCGATAACTGTTGACGAGCTTCCTGCTCAAACTGATCTCGGAAAGCAGCGATATTGTCAGCGTCAATCGACAAACCTGCGGCCATGGCGTGACCGCCAAAGCCACAAAAATGTTCGGAACAAGCATTGAAAGCATTAAACAGATGAAAACCGGAAATCGACCGAGCCGACCCCTTGCCTGGCTTTCCACTTTCAAGGGCGATCAATACAGTTGGACGATTGTAGCGCTCAACCAAACGGCTTGCTACAATTCCGATGACCCCTGAATGCCAGTCTTCACAAGCCAGAACGATGGTATAGCGATCATCCTCTTCTGAGTCCAGCATGGCAAGCGCTTGATCAAGGGTCTGCTGTTCAATCTTCTGCCGATCGCGATTAAACTCGTCGAGCATACCAGCGAGTGCAGTGGTCTCTTCATTCTCAGTCCCCAGCAACAGTTGAACACCAAGGGTCGCATCTTCCAGGCGTCCAACAGCATTCAAGCGTGGAGCTAGGCGAAAACCAACGGTACCGCTGGTCACTTTTTTTACATCAGCAACTTTCTTAAGTGCTGCAATACCGGGTCTGCTACCATTTTCGAGTAATTCAAGCCCGGTTCGTACCAGCATCCGATTAACCCCGCCCAAGGGAACAATATCAGCAATTGTTCCCAAGGCTACGAGATCGAGAGAGTGGCGCAGATCAGGTTCAGTCCGATTAACAAAGTAATTGTTATCGCGTAAGCACCGGCGTAACCCGGCCAGCAGGAAAAATGCAACTCCGACACCCGACAGGTCGGTCCAGGGAAACTGGTTATTGGGAAGATGTGGATTAATCAGAGCCAGACAGTGAGGCAAAGTTTCAGGTGGCTGATGATGATCGGTGATAATAAGGTCAATGCCAAGCTCTTTGGCAAGATCAGCTTCAACCAATGCCGACACACCACAATCGACCGATATAGCCAATCGGCAACCCGTTACTGCAGATTGGTGCATGGCGTCAGCAGAGAGTCCATAACCATCCTTCATGCGTAAAGGGATGTGATACTCAACATCGGCACCCAGAGCTCTTAGAACCTCAACCAGCAGCGTACAGCCGGTGATCCCATCAACATCATAATCGCCATGAATCGCAATACGCTCATTTTGCTGTAACGCCTGATAAATACGCTGGCAGGCAAGCTCCATATCAGGCAACAAGGATGGATCAGGGAGAGACGAAAGACGCGCTGACAGAAACTCCCTTGCCTTCTCAGCAGTATCTACATCACGTAACAGCAGTAACTGGGCGATTATTGGATTAATGGCGAGTGTTTGAGCCAGATCTGCGCTTCGGTTATCAAGAAGGGGAAGAGCTTTGCGAAGGCTCCATTTACGAGCTGAGATCGGATTCATAGATACTCTTTGTCATTTGAATAGAAAAAAACAGGCCGGGGAATTCCCGGCCTGTCGATTTATTTTGGACTAGGTGCCTCAGGCGTTGTCTGCTGGGGCATGTTTTGATGGCTTTTTAAGAATTCCAATTCCGCTTTGATCTGGTCAATTCCTGCACCAGAAGGATTGAGTGCGATAAATCGACTCCAAGCATCAATCGCCTTTTCAAAGTCCTGCAGGTCATATCGGTAAACCACGCCAAGGTTATAGAGGCTCTGCTGGTGACTTCTGTCCAGTGCATTCGCCTTTTCGAAATTGGTTATCGCTTTATCGTACCAGCCAACTCGACGGTACATAACTCCTTGATCGGTGAGAATATTCGCATCATTTGCTTCCAGCTCAAGAGCCTTACCATAAGCATCTATGGCTTTCATTGGCTGATTTGCATCAAAAAAGTTATGCCCTAATTGAACCCATGCATTACGATTCTCAGGTTCACGCGACACAATACCTTCAAGCATTGTGATCTGCTGCTGATGATTAACAACCGGAGCTTGAACCGGAGGTGCTGTTTGTGCTGGCTGCGTAGTTGAAGTATCTTTTTTCCAATTGGAATAGATCACTCCGACCAAAACACCTGCCACAAGAGCAAGAACGACAACGAGGATCGTCTCTTTTTTCATTCAGCCTCTTTCTGACCGCCAGAAATAGCGACCTACTTTTTTTTCTGCTGCCAGAGGATCAAAATTGGACTGGCAACAAAGATTGAAGAATAGGTACCAATCAACACACCAATCAACATGGCAAAGGCAAAGTTATGAATAACACCGCCGCCCAGTAAGAACAGTGCCAGAACAACCAGCAAGGTTGTTCCTGAAGTCAACAAGGTCCTTGAAAGGGTCTCGTTGATACTGCGGTTAACCACAAACGGAAAGGACTCTTTATGATGCTTACCAAGGTTCTCACGAATCCGATCATAGACGATAATTGTATCATTCAATGAATAACCAATGATAGCCAGGAAGGCCGCAATAATTGGTAAATCGATCTCTTTTCCGAAGAGACTGAAAGCTCCAAGCGTGATCACCACATCATGAACCAGTGCAACAATGGCTCCGATCGCAAAGCGGAATTCGAAACGCCATGAGATATAAGCTAGAATTCCCAGCATGGCGTAGAAGATCGCTTTCAATCCCTTACCACGAAGATCCTTACCGACTTGAGGTCCAACCATCTCTACCCGGCGGATATCAACGTTCCCTTTTTCATAAGTCTTTTCAAGAGATGATTGAATCACCTGTGAAAGGCCCTTCAATTCACTTGATGCTTGTTCAACGCGGATCAAAAATTCGTTCTGGTTATCTCCAAAACGTTGAACAACGGGGCTCCCAAGGTCAAGATCTCCCATTGCTTTTTTGATTGCAGTGGCATCGGTCGGTTGTGCAAATTGGACTTGCACAAGAGTCCCGCCAGCAAAGTCAATTCCGTAATTAGGGCCACCATTAATCACTAAGGAACCCAGGCCGACCAGAATCATAACAATAGAAATAATTAAGGCAAGCTTACGTTTACCAACAAAATCGATATTTACATCCGGCTTGATCAGCTGCATGCCGTAAGCCTCCTTATATGCTCAGTCGCTTGATATCGCGACTCTTCAGGAAAAGATCAAAAATAACCCGCGACACAAAAATTGCGGTGAACAATGATGCAATAATACCGATCGACAAGGTAACGGCAAACCCGCGAACAGGGCCAGTTCCGAACTGGAACAGAACCAAAGCGGCGAGCAGCGTTGTCAAGTTAGCATCAATAATGGTCAAAAATGCTTTACTGTAACCGGAATCAAGTGCCAACTTCGGAGCTCTACCAAGACGAATTTCCTCACGGATACGCTCGAAGATCAAAACGTTCGCGTCAACAGCCATACCGACCGTCAGAACAATACCAGCCAAACCGGGTAAGGTCAGTGTTGCGCCAAACATTGACAGCATTGCAGAGATAAACAGAAGATTGAGACTTAACGCAGCAACAGCAACTAGCCCTGACAGCTGATAGTAAACGATCATGGCCAGAACAACCAAAACAGCACCGACCCAAATTGACTTGATCCCTTTATCGATAGAATCTTGTCCTAAAGAAGGCCCAACAGTTCTGTTTTCGAGGATTCTAACTGGAGCAGGCAAAGAACCGGCACGCAAAACAATCGCCAGATCTGTCGCTTCCTGTGACGTGAACGACCCTGAGATCTGAGCACTGCCGCCCGCAATCCGCTCACGGATAACAGGTGCTGAGTAAACCGTTCCATCAAGAACGATAGCCATCCGTTTACCAACGTTAGCAGCTGTGATCTGATCAAAACGCTTAGCACCAACAGCATTGAAGTCAATGGCAACATAAGGCTCGTTAAAACGGGTATCGATGCGGACATTGGCATCAGACAGCAGATCACCCGTCAAGACAGTCTTATTCACAACAACCAAAGGTGTTTCAGATTCAGCCCCTGTTTGTGCATTGACATTGCGCTCATAGAGCAATTGTCGCCCAGCAGGCAATTTACCAACGATGGCATCCTGAACATTCGCTGTTTCGTCGACCATCTTGAATTCAAGACGAGCTGTTTTACCCAGTAGAGAGATCGCTCTTTCAGGATCTTCGACACCAGGCAACTGAATCAGAATACGGTTACCACTCTGACGCTGCAAAGTAGGCTCACTGACACCAAACTGATCAACCCGGTTACGCATTGTTTCGAGCGCCTGACGGACAGCATAATCCTTGATGTTTTCAATTTCGTTATCACTTAAACGGAAATGCTTTTCGATATAGCCACCCTCACCAGTGAAGGTTTCCGCTTCGAGAGATGGATAATCATCGGCCATAAAGGCATCGACTTTTGCACCCTCTTCTTTGTCATAAACGAGAACAACAAGGCGATCACCTTGACGGCGTTCGACGCGCTTGAAAATGATATCTTTTTCGCGTAATTGAGTTTCAGTCTGGTCAATAATTGTATCGACACGGCTCTCAACGGCCTTATCGACATCAACACCAAGAACCAGATGCATACCGCCCTGAAGGTCTAGTCCCAACTGAATCGGTCCGAAAGTATTTAGCCACCACTGAGGCAAGTTGCCATTTGTCAGCGTTGGAGCAATCGCTAAAACAGACAGGATCAGGCAGAATACAACCAGCAACCCTCTGAATTTAAGACTATTGGACATCTGCTTTGTATCTCCCTATAAGCAAGAAACAGATCGGGCAGCCAATGTGCTGCCCGTAATCGAAAATATTATTGTTTAACTTCGGTAATAGCAGAGCGATTCATCTTCACTTTCACACCGGTTGCCACTTCAACAGTAATTGTTCCTTCATCGACCGAAGCAATCTTACCGTGGATACCGCCAGCAGTGACAATGCTGTCTCCAGGCTTCAAACCACCAACCAGCTCTTTATGCTGTTTGGCCCGCTTCTGCTGTGGGCGAATCAGAAGAAAGTAGAAGATGGCAAACATTGCCACCAACATGATAATTCCCTGGTATCCACCTTGCTGTCCCTGTGCTGCGTTTCCTGCCATTGCAAATGCTTCTGAAGCCATGAGTATCCTCCTTAAATTGTGTTCAACATCAATGTTGACATGTTGTTCCGTTTAATGGGGTAAGTCCCGTTTTTTATAAAATTCCTTGCGAAAAAGAGAAAAGGTTCCCTCTTCCAATGATCGCCTTATTCCTGCCATCAACTGCTGATAATAATAAAGATTGTGGTGCGTATTGAGCACCGAAGCCAGAATTTCACCACTTTTATACATATGACGTAAATAAGCACGACTGTAATTGCGACAAACATAGCAGTCACACTCTGGATCTATCGGCAAATCGTCGTCGATGTATCTGGCTTGTTTGATGCTCATTTTGCCGAATGTGGTAAAGAGTACACCATTTCGAGCGTTTCGTGTTGGCATAACGCAATCAAACATATCACATCCACGGGCAACACCTTCAATAAGATTTTCTGGTGTTCCAACACCCATGACATAACGTGGTCGATTGTCTGGGAGCAACGGCAATCCGTACTCCATCATATCGTACATCAACGATGTTTCTTCGCCGACAGAAAGCCCCCCCAAGGCATAACCCTCAAAGCCAATTTCCTGCAACTGTTCTGCACTCTGCTTACGAAGGTCAAGCTCCATCCCACCCTGGACGATCCCAAACAATGCAGAATCAGAACCTGCGGGAAGAACATCACGACAACGTTTCGCCCAGCGCGCAGAGCGATTGGTTGAATCGATAATATATTTGCGTTCCGCCGGATGAGGAATACATTCATCAAAAACCATGATGATATCTGAACCAAGCGCCAATTGAATATCCATTGACAGCTCCGGCGTCAGCATATGCTTACTCCCATCAAGTTGAGACTGAAAAGCAGCCCCTTCCTCGGTGATTTTGCGCAAGTCACCGAGACTGAACACCTGAAAACCACCACTATCCGTTAATATCGGGCGATCCCAGTTCATGAACTTATGGAGGCCACCCATCTTTTTGACCAGGTCATGACCTGGACGCAAATAAAGGTGGTAGGTGTTTGCCAGTATAATCTGGGCACCTATCTCCTTAAGAGCTTCCGGAAGAAGCCCCGTCACCGTCCCTTGCGTCCCGACCGGCATAAAAACGGGTGTTTCAATCTGACCACGTGCGGTCGAAATGGTGCCACGGCGAGCCTGAGTCTCGGTATCCTGTTTTAATAGCGCGTAACTGAACTGTGTCAAAACTGGCCCTGTTCTTAAGTAATGATCATGCAATCACCATAGCTGAAAAAGCGAAAACGCTCTTCAACCGCCTGACGATAAGCAGAAAGAATAAATTCGCGGCCAGCAAAAGCCGAAACAAGCATCATCAAGGTTGATTTAGGTAAATGAAAATTTGTCACCAAAGCATCAACAGCCTTAAAACGGTAGCCAGGATAGATGAAAATCTCACTCTCCCCACGACCGGCAACCAATTCCCCTGATTCGGTGGTTGCAGTTTCTAATGTTCTGGCACTGGTCGTTCCTAGGGCAACGACTCTGCGCCCTTCAGCATGAGCTTGATTCACGGCTGCTGCTGTCTCATCAGGGACGAAATATGTCTCGCAATGCATTTTATGCTGACGGATGTCATCAACACGGACAGGTAGGAAGGTTCCCAAGCCAACATGTAACGTCAGATTGTGAAGTTCAACACCCTTGTCCTTCAACTTCTGAAGAATCGTCTCGGTAAAATGCAAACCTGCTGTTGGTGCTGCAACAGCACCTTTTTCACGCGCAAAAACTGTCTGGTAACGATCACGATCATCGCGATCATCTTCACGCTTGATATAAGGTGGCAACGGAAGGTGACCAAGAGCTTCTACCTGCTCCATAAAATCACCATCGTAAGAAAATCGAACCAAGCGATACGGTTCCTCAGCCACGTCCAGAATTTCAGCCTGAAGAGTCGAACCAAATTGAACAATGGTACCTGATTTCAAAGAACGCGAGCTCTTTGTCAAACAGAGCCAATCTTCACATTCCTGTTGATCATTCTGGCGCCGGACCAGAAAGATCTCAACCTTGCCACCCGTCTGTTTATGTCCTAAAAGACGAGCAGGAATGACCCTGGTATCATTGAATACCAAGACGTCACCAGCACAGAAAGAGTCCAGGATATCAGGAAATATTCCTGAGGTAACTGTCCCGGCAGCACGATCCAAACTCAGCAGACGTGAAGCATCACGTTGTTCAGTTGGAGCTTGAGCTATCAACTCTTCCGGGAGGGTAAAATCGTAATCATTTAACAACATTTTATTAGGTCCAAACCATGCATAAACAGCGCCCTAGAAAATCATAGAAACTCGCTAAAGTCAATTTCTTTTCAGCAAGATAAGAGACTTGACAGACCACAGCGAGTCAGGGTTTCACGCTACAGAAAAAGTCATATTCTGCCATAAATCAACGATTAAAAACCGGACAAATAACAAGATTTTTAATTCTCGATTGATGACTTAAGTCACCTGTCACCGCATATCAATTTGCAACGTTTATCACAAGACATATTCATCTTTTAGCAAATATATAAGCCTAAGGAGGATTGATAGACAGATCAATTCTTGACACAGGCAATCAACTAAACGCAGCGAAGAATGAAATCAATCAATAAAATGAAGGAGGGATTCACAGTCAGGGTGTTCTTCGTCATCATACGAGTAGCTAAAGACAGAGTGCTTACTTAAGATGATGAATTAATGAAACAAAATCACAAAGCCAATCGACATACAAGCTATTGTCGCCCTTCATAGAGAATTTTCCAACTCTCATTTTCTCTGACCATGTAAAGTCGTTTACGCATATTACCATTAAAATTATTCGAACGGTAATGCTGCTTGAAATTGGCAACAACCATAGGGGCATCACGCTCTACAGATGGATAGCTCAACAAGGAAATATCGCTTAAATCTATTTTTTGAAATGATTTACCGTTAAAAACAAGCCTCTTGTACGCACTCCAGCTCTTACTGTCATACCCTTTAGTCCAGAAATCCTGAGAATACATTTGAAGATAAGCATCCACATTCGTCTGTTCCCAATTCTGCCTCCAGGTCTCAAGAGCAGCCTGAATTTCAATATTGAGATCAAGCCATTCACGGCTCGTAATCCAATCGACTGTTTCGCTGATGATCACTGGGGTACGCCCCACTTCGACATACTCGGATATGCGCCTGAACTCTTCGTTCGTCAAAACAACACAGCCTTCGCTGTCAAGTGGCGGACGACTATAAAGCGACTTATCGGTTCCGTGAAGCCAGATACCACTTCCTGTTTTCTTCAGTTTCCGGTCTAATTCATTCGGGTAGTTAACAGGAAAAGCCCCGCTCCCATAGAGAGGTGGCAATTTTTCATCAGGAAGATAAGACGTCACGAAATAAACACCGTTAGGTGTCTTCAAATCCCCCTCGTACACTTTATTGCCGGGGACTTTGCCTAAAACGATATAGAAGTCGATCATCAATTCCGGTGGCAAACCAGGACCAGCATTACGATAAACATACAAGCGATTTTTGCTTTTATCGACGACCAGAGCATAAGCCGTATTCTCACTTAAAGACATCAAGACCTTAGGAACCTGATGTTCATCAGCCAGCGAAAGATAACCGAGAATGCGCGCCCTAGCCTCGCTCTGCAGCTGTTTTAAGCGAAGCTGTTTGTCGGTCGTACTATCGGCCCTTACAGCCATTGTCCCAATAGACTCCAAATGCTCAAAACGAGCTGTTAACAAATCACCCAGGACTAGATGCGCTAATTGAAACTTTGGAGCCCGATGTGTCAAACCACGGATTTCGGTGATCGCATCATCCAAAGCCCCAGCCTGAAACAGTAAAAGTCCCTTCAACAGACTCGCTTCAAAGTCGTTATCATTCTCACTCAAGCGTTGATTCAGCCGCTCAAGGTGACTTTGGTTTTCAATATTCAACCGCGGCTGCTTGGCCACAGACACAGCTTGGATCGAAATCTCAGGCTGAGGAGATTGAATTTCCTCCTCCTGTAGTGGCCAAAGCGCACCAACTTTTGCACCTGTCAGCCCAATCAGGACAACAACAAAGACTGAAATGACAACACGCGTCATCATTACTGAGCACTCCCGAGCGAACGTTCACGTAAAATAAGCCAAGTACCATCAACCTGATGTAGATTAAAAACCTTATGTGTTTTATCTGAATAGACGTCACTTCGGTACACCTGAATGGCTTCAAAACGAACACTTCCGTCATCCTGAATTTTAACCTGATGATCGATCAGTGTGACGTCAATGCTGTCAGGCTTAGAAATTCGTTGCTGCCTCTGAGATTCCCATGCAACGCGAGTTTTCCCACCAGGAGGAGAGAACTCGTTATCATAACAGGCAAGATAAGCTGAAATATCTTGCTCGCTCCAAGCCTTTGCCCAACGTTGCATAAACTTCACAGCATCTTCGTCAACAGTCGAAATAACCGCTTCCGCAACAGGCCCTGCAATGTCAGGATCAACAGCTGTCGGCTCCCCACCTGGGAAAGCAACAGTCTCTGCCTGAGCAGATTCGGCAACCTCGACTGCTGGGATTTCTTCAGCCTCGACGACTGGAGTCTCGCCAACAACACTGTCTGCCTGTTCTTGCACCGCCTCTGTTACGACGTCCGCCACAACAACATCATCAGTTTGGTCTTTGCGGTTTCCACTCTCAGCAACAAGGATAGCAGTATCTGCTGGCTGACCACCTGCATCCTGCTGAACAGAAGCGTCCACCTCGACGCCCCCCTGACCCGAGAGAGTAATCAGCTGCAAAGGATCACGCGTCTGGTCAAGCAACAACGCCTTACCATAGGAGTCTCTAGCCATTTCAGCATAGATTGAAGCCAGGTTATTATAAATTGTTGCGTAATTCGCGTCAGTCTTAAGGGCCCTCTCAAGAGACTCACGAGCACGCTCATAATCCCCTTGTGCGGCATAGATCGCAGCGAGATTATTAATGGGTCGTGGGTCATCAGGATATTGTTTCACGAGGTCTTGCAAAAGAAGGAGGGCCTCATCAACATTTTTCTCTTGCCAATCAGCAAGGGCCTGATCTAAACGGTCGGAAATTTCATCGACCTCTATTGCAGGAACAGCGAGAGATCCAACAGATCGTGGAATAACAAGGAAGTAAGTTCCTGAGCCAAGGAGGACACCGATGAGCAAAATCAACAGATAGCGCCAAATTTGATTTTTTTTCAGATCGGGATGCTGCTCAAGAACATCGGCAACCGCAGTCTCATCATCAGCATCTTCATTTTCATTCAGATCGATTGACTCAGCCATAACGGATGAATATTCCTTCAAGCGAGCCTCGATGCGTGCAGTAAAATCGAGGTTTTCATCCATACTGCCCCGATCTGGGCTCTCACCGACAAAATCATCTTCGACCGAATTTTCAATAGTTTCCTCAGTAAAAGAATGAACTTGACTGATCTCATCAGAATCGAGCAAGAGCTGAATTTCATCGAGCAACTGAACAGCTGTCAAACGCTCATTACTAGTGGGCTGCGTCATGTTGGCTAACAACTGACGACAGCAATGCTCTTCAGGAAGTTCAGGAAAGTCTCCCTGCAAGTGCTGCATAGCCACGGTAAATGAATCAGTGCCATTAAATGGCTGTTGACCAGATAACAAGGAGTATAGAACACAGCCGAGATTATAGATATCTGACGCCGCAACAGGCACTTCACCGCGAACTTGTTCCGGACTGGTATATGCAGGATTTACCCCAGATTGAAAATCAAGCTTGAACACCTGGGTCAAAAAGAATCCGTCGAGGAAGAGATCTTCGCCCTTAAATACTATAGTCGCTGGCGAAACATTTCCATGGGCCAGCCCCGACTGATGCGGCTCAACCAGAAGCCTGGCAACACGCTGCACAACATCGATGGCATCGCGCACTGGCAGCTGGTGACCGAGAGAAGACTGTTCGAGTGCCAATCCCTCGAAAGCGGGATAAGTACAGGCGAACCTGTCTTCACAGAACCCAGCACGAAGTGGAACAGATACGCCAGCAAAGTCGTAATCCTTCCATTGCTGAACAAGATCAGAGATACGCTTATCGCCATCGACAAAATGAGCAACACTAACCAGCAATCGTACGCTGGTACCGTCCTCAGTACGAGCCAGATATGACTGGTAAACATTATTTTCAGACAGCGAACTTACAATTTCGCATGCAAAGAAATTAGAACCGGACTCCAGCATACCTTTCCCTTGGACTACGATTGAGCAAAAGTGAGATTAGCATTCCACAATAAAGACAAGCGCCTAAAAATGCTAGGGAAAAGTTGGGACAATCTCTAATCCTAGATTTTCCATAAAGCCACAGACGGCATTCATATTCTGAACGGCCTGACCGGCAGCTCCCTTAACCAGATTATCAATGGCCGACACAACAATGACCCGACCGGTCCGTTCATCACTCACAAGGCCAATATCACAGAAATTTGTGCCACTGATAAAAGCAACATTAGGAAGATCGTTCCCTGGCATCACCCTGATGAAACGCTCATCGGCATAAAAGTCATGATAGAGAGCCAGCAACTCGGCTGTAGATTGCCCATGCAACATCGTTGCATAGCAGGTCGAAAGAATCCCACGATTAACAGGCAGCAAATGAGGAGTGAAGGTCAATGATATCTGACTTTTTGTGAGATTAGCTAATTCCTGCTCAATTTCAGGAGTATGCCTATGGCTGCCAATACCGTAAGCCTTAAATCCTTCATTAACTTCACAAAAGAGTGTTCCCTGCTTCACCCCACGACCCGCTCCGCTCGTACCAGACTTGCTGTCAACAATCAAGCTTTCAGCGTCAATCAAACCATTCACAAGGAGAGGAGCTAAGGCGAGGATAATACTGGTCGGATAGCAACCGGGATTAGCAACAAGACGGGCACCAATCAAATCCTGCCGATAAAGCTCAGGCAATCCATAGACAGCTTCTTCAAACAGCTCAGGACTGCTATGAGCCTGATACCACTGCTCGTAAACCGACTGGTCTTTCAAACGATAGTCTGCTGAAAGATCAATGACCTTACAACCTGCACTAAGAAAACCAGGAACAACTTCCATGGCAGACTTGTGTGGCAAGGCGGTAAAGACCAAATCGGATTTGGCTGCAATTTCAGCCACATTGAGAGGTTCGCAGACCAGGTCACAGAAGCCATGAAGAGAAGGAAAAACCTGAGAAATCGGTAAACCTTCATGCTGCCTGGATGTTACACAGCTAATTTCAACCTCTGGATGCCGAACCAGAATCCGAAGCAATTCAACTCCGGTATAACCACTGGCACCAACGATAGCAACTTTTATCATCATCAACTCCGCGGTAAAATATCAAAAAAAACAATATATCGATAAAACGAAAAAAAGGGAAATCCCGTAGGATTTCCCTTGATTGTTGTCCAACAATGAATTGCCGTAGCAATTAACGTTTGGAGAACTGGAAACTTGCACGAGCGCCTTTGCGTCCGTATTTCTTACGTTCTTTAATGCGACTGTCGCGAGTAATGAAACCTGATTTTTTCAGAATTCCACGTAACTCTGGGTTGACCTCAAGTAAAGCCTTGGTAATGCCATGCTTAATCGCACCAGCTTGACCAGAGATACCACCACCAGTAACATTAACAGCAATATCAAACTTACCCATGTTATCGGTCAACTCGAGAGGCTGACGGACAACCATCTTAGAGGTCTCACGACCGAAAAAGACGTCCAGAGGACATTTGTTTACTGTTATTTCACCGGTGCCGGGTTTCATCCAGACACGAGCGATTGAGGTTTTTCTTTTGCCAGTTGCATAAAACTTCTGCTCAGCCATCTAGCTATCTCCCGTATTAAAACTTAAGTTCTTGAGGTTTTTGTGCTGCATGTGGATGATCAGCACCAGCATAAACCTTGAGTTTACTAAACATTTTGCGGCCCAGCTTGTTTTTAGGAAGCATGCCCTTAACCGCAGCCTGAACCAGCATCTCAGGTTTTTTCTCAAGCAACTTCTCAGCGCTGATCTCTTTGATCCCGCCAGGATAACCTGAATGGTGGTAATACATTTTGTCTGCCAGCTTATTACCGGTCAACCTGATTTTGTCAGCATTCAAAACAATGACAAAATCACCAGTATCTACACTTGGAGTGTAAATTGGCTTATGCTTACCGCGCAAAACGCGAGCTATTTCAGTGGCAGCGCGACCGAGGACTACATCCTCCAGATCAACGACAAACCAATCTCTTTTAACATCCTGCTCTTTAGCGACTTCCGTGCTCATCGCATTCCTCTCCAGAATCTGTTTCTTTTTAAAGGGTTTGTGGGGCTCACAAAGCGAAGAATCTATCCGACTTCGGTCCTGCTGTCAAGACAATTTTATCAACCTCGTTTCATTCTTCAAGTAACCGTCTGTTCGACGTGAGGTTCTGGATAAAAGACTTCCATCAAACAAAGGCCATGGGCCGGCGCTGTCAGTGCAGGAGACGTTGTACCAGGACAAGCGAGCATCTGATCAATATCGTTGATAGGCCTTTTCCCTCTTCCAATATCAACCAGAGTCCCAACCATCATCCTGACCATGTTCTTAAGAAATCCACTCCCATGAACATTAATATAAAGCATCGTACCCTGCTCAATCAAAGTGACAGAGAAAATTTCTCGAACAGTTGTATCAGCGGCACAGCCGGATGTTCTGAATGCCGCAAAATCATGTTTCCCGACAAAGGCAGCTGCAGCCTTTTCCATGAGTTCTAAGTCGAGAGGATGTTTAACCTGCCAACAGGTTTGGCGATCCAGTGGTGACCGTATCTGATCACGGAGAATAGCATATTGGTAGATCTTACCCCTGGCCGAGAATCGTGCATGGAATTGACCATCAACGTACTCGGCCTTCCTGACTGCAATGGTATGCGGCAAAAAACGATTCACCCCTTCACACCAGGCTTTTAATGGCAGATTGCGCTCTGTATCAAGATGACAAATCATACCTCGAGCATGAACCCCGGCATCGGTCCTGCCAGAGGAATAAACAGTATGCACAACACCCGTCAACTTACAAAGGGCTTGCTCAAGACATTGTTGAACAGAGATCCCATTTGGCTGGTATTGCCAACCGACATAATCGGTTCCGTCATAAGCAACTGTCAATTTAATCCGCGTCATGTCATACCTGCCAAAACATCATAATTACAATTAATCCAACCAGCAAGAACAACACAGACCGGAAATCAATCGGCTTTTCAATGAATAGATCTGGTGATCCGACATGTTCCTTCCCACTGGCAATATCATAGGCCAGAGAATCTGCACGATCAAACAATCGACCAAGCAGAGGCTCAAACCTTGAAACCCATAGCTTTATAGAATTTAGCCCACTCGTTCGTTTTTGACTGAACCCTTCATGTTCGGTTGCAATTTCTGCCTTGATCAATGGAAAAAAATGCAATACGAGGACGAACAAACCGGTTATTTCCCGAACTGGAATTTTCAATATTTTCAGCGGCGCCAGAAGGGATTCAAATCCTCTCGCCAAAACATCTGGTTCTGTTGTCCATGAAAGAAGGAGTGAAAACACAACTGCTAAGAGCAATTGTGAATTGATTAATGCCCCTCGCATCAAACCATCATAAGACAGCCAGCTAACCCCCAGGAGTGTCTGTCCGGGAGTAAAGAAAAGATGCATGATCAGTGTAAACAATAGCAGCCAGCGAAACATTTTGATGACGCGCCACAGGTCCCGAACACCATCGTCAACGGTCAGAGCCAAG
>Ga0193952_1000589_pt1 | contig 14882 bp, 15 predicted proteins | sample BB_3_MG_FD_140368 | JGI IMG/M metagenome (GOLD analysis project Ga0193952, IMG submission 140368) | Microbial mat bacterial communities from the Broadkill River, Lewes, Delaware, United States - BB_3_MG | ecosystem: Environmental > Aquatic > Freshwater > River > Microbial mats | place: USA... | reverse complement strand
GTTCTAAACTTCTGCGTTGTAAGTAAGTTGATATCTCTCTGCTGTATGTCTAGCCAAAAAGGGTGACCATGGCCGTATGCTTTCTTTGTGATAAACAATTAGCCAAATCTAAACATGGAGGTCCTCACGATTTTCTGGAGAAGCGAGGTGAAAATCGAATCTTTAGTAATCAACTGAAAAAGGGGTACGAGGAACAGGATTATCAATGTCAAACGTGTCAGTCGACATTTACCTTCAGTACAAATAAAAATGATATGGCCTGGACTTTATGGCAGGGGTGATTCTCTGAGTTTGGTTGGAATAGAGTGCCTTTATCGAGGCAACTTGAAAGGGGGTTAGCTGGTTTCTTCAGTTACTCCCCTTTTTTTTGATGGTCAATGCCGCTATAAAAGCGGGCTTCCCTCTGGATGTTCAGGAGATTCTTGAGCCTCTTCATTCTGTTTACGTTTTCTCTTTTCTTCTTTTTTGGCTTGTTTCGCAATTTCTTTTTGACGTTTCTCATATCCATAATTAGTTTTTCTTGCCATTAAGATTTCCTTCTCACAATGAACATGAGGTCAGGTTTAAATAAACTCAGGGCTCCATTTAATGTATGGAGCCCTGAACAAATCAACTTATAAGGTGATTAGATTTTACAAACATTTGTTGATTGTGGTCCTTTGTCACCTTGGGTCACATCAAAGCTTACGCGTTCCCCCTCAGCAAGTGATTTGAATCCTTCGCCCTGAATCTGGGAAAAGTGAACAAACAGATCAGGTCCATTGTCCTGCTCGATAAAACCAAACCCTTTTGCCTCGTTAAACCACTTCACGCTTCCTTCTGCCATTTTTTTCTCCATGCTCCGCTCTGGGAGCTTTGTTTTGTGTAATTTCCCCGTCCCAAAAAACAAAAAAAGCCCAGGCTCAAGTGATCCTGTGCTTTGTTAGTTCTGACACTGCGTCAATTTACAGGCGGTGATTTTACACAAATATTCTTAAGATCATTCACGCTAGCATGGAAAGGTTCACAATAGCAATGGTTTAAAACATTATTTATATATTGATATTTAGACACACAAGTTGTTTTGCTATGGGAGGTCTATTCTTCCCCAAGCATGATACGGATGATTTCTCTGTCAGTCTCTTTCATTCCTTCACGGCCGAGCCGCCCAATGTTGTTAATTGTATTTTCTACCCCTTTCGTGACAATTCCATCACCTCCATAGAACTGCTGACCTTGCTCATACATATAAAACCCGAGAATGCCTGCATCGACAGATGATGCAATTTTAGCTGCACAGGATGGTTTTGCTCCATCGCAGATAATTCCGGAGACCGTGGCCAGAGCGTTAACGATGGTATGCGCTATTTGATCAAAGCGACCACCGTGAAGCCATGCTATGCCAGCTCCGGCTCCACATCCAGCACTGACCGCGCCACAGTAAGCCGATAGCCGTCCGATACCAGTTTTTTGGTGGATAGTGATCAGGTTTGAAACTACAAGTGCGCGCATTAAAGTTTCTCTATCTGATCCTAAATCCTGTGCGTAAACGATGACTGGCACGGAAGCTGTAATCCCTTGATTACCGCTCCCTGAAGCAATGACAACAGGGAGGTCACAGCCGCTCATTCTTGCATCTGAACCTGCGGCTGCCAGCGCCTTGGCGCGTATCTTAACATCATTATCCCAGGAACCGAGTAAGACCTTGCCGATGTTGGCACCCCAATCGTCTTTTAATCCTTCTTCAGCAATGGCCATGTTGTAGTCTATCTGCTGCTGTAATAGCTCTTCAATATCAGACAGGGCAACTGATTCGGCAAAGTCGAGGATATCCTTGACGTTCATGATCGAGCGATCAGTCAGTTTTTTAGTTGTTATTTCATCGCAATCTTGATTTGTGTAGATTGATTTACCATTTTGGGTCATTGAGACAATATTCGTGTGATAATGGGATATTTGAACACTTGCTGTTGATTCTCTGGATCCAACTGTGACGACCAAATCAAAAGTCAGGTCGCTACTTGATTCGGACACTCTTACATCTTTTGAGTCGAGAAAGTTTTTTATTTGTCGTTGCTGTTCGCTACTGACATCGGCAAGAACTTCTAGGATTTTTTCAGATTTTCCTGCAACAATACCAGCAACAGCAGAAGCCGCTAGACCTTTAAGGTCTCCGCTGTTTGGAACCACGACACTTTTAACGTTCTTGATAATATTTCGACTGGCTTCGACGATGACCCGATCCGGTTCCGTTCCAAGAATATCGCGCGCCTTTGCTGCTGCGTATGCAATGGCAATTGGTTCTGTACATCCCATAGCTGGAACGAGTTCTTCTTGCAGAATATTGAGATATGCCTGGTAGCGTTTGTCATCGGTCTGCATGGGAACGTCCTCCACATCTGTAAACATCGAATACCTATAAGATCAATATACTATAGTTTGTGAAACTTTCATTGCAGTTTTGAACTCTCGTTGGCAAAATACGATATTACATAGAAGGCTTTTTATTATGTGATCACATTTAAAGTTGATTAAGCGTGATGGCGTAAGGCAAGAAAGATATGTTCTATATTGTGGTATTCCTTCGGGAAGCTTGGATGAGGAGGACTGACCGATAGGTTTTGCTTTTTACCCTGTTGGTGGTGAGGTTGTGACTGCAACTTGTTTACTGAGTGTTTTTTTATGTTGAGATATTTGTAAATTTAAAGGAGATAGATTATGGGGAAAAAAGTTCTGGAAGAAGGAACTAAGCTGATGATTGACTTTGAAAAGCGTGGTGGGCTGGTTCCGGCTGTGGTTCAAAATGTCGCCGATGGTTGCATTTTGATGCTAGCTTATGTCAATCAATTGGCATTGGATACTACGTTTGAAAAGGGAATGGCAACATTCTGGTCAACTTCACGTAACGAACTTTGGACCAAAGGAGAAACCTCTGGTGATTTTCTCAAGATTATTGAGGTTCTTACTGACTGTGATCAGGATGCACTGGTTTTCCAGGTCCAACCGCAAGGTGCTGGGGCTTGTCACACCAAAAATCCAGAGAGTGGTCAAACTCGTGAGACCTGTTTTTACCGAAAGGTGGACCTTGGTGATCGGTCACTTAAGATGATCTGATTTTGATCATGGATAAAAATATATGAAAGGTCGCAAAAGGTTTGCGGCCTTTTTTTATGTGGGTTAGTGAGGGGGGATAACCTTTTCTTTGTCGGTTAAAGAGGTGTCTTTGGATCTTTCAATGGAAAGTGGCCTGTCTGGCTCAAAGCTGTTAAGGGAAAAGGTAATCGCCTGCTCCTGGTTCAGATTTGTATCATGCCGATTGTTCTAACCGTTGAACAAACAGCCCATTTCCTGGCTCCAGATGTTGGTTCCAACAGGCCCGTTCGTCGACATTTATTATTAGAATATTTGTTTTATCATCTTTTCTGCTATACCATTGGTGATAATTAATGCCATGCGTTTCATCATTTGCATGAATGAGGCGTATATAAGTTGTTCATTCCACCCGGTTTCTGTCTTTTGGGCAGATTAAGTGATTGTAACAAGGAGTTGATTGTGAAATTTTGTCTGACGTTTAAGCATAAAATGGCTCTCGTATTAGTACTGGCTGTCCTGGGATTTGTAATTGTCACGACTCTTGCGATCAGTGGCTTTTCGACGATGAGTAGGGTCTTGGTTCAGGCAGATTCTGTGGCTCGGAGTATTGGAGAAGCATCGCAGGTGCAATTGACGTTACTCACAATAGCAGATGATGGCCGGATTTTGCAACGAGATGGCGTTGACAACTTTCTCAGTGTTATGGACATGCGTTTAGAAGAGCACAGAGCAGCTCTGGAAAAGGAACTGACAGCGAGCGATGGTTCAGAATTGGCGAAGGATATCCTTTGGATTGATGCCGCTGGCAAGGAATTTCAAGAGACACTCCATCGCTATGCCAAGCTTAAAACCAGGATAGGGTTTGATGACAGCGAGGGACTGAGGTTACAGCTAATAGAAGCATGTGAGGTTGTAAAAAAAGCTATTATATTTGGTGGTTTCGATAAGTATATTTTAGAGTTACAGGTTAAAAGTAAGAATTATATGATGGAAGGGAGTCCAGAAAAAGCTCAGGAGGTTTCGTCATTTATTACTGACATCAGGACCCTTCTCGAAAAAAAAGGAATGTCAGATATGAGCCTCCAGAATGACATTTCCTTTGATCAGAAGATGCAAGAGTTTTCAGCTGTTTTTGAAAGCATTGTGATACCACGGAGCGAGCTTTTTAATGTTGAAACCCAGATCGGGACATTGCTGGAAAACATTAAAGAGCGCAGTAACGAGATGAAAGAAAATGGCAAGCGGCTGCTTGCTTCGAGTAATGCCTCTGCTGCTTCCGCTAAAAAATCTGCATTGTGGCTTATGATTGCTGGCAGTACGGTTGCAGGTATTCTCCTCTGTCTCGTCCTGATCTGGATTAGTTCTGATTTCCTGAAGTCGCTTAAAAAAGTCACGGGTATTGTTGACCAGATTTCGGATGGAGATATCCATATGGCTATAGAAACTGATCGCAAGGATGAGATCGGTATCTTGCTGAGCGCGATGGATAATATGGTCACAAAGCTTAAACAGGTCTGTACCGCGCTGGATTCTTTATCTGAGGGGGATTTGAGTTTTAATATTGAAACAGATACAGAGAAAAAAGATGAGCTGAGAAAAACTCTTTTGAAGGTACGTAACGACTTAAGCTCTATGGTAGGGCAGCAGATCGGAACCAGCCAGCAGATCTCTCACCGCAGCGTGAATGTGAGTGAACATTCTCAATCTCTATCAGAGGGAGCAACTGAATCTGCAGCTTCGCTTGAGGAAATTTCAAGTTCGCTCAGTGAGATGTCCAGTCAAACCAAGATTAATGCCGAAAATGCAAGTCAGGTTAACTCCTTGTCCAGTGATGCCAAAAGGGCTGCAGAAGAAGGCAATTCTCAGATGGAGCGTATGGTCGCTGCAATGGCTGATATCAGCGATGCTGGTCAAAGTATCAATAAAATCATTAAAGTTATCGATGAAATTGCTTTTCAGACAAATTTGCTGGCATTGAATGCCGCAGTAGAGGCAGCTCGTGCGGGGCAGCATGGCAAGGGATTTGCGGTTGTCGCTGAAGAGGTTCGCAACCTTGCGGCACGAAGTGCCAAGGCCGCATCTGAGACCACTGATCTTATTGCCGGATCGGTTGAAAAAACCAAGAATGGTGTCGAAATTGCTAATCTGACTGCAAATTCTCTGGAGAAGATATTTGACGGCGTTTCTAAGGTCTCTGATCTTGCCGAAGAAATCGCTTTTGCATCGAACGAACAGGCCAGTGGTATAGGTCAGATTAATGAAGGTCTTAGTTTGATTGACAGGGTTATTCAACAAAATACATCGACTGCTCAGGAAAGTGCCGTGTCGGCACAGGATCTTTCCAGTCAGGCAGCAGAATTGCTTGGTATGCTCAAGCGCTTCAAGCTCGATTCTTTCGATATGCAGGAAACGATTGCCTATAAGTCTTAGGGACACTAAAAGTAGAGTTTAGTTTCTGATTCTTTGATTCTTGAAGCAGGAGGAAAAGGCTGTTGTCGATTCCCCAAAAAGAAAACATCGACTCGTGAATGGATACTTTCTCTTCCTTAGTGTCTTGATAGTCTGACTGTGCTCGCATAGCTGTCCGCTCTTGAGCGGCGCCAGATTGAGCAGCTGCCATTTCTCTCATAGAGAGGTCTGCTTTATTGATAGATTTACGATCATATCAATAATGCAAGTGGCTTTGTTTGCGAGTATTCTCTTGATTCTTGGGTGGGGCGACTTATTATGTCAAAAATTCGACTTGTAGATGAAAGACTGGAAAAGGTTTAATTGGTTTTTTCCATTACAGCAAGAACAAAGCCGCACGCTGCTTACTGCCGTTTGCGGTTTTTTGTGTTTGCTGGTATGTGTTATTGTCCTGGAATTGGACAATAACCCTTGTTCTCATATCTTAGCAGTGATGTTCTGATCGACCTTTCCTGTAATGAGTCGCGATTGAACTGGTTTGACATGACGTTAGCTGGTCTTTTTGAAAGCAATGAAGGAAGCGTTCATTGGTGATTTAAGTCTGCGATTATACATATTGAGCTGCAGTTAATGATGATCATATATGTAACTTTATTAAACAAATTAAAAGTAATTCTGGAAGTGAGCTCATGATGACGTTTGTCGCAAAATTATTTCTATTTTCACTCTGTTCTTTTTTCTTTATAAAGGTTTCATGGAATACGTTAAAAGACATCTATTCTCATGGGTTTTATCGTTTTTTTGCTTTTGAAGGAATACTGGTCCTACTTTTATTAAATGAATCTGAGTGGTTTTTAGATCCTTTTTCTCTGAGGCAGCTAATGTCGTGGCTGATGCTTGTCTCATCTCCTGCGATTGTTGTGTCTGGGGTATATTATTTAAAACGTATCGGAGGACACGCCAGTCGTGAAACAGAAACAAATTTCAATTTTGAGAATACAGAAAAACTTGTGACCGTAGGTATCTATAGATATATCCGGCACCCAATGTATTCTTCACTACTTTTTTTGAATTGGGGCATCGTGTTGAAAAGCATAAGCATGCCGTCCATTTTTCTAGGAGTGCTTGTTAGTCTCTTTCTTTATGTTGCAGCGAAAACTGAAGAGAGGGAGAATGTTGATCATTTCGGTGATGATTATCTTTCTTATGCAAAGGATGTCAAAATGTTTATCCCTTTTGTTGTTTGATTCTTTTTGCATCTCCATGATCCGATATGTATCAATGTTCTTTTCCCTTTTTGTTTATAAAAGGAATTGCATTGTTAGAAAAATATATGAGTTAGTGGCTGTTTTCTGACAGTAAATTAGTACTTTACACCATCATTTTTTGTTGTCTTCTCCTGTTTTTATTTTATCCTATGTGGTTTTTTTAATAGCTGTGATAACATGTTTTTTTCAATATTAGCAGGATGGTTTTGTTTTTTTCTTAAGGACCTTTATCTTCTGTTTCGGGTTAGAGGTTTTTCGTATACGGATCAACTTGCAAAATATTCTGCTGTTTATATGAACGTCAATCTGAAGAAAAACAGGAGGACAGATGCCTATCAAAAGAATTTGGCATGGTTGGACAGCGCAAGGAAATGCCGATAAATATCAAGCACTTCTTATTGACGAAGTCTTTCCTGGTATAGAAGAGAAAAAATTACCCGGCTATCTGAGTATTGAACTTCTTCGACGTGAGCTTAACGATGAAGTTGAGTTCATTACGATTATGACCTTTAAAACATTGCAAAACGTCATTCAATTTCAAGAGCAGGACTGTCCACGATGTTATGTCCCGGAAAAAGCTCTAAAATTGCTGAAGCATTGGGACCAGGTCTCAGCACATTATGAAGAAGCTGAATCACGATATTATCAACAGGACGAAGATTGAGCTTATGGATATTTAAACGTTTTTTGTGATTTATCAGAGTCTATCGTGCCGGTAAGTGCGTTTATTCTTCTCATCTGAACAAATCGACAAAGGCGATATGGTTTCTTATATCGCCTTTGTCGAACCCCTTAATAATCTCCCCAGGCCCATGAACATCTATGCTAAGTTGCCATCCAACAATCTAAGATGTGTAGGCTTGTTGTTTATGTGTTACCAATCGACACAGTCAAAAATGTTTTTTGAAGGAAAGAATCAATGCAGATTACAAATGAAGAACGAGATGCCGTTTATAAAACGATCTATGCGAGGCGGGACGTCAGAGGGGAATATAAGCCGGATGATATTCCGGACGAAGTGTTAATGAGGGTTTTAACGGCAGCTCATCATGCTCCTAGTGTCGGTTTTTCACAACCTTGGGATTTTGTTGTTGTGAAAGATAAACAAGTAAAACAGCAAGTCAAGCAAGCTTTCCGGGTTGCTCATGACAGTGCCGCTGAAATGTTTGATGGGAAAAAAAGGGACCAATATAAAACATTTAAGCTTGAGGGAATCATGGAGGCCCCAGTGGGCATCTGTGTGACCTGTGACAGGTTGAGAAATGGCCCGGTTGTCATTGGGCGCACAGCAATACCTGAAATGGATTTGTACAGCACTGTTTGTGCTGTGCAGAATTTGTGGCTGGCGGCACGGGCAGAGAATCTGGGTATGGGCTGGGTTAGCATTATTGATAACCCGACCCTTCAGAATATTTTGGGCATTCCTGAGCATATTGTGCCAATTGCGTATTTATGTCTTGGCTATGTCAGTAAGTTCCATGATAACCCTGAATTAGAGCAAGCGGGTTGGTTGCCAAGGGCAAATATTGATGGTTTGATCCATACTGATCGTTGGTAAAAGGATCAAATACTGCTCAGGGGGCGTGAGATATAAAGCCGTGTAGGCGCATGATCACTGATGGATTTGAAATCAAGGGTGGAATAGCGTCGGCCAGTTCTTTTGTTTCGATCTGATGCGGAGCTCTGAAAAAGAGCCTCATTCGCTGTGAGATTTTAACATCCACAGCCACAATTATGGCAAACTTTACGATGAGCATCTTCCGGGACGATGGTCTCAGCCGCAAATGCAAGTCGGCTGACACCCCGTTTGATGTCATCCAGAAGGTTGCATTCTTTGCTTTCACCGATGATATGACCCAAACAGGGATTTCCTGTGCCTGATTCTGATGACCTTAGACGTATTGCATTGAGGATATCTCCATATCCCTGAACGTCGACAGAGATTGTCTCTTCCTGCGAAAAGCGAACACCAACTCCAGCAGACTGCAGTTCGGTGTTAAGCTCTTCAGCAAGTTGAGCAATGCTTTGTGCGCTAAGATCGTAGCGCCAGTCGCTGATGAAATTGCGTTGGTAAAGGGCAATGGTGATCTCTTTGTTCATGTTGTTTGGCCTTATTATTGAGTTCATCCTGCTTTGATCGTAAAAAAATAGCTGAAAGTCCTTTTTTTGACAAGTCGGTTACTGGCTTTATTGGCTTGTTTGGTGATGACCGCTAGTCTCTTGATGACCTGTCTGGACTTTTTAGTAAATGTTCAGTGGCTCTGTTTAGCAATTCACATCTGTATTTCTTTGGGGTATTCTTCAATGCTATCTCAATGGAATGGAAAAAGAATATGTCTGAAATACAATCACACCGTTTACCTCCTCAGAACCTTGAGGCCGAAATGTCCGTTCTGGGAGGGGTTCTTCTTGAAAATGAGGCGATGAGTCGGGCTTTGGAATTTTTAACTCCAGCTGATTTTTATCGCGAAAGCCACCGTAAGATTTTTCATGCCATGCTTGGTTTAGGGGAGAAAAACGAACCTGCTGATCTGGTGACCCTGACTGCTGAATTGAAAAATCGTAATGAGTTGGATGATGCTGGCGGAAGTTCCTATCTGGCGACCCTTGTTGACTATGTTCCAACTGCGGCAAATATCACTTATTACTGTAAAATTGTTAAAGAAAAAGCTGTTGCGCGAAAACTGATTGAGGTCTCGACTGACATCGCCACAAGTGGTTATGAGGGTGGCGATATGGAGAGTATCCTTGATCAAGCTGAAAAATCAATCTTTGAGATTTCGGAGAACCGAGTTCGACCATCCTATTACCCTGTGCGTGATATTCTTAAAGATACCTTCAAGGCGATAGAAAAACTGTATGAGCGAAAAGAGCTCGTTACGGGAGTTCCGACTGGTTATACCGATCTCGACAAGATGACAGCTGGATTACAGCCCAGTGATTTGGTTATTGTTGCTGGACGTCCATCAATGGGGAAGACCGCATTTGCTTTGAACCTTGTTGAGTATGCGACAACAAACTCAGAAAAACCGGCTCCAGCCGTTATTTTTTCGTTGGAGATGAGTAAGGAGCAGTTGGTACAACGTCTGCTCTGTTCTCTGGCTAAGGTTGATGCGGGCCGGATGCGAACTGGTAACCTGGGTGAGTCTGACTGGCCTAAGCTAACGATGGCAGCTGGGCAACTGAACGAAACGGAACTCTATATTGATGATACCCCGGCCATTACTGTTCTGGAACTGAGATCGAAATGCCGAAGACTGGCTGCTGAACATGGCCTTGGTCTGATCGTAATCGATTACCTTCAGTTGATGCGTGGTAGCAATCCTGAAAGTCGGCAGCAGGAAATTTCTGAAATCTCCCGTTCACTAAAAGCCTTGGCTAAAGAATTGAGTGTACCGGTCGTTGCATTGTCACAGTTGAACCGGTCACTTGAAAGTCGTACTGACAAGCGTCCTATGATGGCTGACTTGCGGGAATCGGGTGCGATTGAGCAGGATGCTGACGTTATTATGTTTGTTTACCGTGATGCTGTTTATTGCGATGACTGTAAAAGTCGTGAGCGGACATGTGAAAAGGGGCATGATAGGGACGCTGAGATTATCATCGGTAAGCAGCGTAATGGACCTATTGGAACCGTTCATCTGACCTTTAGGGGGGAATTTACCCGGTTTGAGAATCAGTCTAAACGTGAAGATGATGGTTACTAAGAGTGAAAAGTAGCAGGTGTTGCTCGCACACCTGCTACGTCTCCCTTTTTTGCTATGCCGCTTTTGCTGTCATCTGTATCTGCTCTGCCCATTGATGTGCTTCCAGATAAGCGGACAGTAGCACCGCATCCTGCTCACAAACCGTTCCTGATTGTTGCATCACTTGATACTCAACTGTCTTAATTACTTTGAGAATCTGTCCCAAAGTCCCATCATGAGTAAGAATGGCTTTGGCAATTTCCTCTTGCAAAGGAAGTTGTCTTAAAAATTCATCAACGTCGATACCAAATAATAAATGAACACCTGACAGAAGTCCGATCAGGAATGCTTGATCGGAACGGATGGAGAGTGTGGCGGCAGCATAGTTTTCGCAAGCCTTAGCCCGAGTCAGGACTAAATTTATAGCGCCAACGCTGCTTGCACTATCATTTAACATCGACATCATCATAATCCATTTGCGAACTTGAATGATCCCAAGGAATACGACAGCATCTCTAATGGATTTTATCGGACGTAAAAGCTCACAGGCCGGACTGTTGGCAATTTTTAGGAGTTGAGTGGCGAGACTCGGATCTCTGCTAACGATAGCGACCATTTCTTCAATATCTATTTCTGGTAAGCTTGTCGCGTTGATTGTTGCTATCGAATTGTTGATTTTTCCTCGAATTGATTGACCCTGAACTTCTGTCGGTTTTGCCAAGAAATACCCTTGGAAGAGCCTGAATCCCATGCTGTTAAACTGGATGTATTGCTCTTCTGTTTCAACCCGTTTGGCTGCCCAAACAATATGTGGACGTATAAATGTTGACTGTTTGTGGAGGTTCTTTTCAAGTGACTTGTCGAGGGCATCGACTTTGAGATAATCGATATGATCAAGAATCGGTATGAGTCGTTCATCAAAGTTAAAATCATCTAGAGAAAAACTGAAGCCTACCTGTTTCCATGCCTTTATTCGATCAACCAATTTGTGTTTGAAGTCTAGAGATGATGATAGTTCTATCACCACTTTATCTGGAGGCAGGGGAGGGTACCCATTGGAATAGAGTGATTTTTCAGGTAGATTGATGAACATTTTGGGGGAGCATTTGTTCAATTGGTCACCGATTCCTGTGCACAGGTTTAGGATGACTTCACTGGTTGCTTGTTCCTCACCATACTCGCAGGCCGAAGCAAAGAATTCGTGACGAAACAGCAACTCCGTTCCGTAAATATCTTTATTTGCTGTATAGATAGGTTGGCATGCGAGTAATAGCTTTTGTGTGGGCATATGATCTCCTTGGTGATCAATGCCACGGTACCTGGCCTCAAACAAAAAACCCTTCTTCGCACCGAAGAAGGGTTGGTCTTTGTCGTGTCTTCGGCAACCCGGCTGTCCCAGTAGGACCCGTGGCTTTGCGTCCTCGGGTTGCCCCGAGTTTGCCATTTTCGTTTGTTCTTCCAATTTATCGATTTATCGAGCAACAATCAAGTTTTCTAATTATTTTAAAGGACTGAAATTATTGCTCTGTACCATTGTCTCCGCGTTTGACTGAAATTTCTAAGGTTCTGATTTTTTTTCTCAGCGTATTGCGATTAATCCCAAGAATTTCAGCCGTTCGAACTTGATTCCCTCTTGTTTTGGCCAGGACGATGTTGATCAGCGGTCTTTCGACTTGATGGAGAACCATTTCATAGAGGTTATTCATCTCTTGAAGGTTCATCTGGGCCAGAGAGTTCTGTAGTTTCCTGACGACCAGCGCCTCAAGTGACTCGTCTTGGCTACTGACAGTCTCCTCTCCACCACAGAGTCCTGGGAAGTCAGAAGGGGTAAGAATATGGTTGGGAGAGAGTAATGCCGCTCTTTTGATGACGTTTTCCAATTCCCTGACATTTCCGGGCCATTCGTGCGATTTAAGGAGTTCGAAGGCTTCTGGAGAACATTCCATATTGTCGATGCCGAGGTCCTGCTGTGCTCTCTGAAGGAAAAATTCGGCCAGCATGGGGATGTCGTCACATCGATCACGCAGTGCTGGAAGATTGATCGGTACCACATTAAGCCGGTAATAAAGATCTTCGCGGAATAGCTTCTTTTTGACCAACTCTATCAGGTTCTGATTTGTCGCAGCAACAATACGGACATCGACCTGGATTGTCTGGCTTCCCCCTGTTCGAGTAATTTCTTTTTCTTGTAGGACTCTCAGAAGTTTCGCTTGGAGTTCCAACGGCATATCTCCGATCTCATCAAGGAAAAGGGTCCCTTGATCGGCCTGTTCGAATTTCCCACTCTTGCGCTCTGTTGCACCAGTAAAAGCTCCACGTTCATGGCCAAAAAGTTCACTTTCCAGGAGATCATGGGGAATTGCTGCACAGTTAAGAGCTATAAAAGGTTTTCCCAGTCGTGGGCTATTGATATGAATAGCTCTGGCAATCAACTCCTTGCCAGTTCCGCTTTCTCCTGCCACCAGAATTGTGACATCAGAACCGGCGACGCGACCGAGTGTTTTGTAGACTTCTTGCATTGGTTGACTGTTGCCAATGATGGACCGACCGAAACTGTATTGATCTTGTAGTTCCTCTTTCAGTTGGTCTATCTGCTCGGTTACCTCGGCTGCTTTTTCAGCTTTGAGGATAATTCCATTCAGAGCTGTGAGGTCAAACGGCTTGGTCAGGTAGTCGTATGCACCGTGTTTCATTGCACTGACAGCATGTTCCATTGTCGCTTCAGCCGTCATAATGATGACGAGCATGTCAGGAGCGTTGGAGCGGAACTCTTTTAACAGATCGAGCCCTTGGACGCCTGGCATTTTGATGTCAAGGACAGCCAAATCGTAGTGATTTTTGCTGGCAAGTGCTCTGGCTTGGGATCCATCCTCCGCAAGATCAACCATGTAACCTTGTTTTTTGAGTGCTTTTGATAGGACCCAGCGGATGCTTTCCTCGTCATCGGCAACGAGAATGCGTTTAATTGACATCGATTTTGCCTTTGTTGTTTTGGTTGGGGGTGTGCATGTGCCTTAGAGGCAGGGAAACTCGGGTAAGAGTTCCCCGCTTCGGCAGATCTTTAAATTGTAGTAGTCCATCATGATCACTAATGATTTTCTGACAAGTCGCAAGGCCGAGACCGCTCCCCCCTGATTTTGTCGTATAGTAGGGGGTGAAAATCTTCTGTAATTCAGCTTTTGTAATGCCGGGGCCTTCATCGTAAATATTAACCTGAACGATCGGAGTTGGCTGGTTTCCTGGAAGGCTCAAGTGGTATTCCGAATCGATTCGGCTTTCAACTTTGATATCTGTCATATCTGCCGTTGCTTCACAGGCATTTTTGATCAGATTGAGGAAGAGTCGAATCAGTAGATCACGGTCACCGGGAATGTCAGGAATGCTCGGATCCGGTTGTAGTATTATTCCAATGTTCCGCTCAGAGGTTGAATGTTTTTGAAGCGCTACAACCTCATCAAGTAATTGGTTCAGGTTCACCATTTCCAATTTAACGCGGCGTGGTTGAGCCAGGTTGAGAAGTTCCTCAATGATACGGTTGATGCGATCGACTTCACGGATGATTAACTGAGTATGCTCTTGCAGTTCATCATCTTTATCGAAATCCATCTGCATTAATTGGGCAGAACCTTTTATTCCTCCGAGTGGATTTTTGATTTCATGAGCAAGTCCTGCTGCCATGGTCCCAACCATACTCAAGCGGTCAGCATGTCGGATGGTATTTTCCAGTGATTTGACCTGAGTTAAATCATGAAGAATAATAATGGCCCCTTGCTGCGATCCATGATGAGCAAAAATAGGTGATACTGTAACACTGACGGGTCTTTTTTCTTGTCGACTGCGACTGTGCAGGGTCACCGTTTCATGATCCGAAATTGAGCGGCCTTCATCGAGGACAACTCGGGTCAGGCGGCAGAGGGTTTCCTGTATCTTAAAACAGGTGAAAAAAGACTGTCCAACACTCTTTTTTTCAGAGATTCCGGTGAAATGCTGAGCTGCAGGATTGAAGACAGTGATCATTCCCTGTTGATCGACAGCAATGATAGCATCATCCAGATTATCGAGGATCATGGCATAATTTTGAGTGGTAAAATGTTGACTGCTCATGCTGCACGATTCTGAAGGAAGAAGCTCTTGGTTGTCTCCTGAAGTTGAGATATTGTTGTTATCTGTTGCAGGGCTGAACGAAAATGGCTGGCACCCGAGAGACCGCGGGCGTACCAGGACATATGCTTACGCATCTCAAGCAGAGCTTTATGTTCTCCAAACTGCGCCAGATGAAGATCGAGGTGGTCGAGTGCTGTAAGGCAAATTTCGTCCGGATCTGGTGTGGTGTATTTACGGCCCTCAATCAGATCGAGAATCTGTCTTATGATCCATGGGTTACCATATCCGCCCCGACCTATCATGATGGCATCGCAACCGGTCTCCTGAAACATTTTTATACCAT
>Ga0193952_1000588_pt1 | contig 14904 bp, 10 predicted proteins | sample BB_3_MG_FD_140368 | JGI IMG/M metagenome (GOLD analysis project Ga0193952, IMG submission 140368) | Microbial mat bacterial communities from the Broadkill River, Lewes, Delaware, United States - BB_3_MG | ecosystem: Environmental > Aquatic > Freshwater > River > Microbial mats | place: USA... | reverse complement strand
GCTAGATAAGTTGGCTAAAATTAATGTTATTCATAATAACAAAGCATCGAACTTAAAATCAAGCTTAACTAAGCACGTTAACGCGCTTTAATTAGCAATTAAGATATTTATAAAACGCCTCCGATTTCGGTAGGCGTTTTTTGTCTTTCTTAAGTTTTTTGAATTTGAAAAAAGCCTTCTGAAACCCTCGTGGCACTAAGCACAAAAAACGTGCTTAGGTTTTAGGTAAAACGTGCTTAGGTTTTTTAAAAACGTCGTTACGTTTTGTGTAAAACGTAACGACGTTTTTTTATTAATCTAATTGCCGTTTTTAAATTCATCGAAAATATCGGTAAAATTCAGTTTGTTTTCCCAGTTTTGCTCTTGTGTTAATTGCGATATTTTTTCTAATCGATCAGCAAAATCGTTTTTTAATTTATTGGCCGTGATGTATTGAATAGTTTCTTGATAACATTTTAGATTGTTTGGAAAGAAACTAGCCTTTACCCAACTGTACTTTGCCTTATATTTTTGAGCTACTTCAATATTATATAACATTATGTCGGCAATAAGGTGGGGTTCTACCCCTAATCGCGAAAAATGTTTTACATAATTAGTAATTGTTGATCGGCGCATTTTTGAGCGTTTTGCTCGGGTAGGGAAGTATTCTTTTAATAATTTTGCTTTGCACTCTTCAATTAGTTTTTCTTCCTGAGGGTTAAAAACAAAATCGTAGTATTCTTTAACCTCTTTAAATTTTTCGTAAAGCTCAATTATTTGTTCTTCGAGCTGTTTTTTTGTTAGCTCTTTTGTGTATTTCTTTAATTCGCGCTTGCTCATGTGAGTAAAGGTAGCAAGATTTTTTTTATGTCAATATTATAGTATAGACACACTGCTGCGTGTCTATACATTATATACAGCTTTTATTGTAAAGCTATTAAAATACGGTTTTAACAATATTGTAAATATTATCGGCCTTACCCATAGTGTAATAGTGTATTACTGGTACCCCCGCTTTTTTTAACTCTTTACTTTGTTGTGTAGCCCATTCTATTCCAACCTGCCGTACAGATTTGTTGTTGTTGCATTTGTTAATTTCGCATGTTAGTTCTTTTGGTAAATCGATGTGAAATATCTTTGGTAATATTGTTGAATGGTCGATAATTGATACTGGTTTTATTCCCGGAATAATTGGGACTTTTATTCCTGCTTTTCTGCATTTATCAACGAAGTCGAAATATTTATTATTATCAAAAAACATTTGTGTAACAATGTATTTTGCTCCAGAATTTATCTTCTGTTTAAGAATTTCCATGTCGGAATATTCGTTTGGACTTTCGATATGTTTTTCGGGATAAGCTGCTACGCCCATGCAGAAGTTGGTTGCTGCATTTTGTTCAACAGTTTCGTTTAAAAAAATACCTTTGTTCATATTAGCTATTTGTTTGACTAAATCAACAGCATATTTATTACCATCTTTTTTTTCGGTAAACTTTATTTCCGATTTAAGAGGGTCGCCACGAACAATAAGTACGTTGTTTATTCCTAAAAAGTTAAAGTCAATTAAAGCCTCTTCGGTTTCTTGTTTTGAGAACCCTCCGCAAATAATATGAGGAACAACTTCGGTAGAATATTTATGTTTAATTGCAGCAGTAATACCCACTGTACCTGGGCGTTTGCGTTGAACAATAGGCTGTAATAGTCCTCCTGTTAATTCTTTGTATGTTATCTCTTCGCGATGATAAGTAACATTAATATACTTGGGCGAAAACTCCATTAAAGGGTCTAATGTGTTATATATTGATTGAATATTATTTCCTCTTAACGGAGGTAGTATTTCGAAAGAGACCAGTGTCTCTTTAGTATTATTAAGTAGTTCGGCTATGTTCATTTTAGTTATTTGTAATTTAAAATTGTGTGGAATAGATTTTCTGTTTCGTCAATTGATATTCCTTGTCTGTTTGCATAGTCAGAAACCTGATTGAGACTTATTTTGCCAATATTAAAGTATTGTGCCTTGGGGTGAGCATGTATCCATCCTGATACCGATGCTCCTGGATTCATTGCAAAATTCTCGGTAAGTTGTATTCCTGTATGCTCTTCGGCTTTTAATAAATCGAATATTATTTTTTTCTGACTGTGATCGGGGCAAGCGGGATATCCAGGTGCAGGTCGAATACCAGTGTATTCTTCCTTGAGCATTTCAGATATAGTTAAGTTTTTGTTTTTGCAGAATCCCCAAATATCTGTTCGTACTTTATGATGCATGTATTCGGCAAGAGCCTCGGCCAGTCTGTCGGCAATTATTTTTAGCATAATTGCCGAATATGAATTTCCTTCTAATTCGAACTCGTTTATTTTTTCTTGTAAATTAATTCCAGCAGTAACAGCAAACGCTCCTATGTAGTCTTTAATATTAGAATATGTTGGCGCTATAAAATCGGCTAGTGATAAATTTAATTCACCATTGTTTTTTTTCTGTTGATTGCGTAAATGTTTTACAGAAGCTATTTGCTTGTTGTAGTCATTTGTATCGTAAATATTAATGTTATCGCCATTTGAGTTTGCAGGGAATATTCCTACAACAGCATTAGCTTGTATCCAGTTGTTTTGTTTAATGTGGTTTATCATGTCAAGAGCTTCGTGGTGTAATTTTTTTGCCTGTTGGCCTATAACTGGATCTGTTAATAATTGTGGATATAATCCGTTTAATTCCCATGCGCGGAAAAAGAAATTCCAATCGATAAATGGAGTAATAGTGTCGATATCAATATTTCTGAAAACAGTAACTCCTAATTTGTTTGGAGTTTTAATAATTGTGTTGTGCCAGTTTGTTTTAAAACCGTTTTTTTGTGCTTCGACAAGCGATATATACTCTTTATTTATTTGTCGTTGTTTAAATTTTTGTTGTTCTAACTTGTATTGTTGTTTTATTTGTTTGTGAAAAGTTTCTCTGTTGTTAATAAGGTTGTTTATAGTTCCGCTTGTTCGCGAAGCATCTTTAACATGAACCACAGGAGCATTATAGTGAGGTGCAATTTTAACTGCAGTATGCATTACCGATGTTGTTGCCCCACCAATTATTAATGGAATTGAAAGATTGTTGTCTTGCAAAAGTTTGGCAACTGAAACCATTTCGTGTAAAGAAGGAGTTATTAACCCACTTAGTCCTATAATATCGGCCTTTTCGGAAATAGCAGTCTCAATAATTTTCTCGGCAGGCGTCATTACGCCTAAGTCAATAACTTCGTAATTGTTGCACGAAAGAATAATGCCAACAATGTTTTTACCAATGTCGTGCACGTCGCCTTTTACTGTAGCCAAAATAACTTTTCCCGCTTTTGATGATTTGCCGGAAACAGAGTTGTTCTGTTTAATAAGAGGTTGAAGTATGTCAACAGCTTTTCGCATAACACGAGCGCTTTTTACAACCTGAGGAAGAAACATTTTCCCTGCACCAAAAAGGTCACCAACAGTTTCCATACCATTCATTAAAGGTTGTTCTATTATGTCTATTGGATTGGGGTATTTACTGAGTGCTTCTGTAATATCGTCGGTAACAAACTCAGTAATTCCTTTTATTAGTGAATGGTTTATACGCTCTTCAAGTGATAATTTACGCCACTCTTTTTCTTGACTGTTTTTGATGTTTTGGTTTGATAATTTATCAGCAAAGAATGTTAATCTTTCTGTGGCATCTATTCTTCTGTTAAGAATTACATCTTCTGTTAGTTTTAATAAATCAGGTTTTATGTTGTCGTAAATTTGCAACATCGACGGATTAACAATTCCCATGTCGAGACCATTATTAATTGAATGAAAAAGAAAGACTGAATGCATCGCCTCGCGTACATAGTTATTTCCTCTGAACGAGAATGAAACATTGCTAATTCCACCACTAATTTTTACATGCGGAAGATTTTCTTTAATCCATTTACATGTTTTTATAAAATCGACAGCGTAATTGTTATGTTCTTTTATACCTGTAGCTATAGCCAAAACATTAGGATCGATTATAATGTCGTGTGCTGCGAATTTTACCTTCTTTGTGAGAATGTTGTAAGCTCGGCTAGCAATTTCTGACTTGCGATAAAAAGTGTCGGCTTGCCCTTTTTCGTCGAAAAGCATAACAACAATTGCAGCACCATATTTTTTAATTGTTGATGCGCGTTTAATAAAAACTTCTTCGCCCTCTTTTAAACTTATAGAATTTACAATTGATTTTCCTTGTGTGCATTTTAGGCCAGCTTCAATTATGTTAAAATCTGATGAGTCTATCATTATTGGTAGCTTAGATATGTTAGGCTCCGAAGCAATTAGATTAAGGAATTTTTTCATGGCTTGGCAACCATCAATTAGAGCGTCATCCATGCATACATCTATAATTTGAGCTCCTCCTTCTACTTGTTCTTCGGCAATGGCAATTGCCTCTTCGAATTTATCTTCACGTATTAGTCGTGCGAATTTTGCCGATCCAGATACATTTGTTCGCTCGCCAATGTTTATAAAGTTTGACGTTTTGTCTACTTTAAGTACTTCTAACCCCGATAATATTGTTGAAGTATTACCATTTGGTATTGTTCGTGGTGAGTATTTTGATGCTATTTGGGCAATAACTTTAATATGTTCGGGTGTTGTTCCGCAACAACCTCCAATTATATTTACCAATCCATCTTTAATAATACTCTCAATAGCCGTGCCCATATTAATGGCATCTTGTGTGTATTCGCCTAATTCGTCGGGTAATCCAGCGTTAGGATGCGACGAAACAGCAAACTCAGCGATGTCTGAAAGAGCTTTTATATATGGTTTTATTTGATTTGCGCCAAAGGCACAGTTTAATCCAATGCTTATTGGATTAGCGTGTGAAAGCGATGTGTAAAAAGCTTCTACTGTTTGTCCTGATAAAGTTCTGCCCGAAGAATCGGTAATTGTTCCCGAGATCATAATAGGAATTTGGCAACCCTTTTCTTCTTCAATTTCTTTAATAGCAAATATTGCAGCCTTAGCATTTAAAGTGTCAAAAACTGTTTCTATTAAAAGAATATCGGCACCACCATCGAGTAATCCTTTCGCTTGTACGGAATATGAGTTAACCAATGTGTCGAAGGTAACTTTTCGGAAAGATGGATTGTCAACATCTGGCGACATTGATGTTGTTTGATTTGTTGGGCCCATTGATCCAGCAACAAATCGGGGTTTGTTAGGATTGGCTTTAGTAAAGATATTGGCTGCCTCTTTTGCTATTTTTGCCCCTTCGTAATTTATCTGATAAACATAATCTTGAGTAAGATAATCGGATTGGGAAATGTTAGTTCCATTAAAAGTATTAGTCTCAATAATATCGGCTCCAGCATCGAGATACTGTTTGTGTATTTCTTTAATAATATTAGGTTGAGTGATACACAGAATGTCGTTGTTGCCAATTAAATTGCAACTGTGATTTGAAAATTGTGTTCCGCGAAAATCGTTCTCTGTTAAATTATACTGTTGTATTAACGATCCCATTGCACCGTCAAGAACTAAAATTCTATTTTTTAGTTGATCTTTTATGTAGTTAATGTTATTCATAATTGTTGTTTGTAAGAGCAATAAAGACATCGAGAGATGGAATAATGTCTTTTATAGCTATAAGCGATGATAATTTTATTTTGCCTGTAACATAATTGAAGTTATTACCGTTGTGCTTTTCGTAGATTTCGGTAAAATTGAAGTGTTTTAGTTCGTTGGAATTTGAATATCGTAGATAAATAACTAGATAGTTATTAGTATTGTAAACTGGTGGGTTGAAGTATTCTAGTTTCTTATATTCATACCTATAATTATAACTAAGTGCGGTTATATCGGAAAGAACTGCCGAACCAGTTGGGTTTCCTCCAGCTCCTTTTCCAAACATAAACTGCTTGTCGTAAAATTCGCCTTTAATAACTACGCCGTTATATTCTTGTTCGACATTGTAAATGTATTTCGATTGGTTTACCAGACGCGGAATTACATAAAGAGAAAGTTGGTTTTTCGAAATTTTATAAACTTCCCCAACAAGTTTTATTTTGCAACCTTTTTCTTTAGCATATTCAATATCCTTATTGTTAATATTTGATATTCCTATTCTAAAAATATCAGACGGACAGATATATACTCCAAATCCATGGAGAGTTAGAATAACTAGTTTGTAAAGAGAATCGAAGCCGTCTACATCAAATGTAGGATTGCTTTCGGCAAACCCTTTTTCTTGCGCCTCTTTTAGTGCTTCTGAATATATTTGGTTACTGTTGAAAAGACTCGATAGAATATAGTTTGACGAGCCATTTAATATTCCTGTAATTTTTGTTAGTAGATCGTTGTCATAGTACTCTTCTAAATTTCTTATTACAGGTATGCTGCCACAAGCCGATGCATCGTATAGTAATGAGACATTGAAAGTTTTTTGTAGCTGAATTAATTCTGGTAGGTTTTCAGCAATCATTTTTTTGTTTCCAGAGACAACGTTTTTGCCATTTTTAAGTGCAGAAGAAACAATTTTGTACGACTCAGTAGGGTCGTCGATGAGTTCAACAACCAAATTTATGTTGTTATCGTGCAAGATATCGTTGTGACAAAAAGAGAAAATATCACTATCGATTAGTCTCTTTTTAGATTTGTCTTTGACAACAATTTTACTAATTTCTATGCGTGTTGTTTGTACATGCTTTATTACATCGTATAAGCCTCGGCCAACAACACCAAAACCAAAAAGGCCAATGTTTAGTTTACTGTTCATGCTCTAATAGTTTATTTACAATTTGGAAAATTTTGTCTGTTTCTATTAAAAAACCGTCGTGGCCAAAATCTGATGAAATAATTTCTAGCGACGAGTTTTTAATGTTATTTGCCAAAAACTGTTGTTCTGTATTTGGGAAAAGTATATCGGTGTTAATTCCAATAATTGAAGTTTTGGCTTTAATTGTTTTTAATGTCTCTTCTGCATTTTGTTCTTCTTTTGCAATATTGTGTGAGTCGAAAGCATTTAGTAGACAGAAATATGAAATGGCATTAAATCTTAATAATAACTTGTTCCCCTGATAATTTTGGTAGGATATGGCTTTGTGAATGTTGTTTTCGTTATAGCCTTGTTGTGTATTATTATAGGCATCGTAATTTCTGTAGCTTAATAGAGCAATTGCTCTGGCTGCTTTTAAACCTAATCGGCCAGCGTCTTGACGATTTTCTGTCCATGTTTGATCGGCTCTTATTGCCATTCGCTGAGCTTCGTTAAAGGCAATAGACCAAGGAGTAGCTTGATAACCTGTTGCAATAAGACATAGTTTGTTTATTAATAGAGGTTCGGTAATAGACCATTGCAATGCTTGAAAACCTCCTACAGATCCACCAATTAAAAGCTCTATTTTGTTTATTTGTAAATGGGCTTTTAATATTTGGTGCGCTTTAACAATATCGTTTATTGTTATTTCAGGGAAATTGTGATAGAAAGGTTCGTTTGTTTTAGTATCGATAGAAAGAGGTCCTGTTGTGCCATATGTCGATCCTAAAATGTTTGCACATAGAACAAAATATTTATTTGTATCGAAAGCTTTTCCTTGGCCAACACTGTTTTCCCACCAGTTGTTAATATCTGAATTTGCAGTAAGAGCATGACAAACCCAAATTACATTACTCCTATGATTGTTTAGTTTACCAGCAGAATGATATGTAATATTTAAGTTATGCAGCTTTTTACCGTTCTCTAAAACTAAAGTTTCATTGGTTGATAATATTTTTCTTTTCATGCATATTATTATTTAAGCTTCAAGATCTATTTTGTTGAATGATTGCTGAAAATCATTTTTTATATCTTCAATGTTTTCTATACCAACCGATACTCGCAATAGAGTAGGAGTTATTCCAGCTGCTTGTTGTTCTTCATTTGAAAGTTGCTGATGAGTTGTAGCCCCAGGTTGAATTATTAGAGTTCTTACGTCTCCAACATTTGCTAGGTGGCTTGTAAGTTTTAGATTGTCAATAAAGTTTGATGTTTGTTCTTTAGAGCCATTTATTTCGAAAGTAAGTACACCTCCGAACCCATTTTTTAAATATTTTTTACCATTTGTGTAATATGGATTGTTGTTTAATCCAGGGTAATTAACACTTTTTACTTTTGGGTGATTTTGTAGCCATTGTGCTAGTTTTAAAGTGTTATCAACATGACGTTGAACCCGTAATGATAATGTTTCTAAACCTTGTATTAGTAAAAATGAGTTAAATGGACTTATGGCAGGGCCAAAATCGCGTAACCCTTCAACTCTTGCTCGAACAATAAAAGCTAAGTTTTTAAACGATTCCCAGAATTTAAGGCCATGGTATCCTTCAGAAGGTTGAGTAAATTGTGGGAATTTTCCGTTTCCCCAATTGTAGTTTCCTCCGTCAATAATAACTCCACCAATAGAAGTGCCATGTCCCCCAATCCATTTAGTTGCCGATGAAACTATAATGTTTGCTCCTAATTCAATAGGCCTGCATAAATATCCGGCAGCTCCAAAAGTGTTGTCAACAATTAGTGGTAAATCGTATTTTTTGGCTAAAGTTGATAATGATTCAAAATCGGGGATAGCAAATTCTGGATTACCTATGGTTTCAATATATATTGCTTTTGTTTTTTTATTTATTAGTTTTTCGAAGCTTGTTGCTTCAATGTTTTTTGCGAACTCTACATTAATGCCTAATTTTTTGAAGGATACTTTAAATTGGTTGTAGGTTCCTCCGTATAAATATGGAGAAGAGACAAAATTATCGCCGTTCTGAAGAATATTTGTTAATGCTATAAACTGTGCAGAATGCCCCGATGCAGTGGCCAAAGCAGCTACGCCTCCTTCAAGAGCAGCCACCCTTTGTTCAAAAACATCTGTTGTAGGATTTGTTAATCGAGTATAAATATTGCCGAATTCTTTTAGAGAAAAAAGATTGGCTCCATGTTCAGCATTTTTAAAAATATACGACGATGTTTGATATAAAGGAACAGCTCTAGAAAGGGTGTCATTATCTGGAGTATGTCCTGCATGTACTTGTAAAGTGTCGAAATGATGATTTTTAAGATTCATTTTTATTATATTTTTTTGATTAAAATTTATTTTTTGATATGGTAATACCATTTTATTACTGTTGTGTAATAATTATATTGTTGATCTAGTTGTGTTTATCTAAGCTGTGACTCAGCGTCGCAAGGAAGAGAGCATTAAATAACAACGTGTCATTTTAAGTGTATGATTGTAAAAGCAAAGAGTTGTTGTTTGAATAAACAACATAAATAGTATTCTACAAGCTACGCATTCGAATAAGCGAATAATGCAGATGAAATGTTCTTCTGGAAAAGAAATTGAATACTAGAAAAGTAAAATGCTTTTTTTTCATGTTCTAAATTTTAGTTATAATTTTCCTTATCGGAACAGGTATTAGCACCTTTCTTAAACAAGAGGTTGCTAGAGTTTCTTAGAGCCTGATCTCTCCACTCTTCTTTATAACTCAAAACACAATTTTTTAATAGAGTTGTATTTTGAATACGGTACAAATATAGTGTATAATAATTGGTTATTCTGTATATGTAAGTTTCTAAGGATTAATTTGGTGTATTTTACTATTGGTGTAAAATATTAGTAGATAATATTTCTGCTTTTTGCAGAAATGTATTGTTGGTATATCTGGGCATATTTAGTCATATTAGGTAGTCAAAAGTTTTATTGTTATTTTGGTGTTATGAGGTAATCAATAAATCAATCAGATATTCTTGATGTTGGATGTATTATTTCTTTATATTTGTAGATAAAACAGTTCATTTTTATGCAGAAAATAAAGTTAAATGTTTTGGGGATATCATACAGCCAGACACAGTCGGGTGCTTATGCATTAGTGTTAAGTGAGGCAGGTGGAGAGCGTAGAATCCCTATTATTATTGGTGGTTTCGAGGCTCAGTCTATTGCTATTCAACTTGAAGGTCTTACTCCGCCACGACCTTTAACACATGATCTGTTTGTTAATTTTGCTAATAATTTTAATGTAAAACTGCTTGAGGTTTTAATTTATAAATTAGATGAAGGAGTGTTTTATTCTAAGTTATTATGCTCTGATGGAAAAGTAACTCACGAAATTGACGCACGTACATCTGATGCTGTTTCATTGGCATTGAGGTTTAAAAGTGCTGTATATACTACCGAAGAAATATTAGATAGAGCGGGTATCGTTTTAGATTCTGAAGCATCTGCATCGGAAACTCCTTTTGATGATGATGACGATGATGAAATGATGATAGAGGAAGGTAAAAAAAGTTCGTTGGCAGATATTTCTTTATCTGATCTTAACAATATGCTCGATGAGGCTATTAAAGAAGAAAATTACGAATTTGCTACCAAGGTGCGCGACGAAATTGAACGCAGAAAGAAATAATCAGACATATTAAATATTTATAATGAGGAAAGTTTTATTTGTTTTGTTCACAGCTATTTCTATGTTGTGGGCTAGCTCAGTTTATGCTCAAGAGATAGATAGTGTTGGCCAAAACCAAACAGTTGTTGATACAACAATTAGTAATCATTCAGATTCTGAAAATATAGCATCTGTTGATACCGCAAGTGTTGCTAAAGGTAATATTTTGCCTGCTAGCAAGGGGTTTAATTTGAATTTTATTAATATTCTTAGAGCACTTCTAGGAATGGTTGTTTTGGTTGGTGTGGCTTGGCTTTTTAGTGCCGACAGGAAATCAATTAATTGGAAAGTTATTGCTATAGGACTGGGTATTCAAGTGTTATTGGCAATTGGTGTATTACAGGTTCCTGTAATACAATCTTTTTTTGAAGTTGTTGGGAAAATGTTTGTTAAGATCTTAGATTTTACACAAGCGGGTACTCAATTTTTATTCAAAGCCTTTGTTACAGGAAAGATAGAAATGCCACTTGTGAACTTTGCTGTAACAATACTTCCAACCATTATTTTCTTTTCTGCTTTAACAAGTATTTTATTTTATTTTGGAATTATCCAAAAGGTGGTTTATGTTTTAGCATGGGGATTAACAAGAGCTTTAAAATTATCTGGTGCTGAGAGTTTGTCGGTAGCAGGAAATATCTTTCTAGGCCAAACAGAGTCGCCACTTCTTATCAAGCCTTATTTAGAAAAAATGACTAAATCGGAAATATTACTGGTTATGTCTGGAGGTATGGCTACTTTAGCAGGAGGTGTATTAGCTGTTTATATTTCGTTTTTAGGTGGCGATGATCCTGTTCAGCGATTAATGTTTGCAAAACATTTATTAGCCGCATCAATTATGGCAGCTCCTGGAGTTGTTGTAATTTCTAAAATATTATATCCGCAAACAGAAGAGGTTAGTGCGAATGTTGAAATAACAAAAGAGAAAATTGGAAAAAATGTTCTTGATGCTATTTCTAATGGTACTACTGAAGGTTTAAAACTTGCCGTAAATGTTGCTGCAATGTTACTTGTTTTTATTTCGCTTTTGGCAATGGTAAATTATACATGTCTAAAGATTGGTGATTGGACTTCTATTAATAGTTGGATTGCAGATGTAACAAATGGACAGTATCACGAATTTTCGCTGCAATTTATTTTAGGATATGCTTTTGCTCCGCTTATGTGGCTTATTGGTGTTGATTCGGCTGATATTACTCTTGTTGGACGTATGCTTGGTGAGAAGATTATTATGACAGAATTTATTGGTTATATGAGCCTTTCTGATCTTAAGGCAGCAGGTGCTTTTGCTTCGCCAAAATCAATTATTATGGCAACATATATGTTGTGCGGATTTGCAAATTTTGCATCAATAGGAATTCAGATTGGTGGTATTGGTTCTCTTGCTCCAAATAAAAGAGTTTTGCTTTCGCAATTTGGATTAAAAGCTTTACTTGCCGGTACATTAGCCTCGTTAATGTCGGCTACTATTGTTGGTGCAATTCTAGGATAATTAAAATCTATAGATATGAACAGAACATTGTTATTTTTTATTTTGCTTTTTTTGTTTTTAACAGTAAATGGTCAATCTCAATCTGTAAGCCAGCCTAATTATGAGCCTATTCCAGATGCAGAGCACGACTATTTGATTACAATTACCACTCGTTTAGGTAAAATTAAATTGATATTGTTTGACGAAACTCCTGAGCATAAAAAAAACTTTGTTCGTTTAGTAAAGCTTGGTGTTTATGATGGGACTGACTTTTATAGAGTTATTGATCATTTTATGATTCAAGGAGGTAATCCTAGGTTTAAGAAAAATCCAAATCCTAAAGATTTAGAGTATCTGAAAGCTGGGGGAATGATGCCTGAAATCAGGAAAAATATAAAGCATTTATATGGATCTATAGCGTCGCCCAGTAGTGAGCCTGGTGTAAAAAGTAATAGCGCTCAGTTTTATATTGTTGAAAATAGAAATGGAGCTCCTCATTTAGATGGCAAGTATACTGTTTTCGGGAGAGTTATGAGTGGTTTTGAGACTATTTCGAAAATAGCTGAAGTTGAAACTAAAGAGAGAGATAGACCTGTTGTTGATGTTTGGATGAATATAAAGGTAGAAGTTGTTTCTAGAGCTGAGATGGCAAAATATTATGAAATTGAATATTAAAATATAAATAGATTAAAGGGGAAGTCTACTGCATTAATTTGTAGTAGACTTTTTTTTATATTGAGAACGTTAATGGTTATCAGGTTTTTTTATGAGTATGTCAAATAGGTTTGCAGGTTAATTTTTTAGATTGTTTTTTGTACCTTAAATCAGTTTGTAATTAATTCTATTAAAATGCAAAAATTTACAACTCCTTTTCAAAAATTTTTCAAGCTAGAGGCTTCAGGAAGTATTATTCTTTTGTGTTGTGCTCTTGTTGCAATTATTATCAGTAATTCTAGTATTTCTGAAATTTATTTTTCGTTGTTTGAACAGAAATTGGTAATCGGTTTTGGAGAATTTATTCTTTCTAAACCTTTAATTCTTTGGATTAATGACGGTTTAATGGCGCTTTTCTTCTTTGTTATTGGATTGGAGATTAAGCGTGAGATAAAGTATGGTGAGTTGTCGACTGTACGAAAGGCAATGCTACCCATTTTTGCTGCAATTGGAGGAATGGTTATTCCTGTAACAATTTTCGCAATTCTAAACATGGGTAAATCTGGTGCTGAAGGATGGGGTATTCCAATGGCAACTGATATTGCTTTTTCGTTGGGAGTTCTTATGTTGCTTGGTAAGCGAGTGCCGTTAAGTTTAAAGATATTTTTAACAGCGTTTGCTATTGTCGATGATATTGGTGGAGTTTTGGTAATTACTTTCTTTTATAGCTCTGCAATTGTGTGGAAATATATTTTGATAGCCTTTGCTTTATACTCTATTTTAGTTTTTTTGAATTCTTTAAATAGGTATTCAAAATATGTTTGGTCTATTATTTCTATTGTGATATGGGTTTTGTTCCTTAAGTCTGGTATTCATCCTACAATAGCAGGTATTATTATAGCATTTACAATTCCTGCAAACAGAAAAGTTAATTGCAACGTTTTTGCTTTTTCGATGACTAAAAAGATACAACGGTTTCACGACAATAGAGATGATTCTCATTTATTGACTAAGCCTCAGTTATCAGCATATAGTCAGATGGAAGAATTAATGAGTAATACTCAACCTCGATTACAACGTATAGAAAATAAACTTCATGGATGGGTAGTTTGGTTGATTATGCCAGTTTTTGCTATTGCAAACTGTGGTGTTGTTTTATTTGATTCAAATGGACAGTTATCAGGGAGTTGGTTGAGTTTAACTATAGCCTTAGCATTGATTTTTGGTAATGCAATAGGTATACCGCTGTTTAGTTGGATTGCTATAAAACTAAAAATAGCCGAATTGCCTAAAAGTATAAGTTTTAAACATCTTATTGCTGTTGGCTTTCTTGGAGGAATAGGCTTTACAATGTCTCTTTTTATTAATAGTTTAGCGTTTACTGATGTTCAACTGATTAATAATGCAAAGATTGGTATTATAGCAGGATCGCTTGTTTCAGGGTTGATTGGGTATTTTCTTCTTAAGAAGATTCTAAAATAAATTGTAATATAAAGCGACCCTCCAATTTTTTAGAGGGTCGCTTTAGTTATGATGGTTATTGTTTTTTAGAATTAATTCTCATTCCGTAGAAAGAACGGTAAACAAAAAATAGCCCAATTGCTAATAGTATTAATCCGATATATTTGGTGTAATCCGTTGATCCGTTTGAATTAGCTTCTGCTGTCATGTGAATGGCAATCTCAACCGCTAATAATCCAAATAAAGTAGAAAACTTAATAACAGGATTTAGTGCAACTGATGATGTGTCTTTGTATGGATCGCCAACAGTGTCGCCAATAATAACAGCTTCGTGTAAAGGTGTGTTTTTTTCTTTTAAATCAACCTCTACGTACTTTTTAGCATTGTCCCATGAACCTCCTGCATTAGCCATATATATAGCTTGGAATAAACCAAAAATAGCAATAGAGATTAAGTAACTAACAAAGAAATTTGGATCGAAAAAAGCAAAAGCTAAAGTTAGTGAGAAGATAACTGCAAAAATATTCCACATTCCTGATTGTGCATATTGGGTACATATTTTTACTACAGCAATTGAGTCGTTTATATCAGCTGATTCTTTGTCGAGGTTTATATTTTTTTTGATATACTCTACAGCTCTGTATGCTCCAGTGGTAACAGCTTGCATAGAAGCTCCTGAAAACCAAAAAATAACAGCTCCGCCTGAAATGAATCCTAGTATAACAGGGGCGTCAGTTAATTCAAGAGCTAAAAGTCCCATCTTTTTTAGAACTAAAATAATTGCAAAAATCATTGTTGTAGCACCAATAACTGCCGTGCCAATAAGTACAGGTTTAGCTGTTGCTTTAAATGTATTTCCTGCCGAATCGTTTTCTTCTAAAGAGTGTTTT
>Ga0193952_1000581_pt1 | contig 15078 bp, 10 predicted proteins | sample BB_3_MG_FD_140368 | JGI IMG/M metagenome (GOLD analysis project Ga0193952, IMG submission 140368) | Microbial mat bacterial communities from the Broadkill River, Lewes, Delaware, United States - BB_3_MG | ecosystem: Environmental > Aquatic > Freshwater > River > Microbial mats | place: USA... | reverse complement strand
TTAAAGCATGCTTTTGATGAACTAAAGGCTATTCGAGTTCAGTTTAAAACACACGAACATAATATAAAGTCACGTAATGCTATTAGTCGGTTAGGTGCCACGTTTGAAGGGATTTTACGCCATCAGCGAATTTTGCCCGATGGTAGTTTTCGCAATACTGCCATTTTTTCAATTATCAATAGTGAATGGCTAGCGATTAAAAACGGTTTAGAAGCAAAAATGTAATGCTTTGTTTATGACAAATTAAATAGAGAATGGAAATAAGAGGGGATGAAAAATGCATGTGCCTAAAGCTTTTCAACAAGATGATCCTGTTGCTTTACATGAACTCATGGTGAAGTACCCATTGGCAAGTTTGATTGCCTATTCAGCAACAGGAATAGAGGTGAATCATATACCTTTTTTCCTTAACAAATCGAAAGGAAAACTTAGCTTGCAGGGGCATATTGCAAAAGCGAATCCATTATGGAAACTCATTAAAGACAAATCTCAGGTATTGCTCGTTTTTCATGGGCCTAATTGCTATATCTCGCCAAACTATTACCCAACTAAAAAAGAACAGGGTAAAGTAGTGCCCACGTGGAATTACGTTGCTGTACATGTAAAAGGTCTGTTGTCTTATCGATTTGATACTGAATTTAAATTGGATATGTTGAATAATTTAACGATTCAACATGAACAAAACCAAGAGAAACCTTGGTCAATTACAGATGCGCCAATGCAATATATTCAACGCATGTTAGCAGCCATTGTCGGTTTAGAAATTGAGATCTTGTCAATCACAGGAAAATGGAAAGTAAGCCAAAATCAGCCAGAAATAAATAAACAGGGGATTGTAGCTGGATTGTCTAACGAAGAAACAAGTGATTCGTTGAACATAGCAAATCTAGTTCAAACACATATGATAGGGGGCGTAGAACTATAATTTTGAATTGTCCTACCGGAGCAGTTAATACGATAATTAGTAATTAACGGATTAACTGCGTTTAATACTTTCTACCCTTTAATTATTATTGTTGCAATATATAAGCAGCCGCGCCAAGTAAACCTGGTTGCGCTTCAGTAATAACATAAGTGGGTGCTTGCTGAGTAATATGCGACAAACGTCCTTTGCTTTCAAAGCGCTCTCTAAACTGACTTGCTTTAAGAAAATCAATAAAGCGAGGCACAATACCACCCGCAATATAAACGCCACCTTGGCTGTTCATTATTAATGCTAAGTTTCCGGCAAAACTCCCGAGTGCTTGACAGAAAATCAACATGGTTTGTTGGCAGATAATGCAGGTTTTCTCAATGCCTCGTTGGCTAATTTCTTGTGCTGATAAAGGTGCTTCTTCTTCGTCATCACCTTTGTTAGCTAAAGATTGGTATATTTGTTCAATGCCATACCCAGACAGTAACTGTTCATAAGAAACACGATTTTTGATGGTGTTGATATATCGTAATACGGCAATTTCTAGTTCGCCAACGGGCGCGAAATCAACATGACCACCTTCGCCACTAACACAATGCCATTGGCTTTTATCACCTATGGTAATAGGAATTAAATTAGCCACGCCTAAACCTGTACCTGGGCCGCAAACTGATATTGGCTTACCTGCTACCGCTTCACCACCACCAATTTTTACTTTTTGGCTATCGTTTAGCAGCGGAATTGCCATAGCGATAGCCGTATAATCATTGATCATACTTAAGCTATTTAGGTTTAGTGTTTTAATCAGCTCTTTTTGAGAAAACTGCCAGGGCAAGTTCGTCATCGAAATAATATCGTTGTCAGTCGGGCAAGCGATAGCTAAACAAGCATTAATACTGGCCTCAGCTATGTTTTTGCTTTTAATATACAGCGCGATAACGTCAGCCAAGCTTGAAAATTTTGCACATTGATAGGTTTCAATATCTGTGTATTTTGCCTCACTTTGTGCATCGGCTTGCGCTATACGAATATTAGTACCGCCGATATCGGCAATTAAATTAACAATTTTTTTATTCTGGGTATTCATAACTTACTTATTACCTAATTCAGTATGCTTAACGTTAACGGTTGATGTTGCCATTTAAATTTTACAGTTAATGTTTGTTTTTCTTTATTCCAGTTGAAGTTGGTTGCTGTTTTTTCACCCACTATAACTTTACTGGGGTGGCTTTGCCAATGATGAATAACTAGGGTTATATCTCTATTTTTAGGCATGCCCACATAGCGAGTGTCATGTCTTGATAAATGGAGACTTAAGCTTTCACTTTGTTGACGGGCTTCGAAGGATAATAACTCAAAAAAACCATGGGTGTTAGCTTGAAACATTTCACCGTCATCGTCATACATTTCACCTTTACTGCTTTTGACTGATTTGTCGGCATAGTAGTGGAGTGTTAGCTTGCTGTTATCGTAATCTTTGGTTGATTGTATGTCATCAATCATTGGGATAAATGAGCCAGCTCGCACTAATACCGGTAGTGTTTCTAGGCTAGTTGCAATATTCACTGTTTGGTTGCCTTGATGTCTCTCGCCATTAAAGTAATCAAACCACACGCCTTTAGGTAGTGGAACTGAAACTGATTTTACCCCTATATCAACTACTGGCGTTATGAGAAAAGCGTCACCCCAAAGATAGCTTGTGGCATTATTCATTAATGTGATATTGCTCTCGTCTTCGAAGAAGAGTGGGCGCATTAATGGCATACCCGTAGTACTGTTTTTATAAGCTAAAGTGTAGTTGTAGGGTAATAATTGATATCGCAGCTTAATAAATTTTCGTAAAATATCTTGAGTGTTTTTATCGTGAAATACAACTTCTGGTGCAATATTATCTTGCGCATGAGGGCGATAAATAGGTTGAAAAACACCGTATTGCAACCAACGAATATACAGGTCTTTATCAAATTTTTCACCACCAGCAAAACCGCCTAAATCAGAGTGAGTATAGCCCATGCCTAAAACCCCCATTTGTAAGCTAAGTTCAACTTGCGGTTTTAATCCGCCCCACGAGCGGCTGACATCACCCGTCCAAGGGATCATGCCATAACGCTGCGAACCGGCAAAACCAGAACGCATTAGAATAAACGGGCGTTTATCGGGGGCAAGGTCTAATTGATTTTCAAAAACCATTTTAGCCCACTGATGACCATAAACATTATGGATAGCATCACCATTGACAACACTACCGTCTTCAAGTGTATGCAAGGTGTCGCTCGGATGAACTTCGGGCTCGCCTAAATCACCCCACCAACCGCTCACACCTTGTTGATATAAGCCTTTATAAATATTATTAAACCAGTTTTTTCCATTGTCGTTGAATACATCAATTAAACCAGTATTACCAAAGTAGAAATCGAAACGTTTAGGTTTACCATCAGCATCTTTTGCTAAGGCTTGATTTTTCCCCGCATCCTGCCATTTTTTTGAGGTGGTTAGCACAAAAGGCTCGGTGATCAATAGGGTATTGACACCTTGTGCCTTTATGTCGCTGATCATTTTTGTTGGGGTAGGGAAGGCGTCGTTATCCCAAGCTAAATTGCCCATGTGACCTTTTATGTCTTTACCAAACCAGTAAAGATCAAGAATTAGTGCGTCGAGCGGAAAGTCTAATTCGTGAAACTTGTTAACGGTATCGCGAACTTCTTGCTCTGTTCGATAACCAAAACGAGAGGCATAGTTGCCGAATGCCCAACGCGGTGGCATGGGTTGCTTGCCAGTAACATCTACGTAGTTATTGATTAATTCCGGATAAGTGTCGCCAGCAAACACAAGATATGCCATGCGCCCTGACACAGCTTCAAATTGCATTATGTTGGGATCTGTTTTGCCTAAATCCATCCAACCTTTGGCTGAATTGTCAAATAGCAGTATATATTTATTGCTTGAAAATACTGCAGGTATACTAAAATTCATTTGATTAGATTGTGTTTCATATCCGTAATGTGCACGGTTATACAACGGCATACGATGACCTCGTCTGTCCATGCCGAGTACACGTTCACCACCGCCTAGTAACTTTTCATTGTCAGTTAATGTAAAGCGAAAGCCTTGCGTTTTATAGTGCTTTTCCTCTTCAACTACATTACCGCTAAAAAGCCCCGATTCTTGTGAAATCAATAACCGATTGTTTTGATAAAAACTGATATTAAATGGAGCTTTATTAATAACTGCTTGTAACTCGCCAGCAAAAAGCACTAGTTGTTTTGTTGTTTCAGTTATTTTGAAATTTTGTTGAGTTGTATTTTCTTTAATGGCAAATGAAGGCAAAAAACTAGCATCATTGGTTTTTTGTTGGTACTGATAATGTACTTGTATTGCATTATTGCTAAATGCGCTTAAAGATAACTTCCCCAGTGATGTAGTGATTTCAACGCTTTGATTTTTTAATTGATAGCTTTGAAAATAACTTGAAGTGTTTTGCTTGTTGTTTTCACTTGCTTGCACACTTATTTGGCAAACAATAAGTGTCATCAATAGGAACGCTAATACAGCGTAATTTCTCATTTGAATTAGTAAGCGCAACATAAAATTCCTAATAAAATTTATTGAATAATTATAGGGATAATAACCTTACTGTAGCAAATTCTGTGTTTTGAATACGTATGCAGATGCTAGGAATATTAATACATACGTATGCAAAGACTATTCGCTATCAGATGAATTGCGTATTCTATCCATGTAATTATGAATTCAATATGATCGTGGAGTTTTTAGGATGAGTGAACAAATGTGGTGGCGTGGTGCGGTAATTTATCAAATTTATCCGCGAAGCTTCTATGATGCTAATCAAGACGGCATCGGAGACTTGCGCGGCATAATTAGTAAGCTAGATTATATTGCAAGTTTAGGTGTTGATGCAATTTGGATTTCACCGTTTTTTAAATCACCAATGAAAGATTTTGGCTATGACATCAGTGATTATCGTGATGTTGACCCTATTTTTGGCACGTTAGCTGATTTTGACGAGCTCATTGCCAAGGCGCATGAACATAATATTAAAATCATGGTAGATCAGGTGCTGAGTCACACCTCAGATCAGCACCAATGGTTTATAGAAAGCCGAGAAGATCAAGTTAATGATAAGTCTGACTGGTATGTATGGGCTGATGCTAAAGAAGATGGCACGGCACCAAATAACTGGTTATCTATTTTTGGCGGTACTGGCTGGACTTGGGAACCACGCCGTCAACAGTATTATTTGCATAACTTTTTATCAAGCCAACCTGACCTTAATTTTCATAATCCTCAAGTGCAGCAAGCTGTACTCGATAATGTCGAGTTTTGGTTAAAACGTGGCGTTGATGGATTTAGGTTAGACGCTATTAACTTTTGTTATCATGATGCACAATTACGTGATAACCCCGCTAAACCCAAAGCACTAAGGCAAAGCATAGGGTTTGATGAGAAAAATCCGTACGCTTATCAATATCATTATTACAATAATACCCAAGATGAAAATTTAGAGTTTATTGAATCTATTAGAACGCTATTAAATCAATATCCAGGTACTGTTGCCTTAGGGGAAATATCGTCTGAAGACTCATTAAAAACCATGGCGGAATATACCCAAGGCGAACACCGATTACACATGGGTTATAGTTTTGATTTGTTAACAGATGAGTTTTCTGCTCAATACGTTAAGCAAGTTGTACAAACCCTTGAAGAACGAGTATCAGACGGATGGCCCTGTTGGTCAATTTCAAACCATGATGTGCAACGTGTTGTGAGCCGTTGGGGTAAGAGCCAAAATGCTGAGCAAAATGCCGATTTAGCTAAAATGTTATTTGCCATGATATCTTCTTTACGGGGTAGTGTTTGTAGTTATCAAGGAGAAGAGCTGGGTTTAACTGAAGCTAATATTGATTTCAAAGATATTCAAGATCCTTACGGCATTACTTTTTGGCCGCAATTTAAAGGGCGAGATGGCTGTAGAACGCCACATCCATGGCAGCATGATCAAATTAATGCGGGTTTTAGTCAAGCCAAACCTTGGTTACCTGTGGTTGAAGAACATCATGCGAAATCGGTAGATTTACAAAATAATTCATCTGGTTCTGTCTTAAATAGCTACCGTCATTTTACTCAATGGCGTAAACAACACAGTGCATTATTGTATGGCGATATTACTTTTATTGACACGCCAGAGCCAATACTTGCTTTTATTAGGCAGGATAGCAAGGAGAAGCTTGTTGTTTGTTTTAATTTTAGTAATCAAACACAAACATTCGCACTTAACCTTGTCGATGAGAATATTGTTGTACTTAGCGACTATCAATTATTAACGACGACTACGATAAGTGATAACCAAATTACATTGCCTGCTTTTGGTTGTTTCTACGCATCGTTATAACTTACTTAATTGGGTAGCACAATAAAATGAAAATGAGCACAGTATTCACTATTATTTTTTGTACGGTATCGTTACTTGTTAATTTAACAACATTTGCAGCAGGTATTCATCAGGACTTAACAGCAAAAGCGGCCAAACTTAAACCTTATCAGCAACGAGCGTTTCAGGATGAAGTTTTTTATTTTGTTTTACCTGATCGATTTAACAATGGCAACCTCAGCAATGATTTGGGTGCTGCAGAAAACGATAGCAAGCGGGCATTATCTCATGGCGGGTTTGATAAACGACAAAAAGGTATGTATCACGGCGGTGATCTTGCGGGGCTGACTGAAAAATTACCCTATCTTGATAACATGGGTATAACCGCTATTTGGTTAACGCCTGTTTTACGTAACCAAGCAATGCAATCTGGTACATCTGGTTATCATGGTTATTGGATTTTAGATTTCACCGAAATCGATCCCCATTTGGGGAGTAATGCTGATTTAAAATACTTTATTGATCAGGCGCACCAGCGCAATATCAAAGTGTTTTTCGATATTATCACTAATCATACGGCAGATGTTATCAAATACAAAGAATGTCACGGTGAAGACGGTTTAGGTTGGTTAATTGAAGAAGAAGGTGAAGATTGTCCTTTTAAATCAGTTGCCGATCTAGCTAATGGGAATGTTTATACGCCTATTATTCCAAAAGGAAATGAAACCTTAAAAACGCCATTATGGCTTAATGATACTGAGGTTTATCATAACCAAGGTGATTCAAACTGGGTTGGTGAAAGCTCAATTCGTGGTGACTTTGCTGGCCTTGACGATTTAGATACTAATAGCGAAAACGTTATTAACGGCATGATAGACATTTACAAGGCTATTATTGATGAATTCAAACCAGACGGATTTCGTATTGATACGGTTAAACATGTTAACACTGAGTTTTGGCAAGTATTTTCGCCGGCATTAATGGCGCATGCCAAATCCTTAGGGATTGAAAACTTCTTTATGTTTGGTGAAGTTTACAGTTTTGACGCGAAAGAATTAAGTAGTTTTACAACAAAAGCAAAACTTCCATCAGTATTAGACTTTGCTTTACAAGGTGCAATTAGAGGTGTTTTAGTTGAACAAAAAGGTACTATTGAACTAACAAATTTATTTGCTCAAGATCACTTTTATCAAACTAGCCATAAAAATATAGAAAATACTAATGCTAACCAACTGGTTAATTTTACAGGTAATCACGACATGGGGCGTTTTGCTTATTTGTTAAAACAAAGTAAGTATAACTACAGTGAGCGAGAGCAAATTCAGCGTAATTTACTTGCGCACGCAATGATTTATTTTAGTCGCGGTGTCCCCGTTATCTATTATGGTGATGAACAAGGTTTTGTTGGGGATGGGGGAGACCAAGACTCGCGTCAAGACATGATGCCATCAAACGTAGACAGTTATAATGATGATGATTTATTAGCAACAGATAAAACCACGGCTGACAATAACTTCGATACTAGGCATTTGTTTTATCAAACATTTGCAAAATATGCTGACTTATATCAGCAATATCCAGCCTTGAGGTTTGGTTTACAGACAACTGTTTATTCTGAAAATACACCAGGTATTTTTGCCATTCAAAGAGCTTACACCGCAGCAGGAAAGAAGCAAACACTAATTGTAGTATTTAATAGCTCAACACAAGAGAAACCACTTGATGTGCTTACTAAGGTGCAAACTGAAACTCTCGTATACCAATCAGTTCAAACGGATAAGAACATACTTGCGCCACTGAGCTTTGCTATTTATTTGTTACAGTGAGCATAATAACGCGACTACTTTCGGTAAGTAGTCGCGTTATCTTAGGGGTTATTCTTGTTGAGCTATTTGATGAATATGAACATCACGTTGTGGAAACGGAATATGGATATTGGCTTTGTCTAACGCGCTATAAATGCTAGCGTAAGCCTTATATTTTGTTTCATACAAACTTACAGTAGGAGCCCACAAGCGAATAGCGATTGTAATGGCGCTGTCTGAAAACTCATCAATACCAACTTGCAGCTTAGTATTTTCATTAACACTATCGAGTGTTAGCATGGTTTCTTTAAGTAATTCTACTACATCTAAAGGGTTGTGGTCATAAGCAATGCCGACTTGTAGTTCAAGCAGCGAATCATTTTTAGAGTTATGTAAAATTTCACCAACAATATGTTTGTTCGGAATTGTAATTGTGACATCATCTTCATTTTTTAGCACAGTGTAAGCTAATAAAACCTCTTCTACTACGCCAGTAACACCGTGAACAGTAATGGTATCACCGACAACAAAAGGGCGGATTAATATAATATTAAAGCCAGCAGCATAGTTAGATAATAAGCCTTGTAATGCTAAACCTGCACCTAACGAAATAGCGCCTATTGCTGCAACAAAAGGGGTAACACTAATGCCTAATTTGCTTAATGAAACGATAGTTATCATGATGACAACAAGCATTTTGGTGGTATTTGATAAAAATTGACTTAAGGTAATATCAATTTTTTGTTTTAGGCATAATTTCAATACCCAAGCTGATATTTTACCAGCTAACAAATAACCAATAATGAAAATAATAAGCGCACCAATTAGTTGAAAACTGTAATTGGTGAAAAATTCAACAATAATGTTATAAATATTGGTAACTTGATTAATCTCATCTTTTAGCAGTTCGGTGGGTGCTAACGAGGTAGATGCTTTTTCTGAGGCGGCAAGTTGGGGTGTAAACACAGACATTCCTTAATCTCTATTAATACCAACATGATTAATATCATTTAAAATTTAAATAATTTAATCAACTGGTATAACTTAGTTATGTAATAGGTTAATAATTATGTCTATTTTAGGGTGCTTTAAGGTATTAAGTCACGCAATAAATAACGTAGTATAAAGTATAATTAAATTTTACACTTTCCCTGAGATATAATATTTAACGCTTTACTTAAATTTTTGAAAGGAATAAACCCCCGTTTTTTGGTTATTAATTGTCCGTTAGTGTCATATATAAGTGTTGTTGGTGAAGCTTGAAAACCACCAATAGCACTTAAGAATTTACGGTCAGCGGCAAAGGCTGGAATATCATGGTGGTAACGGTGAACTTCTCTTTTAAGTTCTCTGGTATTACCTTTGACACCAACTAGCGCTATATTTAGAGAATTTTGGCATTGCTCAAACGCTTTAGCTAGTGCTTGTCCTTGTTTTTTGCACCAACTACAGTTTGGTTGAAAAAGCATAGTAACGGTAGGTAGAGCCGCTGGGCTGTTTTTTGTATTGCTTGGTTCTTCTTTATTAATATTATTGAGTGGTTTTAAATCAAAAGGCATAGCATTTATATGAGTAAAACTAGCTATAGCACCGACTAATGCCAGTACTATAGTGATACTTTTGATGAAAATATTCAGTGTCATATCAATCGTTACAGTTTAACTTCAATGCCAGCGTATAATTCTCTGCCATGTAATGCACCATATATGTAAGCAACATCATATCCACCCTTGGCATCGTAAAATAATGGAGTATCTCCAGAGTCTATTTGTGTTTCTTCAAACACATTTGAAATACCCGCATAAACTTTGGTATGTTCGGTTAACTGGTATTGCGCTTTGATGTCTGATGTTGAAAATGATTTACCAACCAAGGTTTTGATTGTTGTTGGGTCACCTAATTTGTTATAGCCTTCGTAACCGTAGTCATTAAGATCTTTTTCTCCAAACCATACGGTAGACCAGAATATTTTTAGGTTATCTTTTTCATATTGCAATTCAATGCTGGCTCTTTCTTCAACAGGGGCAATGGCATAAGATGATTTAAAGCTATCATCATAATTAAACTTTTCTAAACCAATGTTAACGGTAAAATTTTCAGTAATATTATACCCTGCGGTTACGTCAAAAGTGCTTACAGCAGCGCTATCATCTAATTGGGTTAATAAAGGTACCCCATCGGCGGTTTCTTCTAAACTTGCTAAATTATCAACCTCAGAATGTGCAATAGAGGCTGTAATTGCGAGTTCTTTATTGTCATAACTTAGTGAGTAACTTGCTGAAATTGACTCTTCTAGTGAGTCAATGTTTATTTGATAACCGAGCTCAGCATCTAAAATTCCATGGTCTGTTTCGAAGAATGATAAAGGCGCACGGTACCCTCGGCCTGTTGAAAATCTAGATACGAGTTCATCACTATGGAAATAACGAATATCTATTCGCGGAGCGATGAAGGTTTCATCAATCTCAGTGCCGACTTTTTCAGGGTCAATAAAATCAGCGGTAATTTGATCTAAACGGAAAGCTAATGCAATCTCAAATTTATCATTGGGTGTCCATATGTCTTGAAAGAAAATCCCTGTAGTATCGTAGTCAAAAGCATCACTTTGATAGGCTGAAACAGCTTCTAAAGCATCGGTAGATGAGCGCATTTCTTCACGGCGTGTATCAATACCAAAGGTGATGAAATGTGAATCTGATAATTCCATGTCTAATTTTGCACGGGCATACCACATTGTATCATCAGCTTGATAATCAATGCCTTCGTAAAAAGAGTCTTGAATGTGGTTAGCATAACTTACGGCAAATTCTGCTACGGTATAATCACTGAGTTCAGTTATATACTTAACAAAGGCTTCATCACGTGAAGTTTCTATCCATTCGGTAGTTTCCCACGGTTTGCCAATATAGTCATTGCGAACATCATCATCGATAAATAATTGTTCAGATTCTATCTCATCATAACTTGATAATGCTGTGCCAATTGATGTAACAACATCACCTAATATTGGGCCACCAAAAATTTCAGATTGCACTTTAGATAGTCGAACTTGAATATTACTAGTTTGCGATAAATCTTGGCTAATGAATGAGGTTAGAGAAAGGTTTTCGATAAAAGGGGCTTCGCTTACTCCATTTTCATCGTGATCTTCCTGATCTTGTTTGTCATATTGACCAATTAATGTAATACCTGTTTTGCCATCATCAGAAATCCCTGTTGCCATTGCTTTCATTGCCGTGAAGTCATGCGAACCTTTGGCAAAATCAAACGCAGCACTATTTTCATAGGCTTCTTTCGTAATTATATTTACTGTTCCACCAATAGCTTCTGGCGCAATAAGTGATGCCCCTGCGCCACGCGCCACTTCAATTCTATCAACACCTGTTGTTGCAATGGCATCAACAGCATAAAAACCTGAGATGAGTGTGTGAGAAGGTAGGCCATCTACAAGAATTGTGGTGTGCTCACCTTTCATTCCATTCAACATAATACGTTTAACACCGCACATTGAACATTCGTTTGAAACATTAACACCAGGTTCATTATTAATAGCTGCGGTTAAGCTGAGTGCATTTTTATTTTCTATTGTAAGTGAGTCAAGAATTTCAGTTTGCTGAATGACATCTTTTAAACGACCCGCTTGATCAAGTTTTTGTCTAAAACTTCTTACCTCGATTACTTCCAGTTCTTTTTCTTCCGTTTCTACGTTTTCAGCATAAGAAAATGCAGGGACAGTTATGGGTAAGCTAGCGATAATAGCAAGGTATAAAGGAGATAATACTTTCATAATTCACTCAACGTATTTTAGTTGGCGTTAGTATAATTACCTCGTCGCAAATGTAAACCATTGTCATTTGTGTTTTTGTTGATAGAGATCAAGTAATAGATTAAATATTAAATAATCAAACTTTTTTGTGTGATTCTATTATTTGTATCAAGCAACAGGATGGCCATTTCTGGCTTCTAATAGTTGATACCAATCTTCATGGCGATAATTTATTTTTAATGCTTGTTTGGCTGCAACAATTCGCTCAGGTGTGGTTGAGCCAATAATAGGACAGATATTAGCAGGGTGCTTTAACAACCATGCCAAAATAAGCTGCCATGGCACACAATTATATTTGTTAGCCTGGCGCGATAATTCAGTTTCAATGCGCTGTTTATCTGTTGTAGTAAAGGTGTTGCCCCAAGCAGGATAAACAACACCACCCAATGGGCACCATGCTATGGGAGTAATTCCTCGTTGTTGGCATTGATCTAACGTGCCATCGGTAAAACTATTGATATTGTGAATATTAATTTCTACCTGATTAACAAGTAAAGGTTCATCTAATGCAGATTGCAGTAAACTCACTTGCGAAGGTGAAAAGTTACTGACACCAAAATGTTTAACTTTACCGCTAGCTTTCAATTGATTAAAAGTCTCAGCCACGTCTATTGCATTAAATAAATAATCAGGACGGTGTAATAAGAATAAATCTAAATAGTCAGTGTTTAAGCGTTTTAGTGAATTTTCCACACTGTTCGTAATGTAGTTTCTAGAAAAATCGTAACGCTGAGGATCGCGCCGAATCCCTGCTTTCGATGTTAAAATGATATTCTCGCGTAAACTAGGTGACTCTATTAACAATTCGCCGAAGAGACTTTCACATGCACCGCCACCATAAATATCCGCATGGTCAAAATGATTATAGCCAGCCTCAATAGCTGCATGAATGGCTTGTTTACCTTTAGAGTGATCAGATGCTGAGTTGTCACTTGCAATGCGCATACAGCCATAAATAAGGCGTGAACTGGAGATATTAGATGAACTTAGTTTTATTGTTTGCATTGATTCTGTCTACTTAAAGTGAGGTTAAAAACTCTTCATGGCTTGGTAGCTTTTCTACCGTACGATTGATTAAAGCCTTGAGATTATCCATTAAATCACTTATTTGCTCTGTTGTTAAGGTATCAACTAATGGGTGGTGATCTTCTGGTACGTTACCTTGGCCTATCATGACTTGTTGCCAAGCTATTTCAGAAAATAAATCGTCAGGATTGCAAAAAATTTTACCAGTTTTTTTAAATAACTGAATTTTTTGAATGAGAGATTCAGGAACCTCCATGCGCTGACAAGCACGCCAAAACTCATTATCACCACGGCTATTGAGTTTGTAATGCAAAATAATGAAATCGCGAATACCTTCAGCCTCTGTTTTTGATTGGTGATTGAATTCGTTTACCTCTTCAATATTAATACCATTGTGAGGGAAAAATTTCACTAAACGGATGGCCGCAGTTTGAATAAGATGAATATTGGTTGATTCAAGCGGCTCAAAAAAACCACTTGATAAACCAATAGCTATAACATTTTTATGCCACTGTTTACGACGGCGGCCAGTTTTAAAAGCTACTATTTTAGGTTCAGCCAAAGGCTTTCCATCAAGATTGTTCAATAACGTTTCTTTTGCTTGGTCGTCACTCATATATTTATCTGAATAGACTAAGCCATTGCCGGTTCGATGCTGTAATGGGATACGCCATTGCCAACCAACCTTATGTGCGGTTGAACGTGTATAGGGTTCAGTTGTGTCGGTGCGCTCACAAGGTACGGCCATTGCTCGATTACAAGGTAACCAGTGTGACCAATCATCAAAGCCAGTACTTAAGGCTTTTTCAATTAATAGCGCAGCAAGACCGGTACAGTCGATAAATAAGTCACCTTCAATTGTTGTACCATCTTCAAGTAGTAAACTTTTTATAAAGCCAGAATCATGATCTTGTGATACTTGAATGATAGTGCCTTCAACACGTTTTACCCCCATATTCTGAGCATGTTTACTTAAGAATTCAGCGTATAAACCGGCATCAAAATGATAAGCATAAGCTAAACCCAGTAAATTAGTATTTGGAATGTTGTTAATAGGCGCGAATTTACTCTGTTTTGCGGCCTGATAGTTTAAGGAATAATCCCAAAAGCTATTAGCATCAATATTGTTTGAGCCATGTTTTAATTGCTCTGCTTTTTGCCAAAAGTGGTGAAAATCACAAAAAGGAAATTTTTTGCCAATGCTGCCAAAGGCATGCATGTAGCTGTCACCATCTTTATTCCAGTTATTAAATTCAATACCGAGTTTAATCGTGCCTTTGGTGGCTTTTAGAAATTCTTTTTCATCAATACCAATGGCGCTGTTGAAATTAACAATAGGAGGAATGGTGGCTTCACCAACACCAATAATGCCGATTTTGTCCGATTCGATTAAGGTGATTTTTAGTGTTTTGCCTAATACCTTCGCTAATAATGATGCAGTCATCCATCCTGCTGTTCCACCGCCAGCGATAATAATATTTTTGATTTTATTAGTCATTTCACTTCGCCTTTATTCGAGTCACTATTTTTTGAGTAGTACAACGCTGCTTTTAGCAGGCAAAGTAATGATTAACTGTTTTTCTAAAACGTTATATTTTTCCATGGATATTAAGTCAACAAAGTGCTGTGTATCAGCCACGGTTAAAGTTATTTTTTGTTTAGTTGTCGCATTATTAAATAATACCCATAACGTTTGGTTGTTTGATTCCACTGAAAAACTACGTTGGAAGCCATATAAATTATTGGCATCGTCAACAAGTAGTGTTTTGAAATCGCCTAGCTGCAATGCAGGATAGTTTTTACGAGTAGCAATAAGTTGCTGATAATACTTTTTAAGATTGGTATTAATAGCAACAGTATCTATGCTGTTTTCATCTCGTTTAGTGCCATCTGCTAAGTATCGTTCATTATCATAATTTATGTCTGGCCATAGCATAGGTTTACGGCTATCGGGATCATTCCCCCCCCACATACCGACCTCATCACCATAATAAATCATAGGAGCGCCGACATAGGTCATTTGCAGCATAATAAAAAGTTTTTGTAACTGAATTTCTGTTTGATTAGGTTTGCGTACATTGTAATTAGGGTTATTGGCTGCTTGAGATAAATTAAAGTA
>Ga0193952_1000580_pt1 | contig 15082 bp, 22 predicted proteins | sample BB_3_MG_FD_140368 | JGI IMG/M metagenome (GOLD analysis project Ga0193952, IMG submission 140368) | Microbial mat bacterial communities from the Broadkill River, Lewes, Delaware, United States - BB_3_MG | ecosystem: Environmental > Aquatic > Freshwater > River > Microbial mats | place: USA... | reverse complement strand
TGGAATAGAGAGAGTAGTGGGGCGGTAGGGCGTTTAAAAAATGATGGTTTTGAAGATGTTTTTAAAGAGTTTTCTAAAAGGATTGGAAATTCAAATGATGCCAAATATTTAAAGGAATTATTTAAGAATTCATATTTGAAATATGAGAATTTAACAGATGCGACACGTTATTTGGTAAATGAATTATTTGGGGCTGATGGATTGGTAATTATTGATGGGGATGATGCATTATTAAAAGATCAATTTAAGCCACTTGTAAAAGATGAATTGTTTAATGGAACTTCTTTTAAAGAAGTTTCAAAAACAAATTCAATATTACAGAAAGAGTATAAAATTCAAGTAAATCCGAGAGAAATCAATTTGTTTTATTTGACAAATGCTATAAGAGAACGAATTATTTTTAAGGAGAATAAATATGTTATTAATAATACAAAACTTTCTTTTTCTGAAGATGAAATTATTGATGAGCTAAGTAAACATCCAGATAGATTTAGTCCCAATGTTATAATGAGGCCATTATATCAAGAAACAATCTTACCAAACCTTTGTTATATAGGAGGAGGAGGAGAGTTAGCCTACTGGTTTCAATTAAGACAGTATTTTGACAAAGTAAATACAGTTTTTCCAATATTGTTATTAAGAAATTCAGCAATTTTGGCTAGTTCTAAACAACTAGAAAAATTAGAAAGATTAAATATTTCAATAGAAGAATTATTTTGTAAACAAGGAAGTTTAATTGATAAAAAGGTAAAAGAAACTTCTGAAATTAATATTGATTTTAGCTCACAACGAACATTTTTAACTCAACAGTTTGATATGCTTGAAGACGTTGCTACAAAAACTGATAGTTCATTTATTGGAGCAGTGAAAGCTCAAAAGAAAAAACAATTAAAAGGGTTAGATAATCTTGAGAAAAGATTGTTAAAGGCAGAAAAACGTAAGTTAGTTGATGAAGTTCAACGAATGAAAACTTTGCAAAACGAACTATTCCCAAATTATAGTTTAGAGGAACGGACACGTAATTTTTCTGAATACTACCTTAAATTAGGCAAGGACCTTGTACCATTATTGATGAAGGCTTTAGACCCTTTAAGTTTAGAGTTTACTATTATTGAATATTAAATACAAGTGAATTTAAAATTCACTTGTATAATGTAATTTTACTGTTGGATATTTAGATTGTGTCATTTGAATAGTAAACGCAGAATCTGCTAAAAACACCAATTGACCTTGCTTGTCTTTCGCTAAAAAACGTTGTTTAACACGCTTAAACTCTTTAAATTCTTCGTTTTTTGGATCTTCTGGTTCAACCCAGCATGCTTTGTGAACCGGTATATTTTCATAACTACATTTTGCGCCATATTCATGTTCTAGTCTATATTGAATAACTTCATACTGTAGTGCTCCAACGGTTCCAACAATTTTTCTACCGTTTAAATCTAAAGTAAATAACTGTGCAACACCTTCATCCATTAATTGGTCCAATCCTTTATATAATTGTTTTGATTTTAATGGATCAGCATTATTTACATAACGGAAATGCTCTGGTGAAAAACTTGGAATTCCTTTAAAGTTTAAGTTTTCACCTTCTGTTAAAGTATCTCCAATTTTAAAATTCCCAGTATCTTGAATACCAACAATATCTCCTGGGAAAGATTCATCAACAATTTCTTTCTTTTCAGCAAAGAAAGCATTTGGACTAGAGAACTTCATTTTTTTATTTAGTCTTACATGTAAATAGGGAGCATTTCTTTTAAAAGTTCCTGAAACTATTTTTATAAACGCTAACCTGTTTCTATGGTTAGGATCCATATTGGCATGTATTTTAAATACAAAACCTGTTAATTTTTCTTCCTTTGAATCAACTAGTCGTTCCTCAGAGTTTTTTGGTTGTGGAGTAGGGGCAATTTCAATAAAACAATTTAATAATTCTTTTACTCCAAAATTGTTTAAGGCAGAACCAAAAAATACTGGTTGTAAATCTCCAGTTAAATATTCTTCTTTATTAAATTTAGGATAAACTTCTTCAACTAATTCTAATTCTTCACGTAAAGTATCTGCGGCTGTATTACCAACAATTTCATCCAATTCAGGCGTTGAAATATCTGTAAATTCAACTCCTTCAGAAACTGTTTGTTTGTTGTCAGCTGAATATAAATTTATTTTCTTTTCATAAATATTATAGATTCCTTTAAAATCATAACCCATTCCAATTGGGAAACTTAATGGTGTAACTGTCAGACCAAGTTTTTGCTCAACTTCATCTAATAAATCAAATGCGTCTTTACCTTCTCTATCCATTTTGTTTATAAAAACAATCATCGGAATTTTTCGCATTCTACAAACTTCAACTAATTTTTCAGTTTGTTCTTCAACACCTTTTGCAACATCAATAACGACAATAACACTATCTACTGCCGTTAATGTTCTAAAAGTATCTTCCGCAAAATCCTTGTGCCCAGGTGTATCTAAAATATTTATTTTTTTGTCTTTATAGATAAATGCTAAAACTGAAGTTGCTACAGAAATACCACGTTGTCTCTCGATCTCCATGAAATCGGAAGTGGCACCTTTTTTAATTTTATTATTTTTTACGGCACCAGCTTCTTGTATGGCTCCACCAAATAATAATAGTTTTTCTGTTAATGTGGTTTTACCTGCATCCGGGTGAGAAATGATTCCAAATGTACGTCTACGTTGTATTTCTTCTAAAAAACTCATCTATAAAATTTTGTGCGGCAAATATATGGCTTATTAGATGAAAGCGCAATTAGAAAGAGTAGAATAGGAGGCTACTTTCTAATTTTATTAAGAAGTTTATTAAGTAGTGTTACTTCTTTTTCAGATAAATGACGCATTTGGTCATCAAACTCTTTTTCTTTTTCATCAATTTTTGATAAATATTCTAATCCAAGCTCTGAAATTTGAATATCTTTTTGTCTTCTATCTAGTTTACATTCACTTCTGTAAACAAGTTTCTTAACTAACATTCTATCAATAACTCTACTTATATCTGAGTTTTTATCGAGCATACGTTCCTTTATTAAACCAATGCTTGACGTTTGTGGGTACTGTCCTCTTAAAATTCTTAGCACGTTAAATTGCGTTGGAGATAACTTAAAAGGTTTTATTATTTCAATTAACTGACTATTTAAATAATTATGAGTATAATGAATGTTAACTCGTGCTTTTAAATATTCATTTTTGAATTTACTTTTTATTTCGTCTTCAATTTTCATATTGCTTAAATTTAATGTAAAAATAGACAAAGGCTGAGTGAAATCCAATTTGATTGAAAGTCATTCGGCCTTTGAATTTGAAAAAGAAAATTATTTTTTCACCAATTCCATTTTACATGATAATTCAACTTCTTCTCCAAGCATTAAACCACCGGCTTCTAATGTACTGTTGTATTTTAGTCCAAAATCTGTTCTATTTAAAATACCAGTTACTTTTAGACCTGCTCTAGTGTTTCCCCAAGGATCTTTTATAGTTCCTCCATGGTTCATAGTTAAAGTAATTTCTTTGGTAACTCCATGTAAAGTTAAATTTCCAATAAGTTTATATTTTCCCTCTTTAATTATTTTTACAGAGGTACTTTCAAATGTCATTTTAGGGTATTTTGGTGTGTCAAAAAAGTCTTCATTCTTTAAATGTCCATCTCGTTTCTCATTATCAGTATCGATACTATTTACATCAATTATGAAATTGATTTTTGCATCAGAGAAATCCTCTTTAGAACTTTCAACTGTTCCTTCAAATGATGTGAATTTACCCTCAACTTCGGATATTACCATGTGATCTACGGCAAACCTAACAGATGAATGTGATGCATCAAAGTTCCATGTTGATTGTGCATTTACTAGAACTATACTGAATAGAGCTAGTGCTAAACTTAAATTTTTCATTTTTTTGTTTTTAGTTATTAATTACTATGCAAATGTATGTTAAAACAAAATATGTTGCAACATGTAATATGTTAAAATTTTCAAAATGCACCAAAAACCCAACGGATGCTAGTGTTACGGCTATTAAAAGTTTTGTAATTTATTTTAATTACCAAGCGAAAAATGGTAAATTTGTAGCAATACATCTATTATATGAAAGAAGAACAAGTAATATTAGTAAATGAAAAAGACGAAAAAATTGGTCTAATGGCAAAAATGGAAGCTCATGAAAAAGCCTTATTGCATAGAGCATTTTCTGTATTTATATTTAATGATAAAAATGAATTAATGTTGCAACAGCGTGCAGCTCATAAATATCATTCTCCATTATTATGGACAAATACCTGCTGTAGTCATCAAAGAGATGGTGAAAGTAATATTGAAGCAGGTAAAAGAAGGTTACAAGAAGAAATGGGATTTGTTACTGAAATAGAAGAAAAAACATCTTTTATTTACAAAGCTCCTTTTGATAATGGTTTAACAGAACATGAATTGGACCATGTTATGGTTGGACATTTTAATGATAGCCCTTTAATAAATAGAGAAGAGGTAGAAAGTTATAAATGGATGACATTGGAAGACGTGAAAAGTGATATGAAACTTCAGCCAGAAATTTATACAGAATGGTTTAAAATTATATTTGAAAAATACTATAGTTCAATAAATTCGTAGTTGAATATTCAACAGTTTAAATTGTTAAAGGAAAATTGATAATGAAAGTAACAGTTAATAGAAAAGCACATTTTAATGCAGCTCACAGATTGTATAATGCTGATTGGTCAGATGCTCGTAATGCTACGGTATTTGGTAAATGTGCGAACCCTCATTATCATGGTCATAATTATGATTTAACAGTTTCTGTAAAAGGTGAAATCCACCCTGAAACAGGTTTTGTAATGGATATGAAAGTTTTGAAACAATTGATTGAGGTTGAAATTGAAGAAAAATTTGATCATAAAAACTTAAATGAAGAAGTTGAAGAGTTTAAAACACTAAACCCTACAGCTGAAAATATTGTAGTAGTGATTTGGAATAAATTGAGGAAAAAGATTGACGAAAATTTAGAGCTTTCAATAACCTTATATGAAACACCTAGGAATTTTGTAACCTATACTGGCGAATAAAACATTAAAAAACCTCTTAATAGAATTCTATTAAGAGGTTTTTTATTAAAAGAGGAGTTTATTCATTGTCTTTTACTTTGCAGGTATTCATTCCAATAATTGAATAACACGGACATGAACTTAAAATACTAGTTAATAAAAAAATACCACTAACAACTAATAATACAATAGATAAAGTACCCGTAATAAATCCTTGCCAATATAAAACGACAATAAGTATAGCTATTAGAACTCTAAATATTCTGTCGACAGGACCCATATTTTTTTGCATCATTTAATTTTTTAGGTTAATAATTACCTAAATTTAAACAAATTACATGATAATTAATCTTTCTTTTGTTTATTTAATTCATCCTGAAGTCTTCGCATTACTTTTTGTTCACGCTCTAAGGCTCTTTTTCTATGGTCTTCATATTCATCTTCAACCTCTTTTAAATTTAATTTGGTTTGAGTAGTAATACTGTTGCTACTTTTAAATTTAGTTATAAATAAAAGTAATAAAGCAGCTAAAACACCAATAATTGAAAGCATGATAGTTTTAAATGTTTCTTTTTTGAACTGAATTCCAATAAAAGAAATACTTTCAATTTGTGAGTTTAAATTTGTAATAGTATCTCCTGAACTATTCAAAGTCAATTTTAAACTGTCAATTGTTCTTTTTTGTGAATTAATGGTTTTGTATGAACTTAAAATTTCTTTTTTTGAAGCAGTTAAAGAATCTGCTACATTGGCTTTTATCTTATATAACCATGTTGTTTTTACATTTTTAAAATCTTTGTATTTGTACGATTTTGTAATTAAATAATCAAATTGATTTTTTACCGAACCTGTATCAATAAATTTTACATTGGCCTGTCCAAAGGTTGCAGCTGAGATTAATAGTAATGAAATTGTTAAGAATTTAGTTTTATTCATGAAATTTGTTAATTTAGTTTTATTAACGAAAGGCAATAATACTTATTGCTATATTTAATTAAAATTATTGAAATCTTTTATCAGATTTAAAATCTGATTTATTTAGGTCGGATTTGTTCTCTAACCAACCTTTTTTTGTGTTAAATCTATTATCAAAATCTTCAAAAAAAGGTTTGATATCAAGAAGAGGTGAATTATTTATCATGTCTACATCCAAAATATGAATTTGATTTCCTTCAATTTTTTCAATTTCTACAATTGACATACCTAATTTATTAGGCCTTTTAGGTGATCTTGTGGCGAAAATACCCTTGGACTCATTGTCCATAAAAGGAATTACCTCTAATTTAGGGTTGGTTACCATATGAAATTCATAAATTAAAACAATATGTGAAAATACATTTAAAGATTTTAACCCATCTTCATATTTAGAAAATATTTCTATAGTTCCTTTAATTCCTTTTGCTCCTATTGGTTGAATGGGCATATTATCAATAGTATTCCAAGGAGTTTTTATTATTCCTATGGAATTAAGAACAATTTCTTTAGTAGGCATTATTTATTTTTAGAGTAAAATGATTCTAATTCTAAAATATAATCGTCTTTGGTTTTAGTATCAAGTAATGAATATTCAAACGAATTTTTTGCTAATTGATAAAGATTCTCTTTAGTTAAATTTAAAGCCGATTGAATTTCTTCATAATTTTTGTTTACCTGTCCACCAAAATAAGCAGGGTCATCAGAATTAATTGTAACTTTTAATCCTAATTCCATCATTTTTTTTAGAGGATGGTCTTTTAAATCATCAACTACTTGCAAAGCAGTATTTGATAGAGGACATACAGTTAAAGCTAAATCTCGTTTAATTATTTCAGCAATAAGTTTTTCATCCTGAAGTGAGTTATTACCGTGATCAATTCTTTGAATACCTAAAATATCAATGGCTTCCCAAACATAATCTGCTGAACCTTCTTCACCTGCATGCGCAACCGGAATATATCCTTCCTTAATGGCGGCAGCATAAACATTTTTAAATTTAGAAGGTGGATTCCCTTTTTCTGACGAATCTAATCCAACAGCCTTAATTTTATGCTTGAAAGGAATTGACTCCTTCAATGTTTTAAAAGCACTTTCTTCACTTAGGTGCCTTAAAAAACTCATTATTAATAATGAAGTAACTCCAAAACTATTTTTAGCATCATCACAAGCATTTGATATTCCGTTTATAACAGTTTCAAATTTTACTCCTCTTTCAGTATGGGTTTGTGGATCAAACATAATTTCGGTATGTCTAACATTTTGATCTGAACATTTTTGCAAATAACTATAAGTTAAATCATAAAAATCTTCTTCCTTAATTAGTACACTTGCACCTTTATAATAAATATCTAAAAAATCTTGTAAACAATTAAATTTATAAGCTTCTTCTATTTCTTCAACAGATTTGTATGGAATTTTAATTCCATTTCTTTTTGCAATTTCAAACATTAATTTAGGTTCGAAAGAACCTTCAATATGCAAATGAAGTTCAGCCTTCGGTAAATTTTGAATAAACGTTTTCATTTTGCAAAAATAACCTTTTAAAAATTTTAATTGATAATTGTTGAAAACTAAATAGATGAAAGCCAAAAACATTAGATGATCCATTATTTAACAATAGCTGCCAAAACTAATTAAAGGGGCTTAAGAGTATTATTTTTAAGAATCGATTTATAGGAGCCATAGTTTTAGATAACTTTTTGAAATTTAAAATCAAAAAATAAGGTTACTTGTTTATATCAAACAACCTTATTTTTTTTGATTTTTAGTTTTTAGGATGCCTTAGAAATTTTCTCTAACAATTGATATTTGAAAATTGCCTTGCAAATTGGATTATCGTTTTTTTGTTGATTATTAACTTCAACTGATAAGTGCAGTTCTAGCTCGTCAAGCCTCTTAATATTAACTGAAAGTATTAACTTATCGTTTAAATAGGCATTTTTTAAAATTTGAAGTTTGAATAGTTGTGGAGTGGGAAGCACCAGGTCTTTATAATTTGAAATAATGCAACTTACAAAATGTTCCATTTCATTGTATAAGACGTTTGGAAGTAGTGCTTTATTATTGTTGATGTGTTTTTTACCAACAGTGAAGTATTTTTCTTGTAATAAATTATTGTTTTTTAAGGTATTCATGTTAGGTTTTGTTTAAGTATTAATATCCAATGGTATGGGGTCGAGTATTTTTGTAATAAAATAACTTTGGGTGCCTTGTTTTTGAATGGACTTAATGACCTGTCGCATAATGTTTGAATGTTTCATAATTCTGGTTTTAATATTTAATTTTAGTGTATAAAAAAAGGTGCTTTTCGAAAAAAGCACCTTTTAAAATTATAGTTATTTTAAATTTGTTATTTCAATTTGATGAAAGTGCTTTTTTTATTGTAAATGGCTTGCTGCTTCATGCCGCGTGTACTAATATGCATAACAAGCATATCTATGGATGACTTTACTTCCTTAGATATGGTATGAATTGTTAAATGTATGTTAGTGAATACTTTCATATTGGTTCAAATTTATAATTTTTTTTTAAAATTCAAAGAATTATTGCAATAAATATATGTTAATGAATCATTTTCTTGTAAATTTGCGGCAATAAAAAAGATATAAATTATGGCGAGCATTAAAAATTTAAAGAAAGATATTAATTACGTTTTAGGAGATATTATTGGAGAGTGCTATACTTGGGAATTATTAAATCCTTCAATCGATAAAAAAAGTACTGAAGCAATTATTGATGAGGCAATAGTATCATTTGATGGGTTAATTGAAAAAGTTCACATGAAAAATGTGGAAAACAAGAAAGCACATTTTAAAAATATTACTCTTGAATTAGAAGAGGTAGCAAATAATCTTTTAGAGAAAATCAATAAGTTATAATATTTTCAATTTTTTGGCTGAATTGATTTAAAAATAATTTTTTTTTTGTACATTTAGAGTAATAAAAAAATAGATTATACGTTCTTAAATTACCAACTAAAATCTTTGACAAATATGGCAAGAGCAATGTTTGAGTATACTAAAGTTGTACTCGAAAAAGTCAGTTTTAATAAAGAATTATTTATAAAAGAATTAGAAAAAGCTGTGAATAGATTATTACCCTATGAAATAAAAGAATTATACTTTTGGCTTAGGGATTTTACGGTAAACAAACCAGATCTACACAACTGTTTGACTTTAGTAAAAAATTAAACGAAAAAAGGAGCATTTTATGCTCCTTTTTTTTGTAGTACTGGGCTAATGATTTTTACATCATTAAAAGCAATTACACCCCTAATAATACCATCAATAGAGCTTTTTAAAGCCTCAATCAATTGTATTTTTAATTGTGATTTATGGTATATAAGACTTACTTCTCGAGCAGGTACAGGTTCGTTAAACTCTCTTAAGTATTTTTTATCTTTTTCATTTAAATCTAAAGTTTGTAGATATGGAAGTAAAGTCATTCCTAATCCTTCCTTAGAAAGTTTAATTAAAGTGTCAAAACTACCACTATGTAATTGAAAATGTTGATTTTTACTTCCAAAAGTACTGCATAAATTTATAATACTTTCTTTAAAACAGTGGCCATCTTCCAATAATAAAATATCTTCAATGTTTAAATTTTCTACTTCAATAGTAGTAGAATTAAACAATCGATGTTCTTCAGGAACAAAACCTACAAAAGGTTCGTAATACAACACTCTTTCCTTAATAAATTCGTTTTCTAATGGAGTTGCTGCAATTCCTACATCAATATGTCCGTCAGCTAATTTTTTTATTATTTCTTCAGTAGTTAATTCCTCTATTTTAAGATTTACCTGAGGATACTTTTTTATAAAGGATTTTAAAAATAGTGGTAATAGGGTTGGCATTATGGTTGGGATAATTCCTAATTTAAAATCACCTCCAACAAACCCTTTTTGTTGATCTACAATATCTGTAATTCTATTACTTTCATTAACAATAATTTTCGCTTGTTCAATAATTTTATTACCAATTTCAGTTAATTGAATTGGTTTTTTCTTTCTGTTAAAAATCTGGGTGTCCAATTCTTCTTCAAGCTTTTGAATTTGCATACTTAAAGTTGGCTGGGTAACAAAACAATGTTCCGATGCAATTGTAAAATTTTTATACTCTGCAACGGCTAATACATACTTTAATTGAGTAATTGTCATAGCTATAAATATTTCCGATAAAGATATTAAAACTATCAATAATAATTATCTATTAATGCTGTTTTTTTTAAAGAAATTTGCTTTAGAAAATAAAAGTAATAACACATTAAAAATTAGAATAATGAACAAAACAATATTAGGTTTAGACAGGTTTAAAACAGAAAGTTTAGTAATTAATTTGAATGATTTATTAGCAAACTTTCAGGTATATTATCAAAATTTAAGAGGATTGCATTGGAATATTAAAGGAAAATCGTTTTTTGAATTGCATGTTAAGTTTGAAGAATTTTATACAGATTCTCAAGAGAAGATAGATATGATAGCCGAACGTATTTTAACATTGGGAGGCGTTCCTATCCATACATTTGAAGAGTATTCACAATTATCTAAAGTGGTTGTAGGTAAAAATATTTCTAACGATGTTGATTCGGTGAAGTTAGTGGTGAATTCATTGGCTGAATTATTAAAAATTGAGCGTATTATTTTGAATGAATCTGATGATGCAAATGATGAAGGGACAAACTCAATGATGAGCGATTTTATTGCTGAACAAGAAAAAACAATATGGATGTTAAATGCGTGGTTAAATTAATTTTGGTTAAATTAAATTTGGTTAAGTAAGAGAAAAGCCCATTTTCATAATTGAAATGGGCTTTTTAATTTTAACTCCAGAATTTTCGTTTTTTATTAAGTTCATCTTCCTGTTTTTTGTATTCTTCAGGAGAAATTACTTTTAATAAAGAAGGATGCTGTTCTATTTCATATTGTATTTTTTCAACAATTTCTTCAAAAGATTCGTTTTCGTAATCAATTTCCATTGGTTTTTTTATAACCATGGATTGTAATACATTACGTTTTTTAATTAATAAACCTTTTTTATCGTAAGCTCTTCTAAAACCATCAATAACAATTGGTACCACAACTGGTTTACAAGTTTTAATTATGTGGGCAGTCCCTCTTCTAATAGGTTTAAAGGGAGTGGTTGTTCCTTGTGGAAAAGTAATTACCCAACCATCATCTAATGCTTTTTTTATATTACTAATATCCGACATTTTAACTTGTCGTTTAATATCTTTTCCTGCAGCTCTCCAAGTTCTTTGAATCGAAATAGAACCTACATAAGCAAATATTTTAGGTAGTAATCCGGATTTCATTGTTTCTGAAGCCGCTATGTAATAAATGTTTAATTTTGGTTTCCAGATATATCCAATATTTTTTATGGAATCTTCTCGTCCTTTAAGAGAGGCGTTAAAAACATGAAACATTGCAGCAACATCTGCAAAATAAGTTTGATGATTAGAAACAAAAAGTACGTTAGTTTCAGGTAAATCTCTAATGATTTCTGATCCTTCAATTTGGAGTGAGTTAAAGCGTCTGTATCGACCATGTGATACAACTCCAAAAATTCGAATGAGCCATCTTTTTAAAAATAAGATATGTCCAAACGGATTTCTTTTAAAAATGGGCATTATGGTTGGTTTGGTTTTGAATGAACGACAAATTTAAGAAAAAAATAGCTTACATATTCTTTAATAATTCTTTGATTTCATTCAGCATCATAGCTGTAGCGCCCCAAACAACGTAATTGTTTAGTACAAAGCATGGTACCTCCATGTTTTTGGCATATGAAGTAGTTAGCGTAGTTGTTGAAACGGAAGAATCTTTTAATAAATCTGTGACAGAAATAGTTATTAACTCTTCAACTTCATGGTTTTTACGAAATTCAGGTTGTGTTTCGAGAAAACCTAAAAAAGGTGTAACTAAAAAATTACTTGGTGGAATATAAACATCTGTCATTTGCTTAAATAATGATATTTCTTTTTCATTTATTCCAACTTCTTCATAAGTTTCTCTTAAAGCCGTTTTTTCTAATGATTGATCAACTGGATCAAATTTTCCTCCGGGAAAACTAATCTGAGAAGAATGTGTTCCGTTGTATTCAGCCCTAAGTGTTAATAAAAAGCAAGTTTCATTTTTACTGTTTGGATAAAACAACGCTGTAACAGCGGCTTTTTTAGGTGATAAGCTATTTATTTTATCTTCAGAAAATTTTAAGCGAATTTTTGGAGCTAACTCAAACTGAGTATCTAATCCACCAGGTTTTGTTGTTTTTAATTTTGAAATGATATGTTGAAAATAAATAAAATCCATTAATGTTTAGTGTAAAAAGGTGGTAAGGATAAATGAAATTTTACTGCAATTAACCTTATTACAATAACTATTAAAGTTGTTGAAGTATAAACAATTGTAGGGTCTAAATTTAATTTATTTAATATTATAAAAGTAATAGCTCCAAAAATACAGGCAGTGGCATAAATTTCTTTTCTGAAAATTACTGGTATTTCATTACAAAGTATATCCCTAAGGACTCCACCAAATGAAGCAGACATGGTACCTAATGAAATAGAAATTAAAGGATGAAAATTAGCCTTAATTCCTATTTCAGTACCAATTATTGTAAAAATTCCTAGTCCTATGGTATCAAATAGAAATAATGATTTACTTAAAATTCTTAAATTTTTTCTAAAAATTACCGTAATTATTACTGCAGCAATAATTGCATATACATAACTTGGATTTTGCATCCAAATAACTGGTTGTCTTCCAATTAAAACATCTCGTAATGTTCCTCCACCTACTGCGGTAACAAATGCAATTATAAAAACACCAAATGGATCAAACTTTTTGTTCATGGCTACCAATGCTCCTGAAATAGCAAAGGCAATTGTCCCCATAATATCTAATACATATAATATCTCCATTACATTTGTTGAGTATAATAGTTATAATCTTTAATAACCAAATCTATAAAATTTACTGGTGATAGCTCAGTTGTTATTCCTGTAATTGTAAGTATTTTTACATGAAGTTTTGATATTGCTTTATGATTGCCATTTTTTTTAGCGTTGGTATAAAGCTCTTTTATGGTTTGAATATCGTTATCATTTAATACAGTAACCTGAGGATATGTTGGTTCATAGTTTTCTGAAATATCAACAAGTAAAGTATCATTTAATTGAATCTCTTTTTTTTCTGAAATTACAGTTGTTCCTGCTGCCAAATCACCTAAGCGCTGTCCCTTTCCATTTAATAATATAGTTAAAAGAGCTATAGATCCAGAAGCTAAACTAATATCAATTATTCGTAAAACCCAACGAATTAGATAACTGCCAAAGGTAGGTTTTGAGCCATCTATTTTTGTAACTCTAATTTTACAGAAATACTTTCCTGGCGTTTGTCCGTCCATTAAAGTTTCAAATATTAAACTGTAAAAGAAGACAGGTAAACTTAATAAAGCATAATAAACATAAATAGATTCTGAAATTTCAAATCCAAGAGCGTTTATTAGTAATAAAATAATGGTATAATACCCTGCAATAATTAGCAAGTCTATTAGGAAAGCTCCAATTCTGGTACTAACAGAAGCAACATTTTGATGAATTGTTACATTTTGAGCCGTTTCTATTTGAAAATTATCCATATTAATGTTTAATCTTTTTGGTGGGTACAATATGATTTTTTACATTCGTTCACCTATTGTTAAATATCGTTTTTAACAAATAAATGAAAAAGCAAAAGTAAAAAAAATGCGTGAAGCATCATTTGTAAAAAGAAATAAAAAAAAATGGCTTCTGTTTGAAGATGTTCTTGAAAATAAAGAGCAAGTTTCACCAGATAAACTTTCTGATTTATACATTGAAATTACAGATGATTTAAGTTACTCAAAAACCTTTTATCCTAAAAGTAATACCGAGAAATATTTAAATAGTATTGCTTCAAAAGCACATCAAAAAATTTATAAAACAAAAAAGGAAAGTAAAAACAGACTTTTGATGTTTTTTAAATATGAATTTCCGTTGGAATTTGTAAAATATCATAAACAATTATTAATTGCATTTTTAACCTTTCTGTTTTTTACAATTATAGGTGCTTATTCTGCTGCAAATGATGGTGATTTTGTGCGTTTAATTATGGGCGATAACTATGTGAATTCAACTTTATCGAATATTGAAAAAGGGGATCCAATGGCCGTGTATAAAAAAATGGGAGAGGGAAATATGTTTATTTTAATTACGCTGAATAATATTAAGGTAGCAATGACAGCTTTTGTGTTTGGCATGCTATTCTCTATTGGGACATTATTTATTATGATGCGTAACGGAATTATGTTAGGATCTTTTTTATACTTTTTTTATGATAAAGAATTACTTTGGGAATCTTCAAGAACAATCTGGATACATGGAACCATTGAAATATCAGTAATTATTATTGCTGGTTGTGCTGGTCTTGTGTTAGGAAATGGATTGCTGTTTCCTAAAACATACTCAAGGCTGGAATCGTTTAAAAAAAGTTTTAAGGCAGGTTTAAAAATTATGGTAAGTACAATTCCATTTTTTATTATTGCTGGCTTTTTGGAAGGATTTGTTACAAGACATACCGAAATGCCAGATTGGTTGGCATTGTTTATTATACTTATATCATTTATAGTAATTTTATACTATTACGTAATTTATCCAATTAAATTAATTAATCAAAAATAATATGCATAGAAATAACTTTATTGAATTTAAAAAGGAAAGAGATTTGGGAATTATAATTTCTGATACTTTTAACTTTATTCGTGAGAACTGGAGAGATTATTTTTTAACCGTGTTTAAAATTATTGGTCCGGTACTATTAATAGGTGCAGCAATTCTTGTTTTTGCAATGGTTTCATACTCAGGAACCCTAACAAATATGATGAGTTTTGATGAGTCTTCTCAAGATCCATCTGCTGTTTTTAGCGGTGTGTTTGGAATGTTCGGTTGGATGTTTATTATGTTTATTGTTTTTGGTGTTGTATATACGCTTTTGGCAGAAGTTTCACTTTTTTATATAAAATCATATATAAATAATAATGG
>Ga0193952_1000578_pt1 | contig 15136 bp, 15 predicted proteins | sample BB_3_MG_FD_140368 | JGI IMG/M metagenome (GOLD analysis project Ga0193952, IMG submission 140368) | Microbial mat bacterial communities from the Broadkill River, Lewes, Delaware, United States - BB_3_MG | ecosystem: Environmental > Aquatic > Freshwater > River > Microbial mats | place: USA... | reverse complement strand
TAAATGGGGTAAGATATGGGGATCGAACCCACGACCTTCTGAACCACAACCAGACGCTCTAACCGACTGAGCTAATCCTACCATCAGAATTTTATAAATTGTATATTTTTAAATAACATGGTCGGAGTGAAAGGACTCGAACCTTCGACCCCCTGGTCCCAAACCAGGTGCGCTACCAGGCTGCGCTACACTCCGAACAATTACAAGAAGAGTATCTCTTAATGTGGGTGGAATTATAATAGAATTATTCTATAATGTCAAGGATATTGCAAAAGAATTTGTAAATTCTTTTGCAAAGGTGATAAATAAAGGCTTTTGCATAGATTGCAATAAATTAAAATTGAATTAATCCATCAATAGGCGAACTAGCTGTTGCATAAGGCTTTTTAGGGATTCTTCCTGCTTTATATCCTAGTCTTCCCGCTATTACTGCATGTTTAAAGGCTTCTGCCATCATCATTGGATTTGTAGCTTGTGCAATAGCTGTATTTGCTAAAATACCTTCAGCTCCAAGTTCCATTGCTTGCGCTGCATCAGAAGCACATCCTAAACCAGCATCAACGATAACTGGAACATTTACCGCATCTTTAATAAATGCAATATTATATGGATTTTGAATCCCAAGACCAGAACCTATAGGAGCAGCCAAAGGCATAATTGCATCAGCTCCAGCATCTTCTAGTTTTTTTGCAACAATTGGATCGTCACTTGTATATGCCATAATTGTAAAACCATCTTTTTTTAATACTTCACAAGCTTTAATAGTTTCTATTACATCTGGATATAGAGTTTTTGCAGCATCACCAATCACTTCAAGTTTAATGATATCAATCCCTGTAGCTTCTCTCATAAGTCTAAAAGTAGTAATCGCTTCTTGTGCTGTAAAACACCCTGCACTATTTGGAAGAAGTTTAATATTTGTATCTTTAAAATAGTCTAGTAGGTTTTCTTCATTTGGATTTGTAATATTTACTCTTCTAATAGCTACTGTAATTAGCTCAGAACCAGATGCAATAGTTGCATCCCTTGTTGTTTGAAATGAATCATATTTTCCACTTCCTACTATAAGTCTAGAGTTAAATTCGTAGTTTCCTACCTTTAAAATATTGTCGTTCATATTTCATTTTCCTTTTTATTGTATTATATTATCTTATAAATTGTCGTATATTATCGTAATTATCTTTATAGTTTTTTAATCTCTTTAATTAAATCTAAAGGTGTCATTGAATAATTATTTTTGTCATAATTAGATGCTGCAATAGTATGAGCTAAACTCCCATTAAGTGTAGCATCTAATGAACTATATCCTTGCGATAATAAAGAACCTATTAAGCCACATAAGACATCTCCACTACCACCTTTACTAAGAACTGATGAACCAAATGTATTTACATAATTTTTATTATACTGAGAAATGATTACATTTGTTCCTTTTAAGAGTAAAACAACATTTTGATATTTTTTACAAAATAATTGTACATATTTAAATCTATCATTTTGAAGTTGATTAACAGAGATATTTGCTAAACCTGTAATCTTTAATAAAGAACAAAACTCTTTGGGGTGAGGTGTTAAAACTATCTTTTTTTGTTCTAAAAGTTTTAATATATTTTGATCCATACATAAATCTGCATCTAACACTTTAGGAATATCATTTGATAATAATTCCATATCGTATTTTAAACCTAACCCCATCCCAATACATATTGCTGTTGTATTAATAGGAAGCGTATGAGTTTGCATAATATGATTTGGAATCTTTTTAGACTCTTTAGAAATGACTGTTATCAAACCACAACCAAAAGAAAAACCAGCATCAGCACATAATAACCCTGCCCCAACTTTTTCTCCAACAACTACACTTAAGTGTCCGTATGTTCCTTTATTGGATATTTTATTAGTACGTATAGGTAGTTTTAAATCGCTTCTTTCTAGTAAATAGCAATTAGTTTTTGTTTCATAAAGTTTTCGCTGGATTCCTAAATTTGAAACTTTTAGTTTTCCAATATATTCTTTTGAGATATCAGTAAAAAGAGATTTTTTAAGTGCGCCCATTGTGATAGTAGTATCGGCATAAAAAGCCTTTGTTGTAACCTGTCCTAAAGTATTTATTCCACTAGGTACATCACAAGCAATTTTATATGCTTGTAATTTATTCATTTTATTTATTATTGAAATCGATTCTTCATTTAAATCTCTTGAGAGTCCTGAACCAAATAAACAATCAACAATAACATCAGTTTTTTTTATTTTTTTACATATCTTTACATTAAGTTTTTCTGCTCTTTTGAGCTGTTTTTTTGCCATTTCTGATTTTGTACCAAATGGTATATAAAGTGATACATCATATTTTTTATGTAATAACCGTCCTAAGGTAATACCATCAGCCCCATTGTTTCCTGCTCCACATACAATAAGTATCTTATCTTTTATTTTACAACAAGAATCAATATGATTCATCATAGATATACTTGCATTTTCCATCAAGATATCTTCTGTTAATCCAAATTTATCATAACACCTTTTATCAAGACTATTTACTTCATCAAATACTTTTTGCATAACTATCTCTTTCTAAACTTCCAACCATTTGCTTCTAAAACTTCAATGATTTTTTCTTTTTTATCACCTTGGATCTCTATCCATTCATCTTTTACTGTTCCACCACAGCCAAGTTTTGATTTAAGAAGTTTTAATATCTCTTTTTTTTCTTTCTCATCTAATAGGAATCTACCCACTAAAGTAACAGGTTTCCCTCTTCTTTTTTCAAATGTAAATACTAGTTGATGTTCATTTTTAGTTATCTTCGCTTGTGTATTTATATTTGATTTAGTAGATTTTTTTTTAGGATTATCTATTTTTTGTTTTTCCCAAGTTTCATCATCTAAATTTGCACCCATCTCAAACATCGTTACTCCTAATTTTATTTTAGATATAAAAAAAGGGACTTTAGAGTAAAACTCTAAAATCCCTTTTATGATTAAATATTATATATTATAATAAGCTGTTAATTTTATCAGCAAATGCTTGCTTTGAAGAAGCACCAACCATAGTTTCTACAATTTCTCCATCTTTCATGAAAACGATTGTAGGGATTGATCTTACACCAAATTGTGTACTTAATTCTTGTTGCTCATCTGTATTTACTTTACAGATATTTGCTTTTCCTTCAAACTCTTCAGCTAACTCTTCAATAACTGGAGCAATCATTCTACAAGGCCCACACCATGGTGCCCAAAAGTCAACTAAAGATACACCCTCTTTTGTTGTTGCTTCAAAATTATCATTTGTTAAATCTATATATTTTCCCATTTTATTTCCTTTTTATTTCTTTTATTAAAAAATTGTACTCTTTATTTTCTTTAATTAAGTTAAAAAATTTGAGTTATAACAAACTATAAATGATATTTTGGCTAAAATAAGTCATTAAAATAAATATGGATAAAAATAATGAATATTAGAAATCAATTCTTAGAATTTTTTGCTTCAAAACAACACAATATAATCAAAAGTGCTCCTCTAGTACCAGATGATGCAACACTACTTTTTACAAATGCAGGGATGGTTCAATTTAAAGATATCTTTACAGGTGCGATTCCTATTCCACAAACTCCTAGAGCTACATCTTGTCAGCTTTGTGTTCGAGCTGGTGGAAAACATAATGACTTAGAAAATGTTGGATACACAGCACGTCATCATACTCTCTTTGAGATGCTTGGAAATTTCTCTTTTGGAGACTACTTTAAAAAAGATGCTATTGCTCATGCATGGGAATTTATCACAAAAAACCTTGAACTTCCAATAGATAAATTATGGGTGACTATACACGATAGTGATGATGAGGCATACGAGTTATGGAAAAATCATATCGCCGAAGATAGAATCATGAGATTTGGAGATAAAGATAACTTTTGGTCGATGGGTGACACAGGGGCTTGTGGGCCATGTAGTGAAATTTTTTACGATCAAGGTGAAGAGAACTTCAATGGACCTGAAGACAAAATGGGTGGAGAAGGTGATAGATTTTTAGAGATTTGGAATCTTGTATTTATGCAATATGAAAGGGACTCACAAGGGAACCTTAACCCTTTACCAAAACCCTCAATCGATACAGGGATGGGACTTGAAAGAGTTGTTGCTATTAAAGAGGGTGTTTTAAATAACTTCGATAGTAGTACTTTCCAACCTATTATTAAAAAACTTGAAGAGATTTGTGAGAGTAAAATTACTGATACTAATATCGCAAGTTTTAGAGTGATTGCAGATCACGTTAGAACTGTTGCTTTTATGCTATCTCAGGGAATACTGTTCGATAAAGTGGGTCGTGGTTATGTTGCAAGAAGAATCTTAAGACGAGCAGTAAGACACGGTTATTTATTAGGATTTAGAAAAGCATTTATGGCAAAAATCATTGATACACTTGTAGAGATGATGGGTGAATCATATCCTGAATTAAATGAGAAAATAGACTTTATTCAAGAACAAGTTCTTTTAGAAGAAAATAGATTTTTCAAAACTATTTCAAGTGGTATGGAACTTTTTAATGCTGAACTTAAAAATACAAAAGATGTATTTAGTGGGGAGGTTGCATTTAATCTTTACGATACTCATGGCTTCCCTTTAGATTTAACAGAAGATATGTTAAGAGAAAAAAATCTTAAAATTGATAATGACACTTTTAATAAATGTATGGATGAGCAAAAAGCAAAAGCAAAATCTGCATGGAAAGGAAGTGGAGATGACGCTTCAAGTGGTGACTTTAAAATTATTTTAGATGCGATTGGAATAAACGAATTTGTAGGATATACAAACATAAGAACAACTTCAAATATCGTTGCACTTTTAGATGAAAACTTCAAAAAAGTATCTCAACTAAATAAAAATGAATCTGGATGGGTGATGCTTGATAAAACTCCATTTTATGCTACGAGTGGTGGACAAAATGGGGATGTTGGAGCACTAGAAGATGGAGAAAACATTGCTATTGTAAAAGAAACTAAAAAATTCTTTGATATGAATATGTCTGAAATAGAAGTTACAAGTTCAACTTTTTCTGTAGGCCAAGAAGTTGTATCCGTAGTTGCCAAAAGAGGTGAAGTATCAAAACACCATAGTGCAACACACCTTTTACAAAGTGCTCTAAAAATTGTTTTAGGAGAAACTGTCTCTCAAGCTGGTAGTTTAAATGATGACAAAAGGTTACGATTTGACTTTACTTATCCAAAAGCGATGACAACTGCTCAAATTGAAGAAGTTCAAGATTTAGTAAACTCTATGATTGCTCAAGGCTTAAAAGGAAGCGTAGAAGAGCTACCTATAGAAGAAGCTAAAACTAAAGGTGCTACAGCTATGTTTGGTGAAAAATATGGAGATACAGTAAGAGTAGTAGAATTTGGTGATGTAAGTGTTGAGTTTTGTGGGGGGACACATGTTCAAAATACAGGTCAAATAGGAAGTTTTTATATCATTAAAGAAAGTGGTGTAAGTGCTGGTGTTCGTCGAATCGAAGCAGTTGTAGGACTAAGTGCTATTAACTATGTGCAAAATGCAATGAAAAAATTATCTGAAGTTGAAGCTGAAGTAAAAAACAAAGATGTACTAGAAGGTATCTCTAAATTAAAAAAACAGATAAAAGAGTTAAAATCTGAACTTAAAGACGCTCATGAAAATGTTGCTACACCACTTGAAGAGATAGAGATAAATGGTGTAAAAGTTGTAGTTGATATTGTTGAAAATGGAGATATCAAAAAACTTACTGATGATATGAAAAATGGTCATGAAAAAATTGCATCACTATTACTACAAGTAAAAGGTGATAAGGTTATGTTAATTGCTGGTGTTAAAAATGCATCAGTTAAGGCTGGTGACTGGATTAAGGCTATTGCACCTATCGTTGGTGGTGGAGGTGGTGGTCGTCCAGACTTTGCACAAGCAGGTGGAAAAGATGCTAGTAAAATCAACGAAGCAAAAATAGCTGCTTTAGAATACATCCAAACACAATTAAATTAATTTAATTAAAATGTAGATAAATATGAAATATCTTTTATTTTTATTTATCTATATCTCTTCACTTTACTCTTTAGACTTTAAAGTTGCAACATATAATGTAGAAAACTTTTTTGATCTGCATTATGCTAAAACAGAATATAGAGATTATGTTCCATATACAAGATACTGGAATCGTAAATCATATAATAAAAAACTACAAAATACGAACAGAGTAATTTCAGATTTGAATGCTGATATTTTAGCTCTACAAGAGATAGAATCTCGAAAAGTACTCGATGCTATTATCAATAAAAATCCAAAATATAAATTCTCTGCTTTTCATAAAAATAAAAATTCTGCAATTGGATTAGCAATACTCAGTAAATATAAAATAACTTCACATAGCATCATTAAAGTAGGAAAATACGATAAATACTCACGAGACATCTTAAAAGCAACTCTTCTTATTGATAATAAACCATTAATAGTTTATATAAACCATTGGCGCTCAAAACGAGCAAAAGAATCTAAAAGAATTGTATATGCAATGGAATTGAAAAAAGAGGTTGATAAACTCTCAAATCAAGACTACATCATACTTGGAGATTTAAACTCCAACTACAATGAATATCAAACATTTAAATATGATAAAAAACTTAATGATACCTATAATATCACAGGAATCAATCAGATTCTTAATACTACGAATGAGAATAATTTCATTCAAAAACATAATATTTTTGATTTTAAGGGAAAAGTACACTACAACACTTGGCTGGAGTTAAAGAAACAAAACCGTTTTAGCACAAAGTTTAAAAAAGAGCACAATTCCCCAGATAATATTTTACTTTCATCTACACTTTTTGACACAAAAAACATCTCATACATCAATAAAAGTTTTAATGTATTTCGTCCAAAATATCTTTTTAACAAAGGGAGAATTTTTAGATGGAATAAATTTAAACAAAATGGTTATTCAGATCATTTGCCAGTATATGCTTTTTTTTCTACCAAAATACAAGATTATAATCTCAAAGATAAAAAATTAGTTTCTAAAAAACAAAATAGTATTAGCTACCTTTATGAGATAGAAAATATTTCTAACTATGAACTTAAAAACGTAACAGTTATTTATAAAAGTGATAAGGTTGCTATAATTAAGAAAAATAATGCAGATAAAGCTATTATGCTTTATAAACCACCTAAAAATTTAAAAGTAGGATTTTCATATAATTTTGTAGTTCGAGAGATAGATCAATTTAATGGATTAAAAGAGATTAAAAAAATCTCTCATATTGTAGAGAAGAGTAAAAATAAAAATTTTAAAAATTTGTATTTAGATGCTACAAAAATTGATTTACATGACAGAAAATTTCTTAATAATATTGTAAATAATATCAAAGGAATTTATAAAAAAAAATACTTATATTTTAACAATAAGAAAATACGATTATATTTTGCTAAGAACGTAAAAAAACCAAAAGAAGGAGATAAAATATCTCTATCTTTTGGTCATTTATCAATTTATAAATCTTCTATACAAATAGTTTTGCATAGAGAAAAAGATTTTATAGTTTATTAGTATTTAGTACCAATAATATTTGACACAATCTTATAAAGTGTTGGAACATCTGTTTTACCAACAAAACCATCAATCCCAATTCTATTCATTTTATCTTTAACCGCATCTGTCGTCATACTAGAGTTTACAACAACTGGAATATGTGCATACTTAGGATCTTCTTTAATTGCTTTTGCAACTTGATAACCATCTGTTCCTGGCATCTCAATATCTGTAATAACTAGACCTATACTACTTGGATCATCTATCTCATCAAGTCTATCAAGTAAATCACCACCATTTACAGACATAATAAAATTTGCTTTTGCTTTTTTCATAAATTGAGTCATAACTTCTCTAGCAACAGCACTATCCTCTGCAACAAGAATAATCTTTTCATTATTTACAGGTGCAGTTATATATCTATCTAAATCACTCGCATTAATATCTGTCCACCCAATATCTGATAAGAGTTGTTCTGCATTAAATACAGTACAAAGATTATCTTTTTTACCAATCTCTACGTAAGTAGTATATGTTACTTTTGAATTTTGGTTTTCGGAATTAATAAGCTCTGCAGTTGTTTTTTCAACAATATTCACCATATCTTTTACTAAAAAACCAACTTGCTTATGATTAAATTCACAAAATATAATAAGTTTATATTCATTTACAGGTAATGATTCATAACCTAACCATCTATCAAGATTAATTAATGTGATTGGTTCTCCTCTAATAGTTGCGATACCTTGTATAACATCAGTATCTGTAGGAGTATCTGTTATAGTTATCTCTTCTGTAATAATAAATGCTTTAATTTTTGCAATATTTATAGCATACATTTCGCCATGACCAGTATAAAAAACTGCTAGCTGTTGTACATTACGAAGGTGTGCTTGCGTTAACTGCTCTACACTATCACTAATTCCACTCATATAAATCCTTTTAAAGTAAGTTTAAACTATTTTAGCTGTTTTTCACTTAATATTTTTTTAATTGTTATACTACACATTGTAAGTCCAAAAGCTCCAGTAACTCCGACAAAACTTCCTAACTCTTTACAATTTGGGTTTTCACTACTAAAAACTACTTTAAAACTTTTTCTAAATCTTTCTTTTTTTAACATATCTCTAATTTTTCTTGCGAATGGATCATTATATGTTTTAAATATATTTATATATTCTATTTTTGTAGGATCAAATCTTTTTGCACTTCCTGTAGTTGAAATTAATTTCTTATGATATTTTTTGATTAATTCAACTTTCATTGGAATATCATCAATAGCATCTAAAATATAGTCATATTCACTCATATCAAAAGTATCAATCCACTCTTGTGTCACTTTCTGATTTATAGCAATTACATTTGGATATAAAGTTTTTAGATGGTCAACTTTAACGCTTCCAATTGCCCCTGGAGTCTCACTACCCATTTGCCTATTTTGATTTGATTCTTCATACACATCAAAATCAACTATAGTAATATTTGTTACACCTGTTCTGTAGAGTCCATCAAGAGCAAAACTACCAACCCCACCAACACCTAATAATATTATTTTTGCATTTTGTAATTTTTCAAAATCACTTCCAAAAAGTTTTTTACTTCTACTATATTTCAATTTTTATTCTTCCTTCTATTCTTTAGTAGATAAGGCCCTCTTTTAAAAGTGCTTGTTTAACATTAAACATTTGTTTATGTTTATCATTACACCACATTGGTGATAAAAGTGTGCTATCACTTATTCCAGCCGTTACTCTAGAAAGAGAAATATTATCAGGAATCATTTTAACTGCTTTAACTAAAGTATCGAGATATAATTCTTCAGAGATTGGTTCAAATTGACCTTTTTTATATATATTTGTTAATAAAGTATTTTTTACTACATATAAAGGGTGAATTTTAATAGAATCAACATTTAAGCGAATTGTTTCTTTTACACCATGAAGCATCATCTCTTGAGTTTCATCAGGTAGTCCAAATACCAAGTGACCACATACTAAAAGATTTCTCTCTTTTGTTTTTGTAATCCACTCTTCAATATTTGCAAAATCGTGTCCACGATTTATTTTTTCTAATGTTTCATCATAAACTGACTGAATACCATACTCAAGCCAAACTTCTGTTGTTTTTGATAACTCTTCTAAATAATCCAAAGTTTCATCAGTAATACAATCTGTTCTTGTACCAATACTTAATCCAACAACATTATCAAAACCTAAAGCTTTTGTATATAATGCTTTTAGTGTATCTAAGGGAGCATAAGTATTTGTAAATGATTGAAAATAAACAATAAATTTTTTTGCACCAAATTTATTTTCTAATCTCTCTTTAGTAGCATCAAATTGCATTTTTAATTGTAACAATTGTTTCTCTAAATGTGGATTTTCTGTACTTCGTAAATTTAATTTAAATTTTGACTTATCAACTTGATTTGGAGAAAATGATTCATTCTCACAAAAAGTACAACCACCCTTAGCAACTGTACCATCTATATTTGGACAAGTAAATCCTGAAATACTAATAGGCACTTTATATACTTTTTCACCGTGCTTCTTTTTCCAGTATCTACCAATAGTATTTATATTCTTCATTAAGTCTGTTTCTGTTCCTATTCTACGAAGTAATCGCCATCAAAGCTAACCATAGAATAATTTCTATCTCTTCCTAATGCACCTTTTAAATCATCAATAGATAAATACTCTAAAGAATCTGCTTCAATATACTCTTGAACCTCTTCTTGAGTATTTACAGCATTAATTAACTCTTCTTTTGTAGGAGTATCAATTCCATAAAAACAAGGGTATTCTATTTTAGGGCTTGCAACTCTAAAGTGTACTTCAGCAGCTCCTGCATCTTTTAACATCTTAACGATTCTTTTACTCGTAGTTCCTCTAACGATACTATCATCAATAACAACAAGTTTTTTACCTTCAATTAAAGATTTCATTGGACTCAATTTCATCTTAACTTTCATGTTTCTCATCGCTTGAGTTGGCTCGATAAATGTTCTTCCCACATAATGGTTTCTAATGATTCCTAACTCAAAAGGGATACCAGAAGCTTTTGCATAACCAAGCGCTGCTGGTACTCCACTATCTGGAACTGGTATAACCATATCTGCATCAATGATATCTTTATCGTTTAAAGCCAATGCTTTCCCCATCTCTTCACGTGCAGCATACACATTTTTACCATCAATATCACTATCAGGACGTGCAAAATAGATATACTCAAAAGCACATGGTCTGAACTCTTTTGTATCATCTAACATTATAGATTCAGCATCAGGGAACTCTTCACTAAAAATTAGCATCTCACCTGGTTTTACATCTCTTACAAATTCAGCATCTACAAGATCAAAACAACATGTTTCACTAGCAACAATATATCCGCCAGATCTTAATTTACCAATACTTAGAGGTCTAATTCCATGAGGATCTCTAATAACAAAAAGTTTACTTCTACTTTGAATCATAAAGTTATAAGCACCTTTTAGTTTTGTTAAAGATTTTGTAATTCTATCTCTTAGTTTGTCTTGACTTGATTTTGCAATTAGATGAATAAGGTTTTCAGTATCCATACCTGTTTGAAAAATAGAACCTTCATCAATAAGTCTTTGTCTTACTTCATTTTTATTTACAAGGTTACCATTATGAACAACTGAAATTTCACCTAATTTATATTTTGCTTGTATAGGTTGTGCATCAAATACTGAGTCACTTCCAGCTGTTGAATATCTATTATGACCTATTGCCATATTTCCTTGAAGTAATTTAAAAGCATCTTCATTAAAAACATCTCTTACAAAACCTCTATTTTTAACAGTAACAATTTTTTTAGAATCCGAACCACCAGCACTAATACCAGTAGCCTCATGACCTCTATGTTGCATTGCAAAAAGCGCAGCAGATGCTAACTTTGCAGCATCATCATTTCCATATATTCCTACAATTGCACACATCTTATAATCCTAAACAATCATTAATACTATATAAACCAGCTTCTTGATTTACTAGCCATTTTCCAGCTTTTATTGCACCTTTACTAAACGTATTTCTAGCTGTTGCTGTGTGATTTAACTCAATAAACTCACCATCATTATAAAAACCAGCTGTATGACGACCGACGATATCACCACCTCTTAGACTCATAACTGCAATTTCATCTTTAGTTCTAGCACCAATGATTCCATCTCTTCCAGATATTCTAACTGCATCAAGATCTAAATCTCTAGCGTCCGCAGCATGTTCTGCTAAAGTTAATGCAGTTCCACTTGGACTATCTACTTTATGTCTATGATGTTGTTCAACAATCTCACAATCAAAATCAGATAATGTTTTTGATGCAAGTGCCACAAGCTTATTTAAAACAGCAACTCCTAAACTCATGTTTGTTGCATATAAAATAGGTACAACTTTACTTGCTTCTATTAGTAAGTTTTTTTGGTGTTCGTTAAATCCTGTAGTTGCTATAACTAATGGTTTTCCTTTTTGATTTTGAACAACTGTTGATAGTAACTCTTCTGTTGCAACTGGTGCAGAAAAATCAATTACTAAATCTACTGCATCTAATAGAGTTTGCATATCATTTGTAACTACTGTATCTTCTGGTACTGTTTTTGTAAGCTTATCAAAAACATGTACACTTCCTACACATGCTTGCTCATCATTTGCTAAATCATCAATAAGTAAAGAACCAACTCTACCTGTACTTCCTAAAATTCCAACTTTTAACATCATATAATCCTGAGGTTTAATTTAATTATTCGCATTATACCTTTTTAGTTTTAAAGTAACTCACTTTAAAAATTCGTTACCTATAATGTTTTATATTTATTTTATTATAATATATAAAATACAGAAAATGATTGCTTGTAAAGAAAAATAGGTATAATTCTAAAATGAATCAAGAATTATATTTTTTACGCTCAACTGAGCAATACTTAGCAAAAGAGTTACTGTATTATGCAGCCCATTTAGATAACAGTGATAAATCTCTTTGTGATTTTCCTGAGTTGACGCAGTATGAGGAACATTTTGGTTCTTATAATGGAGATATAGGTGTCTATATCTTGTCAGATGCAAAAGTAGCTGGTGCTGCGTGGGTAAGATTACTGCTACATGGAAAGGCGTATGTAAATGCTGATACCCCAGAACTAACGCTTTCAATCAAACCAGACTTTAAAGAAAAAGGTATTGAAACTGCCCTATTACAACAGCTTTTTATAGAAACATCTAAGTTATATTCTCAAGTGAGTGTATCCGTTAGAGATATTCCTTCGGAAATTAAGTTTTATGAAGAATTAGGCTTTACAAAATATGAAAATTCAGAGCATGAAAATGCACTGGGCGTTGCTTCATTTGTTATGTTAAAAAAACTTGAAAAACCCAATGAGCAAAAAGAAGTAAAACACCTTGAAGAAGTATGTTTTAGAAGGTCATATAGTTAAGGTATTTGGAAGAAAGTAATTAATTCCTTCCCTTTCACTTTAAATTTTTTTAATATATTGTTTTATAATGCTAAATCAGATTTCTATTATATTATTTATTCTCTCAACTCACTTAGTCTATTAAGTAAATATTCTAATTCAACTCTTTTTTCAATTTTTGCATCTACTTTTTCTTCAATAAAGTCAACTACTTGTTTATGAAGTTTTAGTTTATCTAATTTATTTATATTTGTAATTCCTCCAGGATTTAAAACATTTACTTCAAGTATTTTATCTCCAATCATATCAAGACCTACGAAAAATAATCCATCTGATAAAAGTTTTGTACCTACTTTTTTACATACTCTTTTTTGACTTTCCGTTAATGTATATTTATGGGCTGACCCACCTAGTTGAATATTTGCTCTAATTTCTCCAACAGCAGGTTTTCTATTATATGCACCTATAAACTTACCATTAAGCATCATTACACGAACATCACCTTGGTCTGCTCCTTCTATAAACTCTTGTAATATTACATAGTTATCACCAGTTGAATCAATATAAAAATCTAACAATGAATTAATATTTTCTTTAGCATTTTTTTCTAAAACAATAACTCCTCTTCCACCTGAACCATCAAGAGGTTTCAATATCATTTTTTCTGCATCTGATTCATCTATAGTTCTATTAATAAACTTTTTACTACCTGATACATGTGTAACAGGTAAATATGTATTATGTGGATCGTGAAAAGTTGTTGTATATAATTTATTATTAGCTTTCCTAATTCCATCAACATCATTTAAAATAACAACTTCATCTTTAATTGCATCAAGAAAATTAAAAACTATTGGATTAATTGGAGGGTCTTTTCTTATCATTAAACAATCAAATGCATGTAACGGTGTAAATTTCTTTTCAAATTTTACTTTTTTATAAAATGATGTAATACCTTCTGGAATTTTTTCCATCTCTTGTATTGTTTCAGTAAAACCATGCACTATATTATTTCTTACTGTTAAGCTATCTGTATACATGATTGATACGGTATGATTTCTTTTTAAACATTCTTGAATAATTGTTAATGTTGAACTTGCTGTTGGTTCAATAGACCCCCAATTTGCTATAATAAATCCTATATGCATTTTATCTCCTTACTATCTTTTATTAAATCTTTTGAGTCAACTTTCTGTGAATATATTTTAAATGTTTCCAAATCTATTGCACTAAGTTTATTTCCATTTACACAACCTGTATCTATCCCAATAAAATTTTTTTCTTTCAATACCTCAGTAAATACAGAATGTCCAAAAATATTAACCACTCTATATTTGGAGTAATCTTCCCACTCTTTTTTATAACTATCATCATAATATCTATTTAAATATAAAGCTTTTGCATATTTAATATTATCTTTTCTTGTATAATATGGTAATCCAAATCCATGAGTTAAAAATATCTTTTTATTGTTTACTTTTAACTCCATATATAAGGGTAAAGATTCTATCCAGTTTAAATGTTGCTTCATTTTTTTTCTAGTTTTAAATGTTTTTTGATAACTCTGAATTGATAATGAACTTTCTAATATATTATCTTCATAAGAGATATGTTTTTTTTTATCTGAATATAAAATTGTTCTAAAATCCCGATATAACTTCATCTCATGATTTCCTAATAAACATTGATGATTATTTTTAATTACATAATCAATAACATCTTTTGAATATTTCCCTTTATTACATAAGTCACCTAAGAAAATTATAGATGAATTTTTAGGAAATTTTCTAATTAATTTTTTTAATGTGTGGATACAACCATGAACATCACCTATTACAATTGTTTTACTCATCTGCTAAACCTTTTTTTAATTTTATTCGTTCAAACTCTATATGTTCATCTTCAATATCTCTTTCAGAGTCACTTTGAAAAGTAAATATATTCGAATAACCAAGTTTTCTTAATAATGTATCACAATCTTCCAGTGTAAAATTCTTATCTTTTAACTTTTCTCTAAACAGATCTAATTTTTTTTCTTCTAAGTCCTGTGACTTTAATAAATATAATATGGAGTTCTTTTCCACAGTAAATCCTTATAAAATAATTTATATAAAAAGTATCTAATTTACTAATAATAGATATTTACATTATACTTTTAG
>Ga0193952_1000575_pt1 | contig 15232 bp, 6 predicted proteins | sample BB_3_MG_FD_140368 | JGI IMG/M metagenome (GOLD analysis project Ga0193952, IMG submission 140368) | Microbial mat bacterial communities from the Broadkill River, Lewes, Delaware, United States - BB_3_MG | ecosystem: Environmental > Aquatic > Freshwater > River > Microbial mats | place: USA... | reverse complement strand
TAAAGTTATAAAGTTGAAAGTAGACGCGATGAATCGCGTCTGTACGGGGGCTATTATAAAAACGCTGGTTAGATATTGTTTTTTAAACGCTGTCAGGTCTGAAAAAGACGCTGACAGGTTTAGTTGGTTTCCTACAAATCCTATGAATCCGATATACTATTTGGGGATGATGATATAATTTTAGCCATAAGATGCAATATTGCTGCATTGGAGAGACGCGATGAATCGCATTTGTATCTAATAAAACGCAGATAGGAAATAAAACGCAGACTGATCCTGCAGATGCAGTCAGGTTTTAATTGGATTTAAACGCTGTCAGGTCTGGAAAAGACGCTGACAGGTTTAGTTGGTTTCCTACAAATCCTATGAATCCGATATACTATTTTGGGATGTTGATAGATTTCTTGCCCGAAGGCGCAATCTTGTGGCATTGGAGGGGATGTTGTGAAAAAAACTCATTTTATATTTATTGAAATAAGTTTTTTGAAGTATTGCATTAGCACATTTATTTATATTTGTTAGAAACGAATATATATGGAAGAACTAAAAAATACGCTAATACAACGCTTAAAAAATGAACTTGATGAAAAGTACAGGTATATTAAAATGAGACGATGTTATACAAATGAACGCTTTAGTCTACTTGATGCCCTACCTAGACAACATTACGAAGATTTACATTCGAACATTTTAGCTTATCTATTAGACCCCCATGCTTCACATGATTGTGGTGGCTTTTTTCTTGAGCGATTTATAAAAGATGTAGTTAATAGAACGGAACTACCCCCTATTTTAGAAACTAAAAATTTTCTTTCTGCCAGAGTTATTACTGAAAAGTATATTGGGAAAAAGACTAAGACAAGTGGGGGGAGGATTGATATTATTATCACGGGATTGGAAAAAGTGATTATTATCGAAAATAAAATTTTTGCTAAGGATCAAGATAGCCAACTTGTAAGATATAATAGAGACTATCCGGAATCATTACTACTGTATCTTACACCTTTTGGCAAAGAACCTGGGGATGATTCAATAACTATAAATGAGGATGATAATACTTATACTGAAAATGCGAAATCTCTTGAAAAAGGCACACATTTCGATATAATATCATACAGTAGTGACATTTTAGATTGGTTAAAAAAATGTCGAGAGAAATTATGGAAAAAGCAGAATGTCACATTGAAACTAACCGATTATATAACGCTTCTTGAGAATAAAATTTTAAAAACTGATTCAGAGATAAATATGGAGATGAAAGAGACACTACTTAAACCGGAAAATATAGAAATATTGAAGTTTATTAATGCTGATACAATTATTGATATAAGACTTCAATCGAGATTAGATTTTTTACAAACACTATTTAAAAGACTTAATGAGGAAGATAGTTCAGACAATGGAACTTGGAGATGGGTTAGAGAGCTGGCAAGTGTAAAAGCCCCAACAACAACCGATTTACATAAAAAGAGGCACTATGGTTTTCAAACAAAGAAAGAACTAGATATCCTAAATAATAAAATGAAATTAAATATCGAAGCACAAAATGAATTAGGTAGCCTTATTTGTGGTTTTTTTATTAATGAAGCACCAGATTCTAAGAAAAGGATTAACGAATTCACTGCCAAAATCAAATCAACAGATTTTGCACACTTAGAAATAGAGAATAACAGATTTTGGTTGTACATAGATGTCCTTAAAGGATATTCTGGGTATAAAGTGAGTGGTTTTTATAGTGATTCAAATAATTATCTTTTCGTTAAAGAGAAGGATAAAATGATTGAATATGCCTTAAGAAACATAAACCATATATATAATTCATATAAAGAAGAAGATGTTTAAAAGATGAGCTTTAATGAGTATTAATTTATCAAATATCAAGTTCTAACAGATTACTAATTAGCATTTGCCTTATTTCGATTGACTCTTAAGGCACAACTCTACGATAAATTGTGACAGGCTATTATGAAAATCTATTTTACTGGCGTGTTAAAAAAATACTGACGGCCTTTTGACCGTCAGGCATATCCCAAATTGAATATAAGTATATTTAAACACAAAAGAAAAAATTTAAGTTTTACCTTTTGTGTTTGCATATTTATTATATATGTAAACGAGCTTTCAAAATATGATAATTAAGCCAATAAGCATTTAAAATATCCAAATTCTTCGTCAACTAAAACTCGTCTATCTAAACCTAAATTCATTTCTTCGCAAGCTGTTTCTGCTACTAGAGAACAAGAAAAACAAGCAGATAGATTCAAGTCAAAAATTCCTTGTCCATCAGATTCCCAACATAATGGATCAGATGAACAGTTAACTAATCTTTCTAATCCTTTTTTTATTATCTCAAGTATTTTTTCAGGTTCTCCTTGTGAAACTAAGCCTCCCATACTACCTTCTGATCCTTCTGCTGTGTATATGAGTACACCTGTCATTCTTTTCTCAGCACTTGTTGATTCCTTTGAAATATAAAGCCTTTCTTTTAAACTAGCTGTTGGATAGCCACAAGAAAATTCTAACTCTCTCATCATCAAATGTGAGAATGAATGAATTAAAAAATGCTTGTATTTATTGTTGTAAATTTTCATTTTGGAACTAAGACCTTGAGTATTTGGATTGGGAATTTCTTTGAAATATTTTTCAAATCTATCCTCTAAAAGAACCACATTTTCTGAAATCCATTTATCTATATATTCATTAGAGAACTCAAAGAAAAGACCTTCTCCTAAAGACTCATTTGCAGGCAGAGTAAATAACTCTTTAGAATCAATTGAAAATATATTTTGACCACTCGAAGATTCTTTCACTTCGCCATTTACAACAATTCTTTCTTTAGGTTTTACTCTTGTGAAGTCCAATTGAACATTTGTTACTTTTAATTCTTCAACCTGCTGAATCTTTTTAAAAAAATTAATTAGTTCATTTGGTAGTTGAATGTCATTAAATCGCAATCCTTTATTTATCTTAATATCAGGCAATGTTGAATGAGTTGAAAAACATCGGTATTCTTGCCACCTATACTCTTCGTGCTTGTCACTAATTTCAATGGCATTTGCAATGTTTAAAAACTCTGATTCTAGTTGGGTTTTAAATACACCTTCATTTTCAGGATTAATATCGTTGTCAATTAAAAAGTCATTGAAATCAAATTTTGAACTCCAGTATTCTTCCCGAGTTATTGCTGTTCGTTCAAAATATTTACTATATTTTTTCTCTATAATGTTTAGTGCCTCAATTAGCTCTTTCGGTTTATTCTCTGCTAAGTGCATTGGAATAAATAGACTTGAAAATCCATTTGCATAGTACACATTATTTGCTGTTACCAATGCTACTTGCATTTCTTCACGAATATTATTATTGATATTTTTAAAACAATTTTCGTGTGGGATAATTGAAGGATTATCGATATCCAATTCCCAAGGCTTTTGACCCCTACATTTAGGTTTTAAGCTATTAATACCTTCTAGATTTATTTTTGGGAAACTTTTATAATCATTTAATCCCTTTCCATTTTGACGACCGCCATCACCAGTTCCACAAGAATTACAGTGAATAAAAATGCTACCATAACCTTCCGACTTTGTCTTGCTTTCGGTCCATATTAAATTTGGTTTTGTGCAACAAGGTCCAATTTCAAATAAATTCTCTCCATTTTCTTCAGTTTTTGAACCGGGTGTCATTTTTAATGTTTTCCAATTCAAATAATTACTCCAAGGGACATCGGAAAGATGACCATTTGGACAAATTAATATTAGGTTAGTCTGTTCAAGGGTTTTGTACTCTCTAATGGTAATTTCTGTACCTTCGATATTTTTACTTTTATAAGTACGAATAAAATCCCTTCCATCACGAGGTGGTGCAAAATGTTCTAATGTTAGAATACCATTATGATTGCGACATTCATCAATCCATATTTTACTCCACTCACCTATTTTCTTTAATTCACCTTTTTTGTTCTTAAACCATTTTGGGAAATGCGTGCCATTTATCATATAATGATGAGACAAGCCTTCAGAGGGTTCACCTGTGTTCTCTAAAGCTTTTTTTATCGGATGATTCTTCCAGTTAGGAGTATTGAAGGATTCATTTAATGACATATGTGGAATACCTATTAAACAGACTAAGTTTTCAAGATTTTTCTCTGACTTAATGAACTTAATAAATCTTTGATCATCAATAAATTCTAAACCTCTATTTAAAACATCAGACTTGCTTAATTCATATACTTTTCTGTCATCCGAATTGTTAGTTCTAATAATTTCAATTTTTGAATTAACCCATTTAACAAATTTCCATTTATTAATATCTGAAATTAATACATATAAACCAAGCTTGGTTGTGATAATTGAACCAACACCTGATGTTGACGAAAGTAATTTGTATTTTCCAACTCCTTGATTATATTGATTTTGTTTTAATACCTTCATTTTAAATTGAATTTATTTTGATAGCAGCTTCTGGTTCAATAACTCTTAATGACATTGGCACTTGCCATTTTTTACTGTGAATATTACCTTCATATTCCTCTATATCAACATAGAGTTGTTCCTGCGGTGGGGTTGACCTTGCCGATTTATTATTAAATACAAATGTTTTATTGTCTGCCAAATTCTTATCTGATTCTTCTTTCCATTCTGAAAATGCCTCTTCAATCCAACTTTTAATTTGTACAATATTCTCTTTTTTCAATAAGTTGCTTATTAAATTGTTATAACCAGACATTCTTATTTTTCTTGTTTCAAAATAGCTGATTAAATCTGAAACTATGTTTGAAAGTTCGGTTTCAGAAATAGTTGAAATGTCGCTTGCGGAAAGTCTTTCCGTAAATCTAGTAGTGTGTCGAATCATTGTTGCTAAATATAAACCCATATACCTTTCCACTGCTTTTTGTGTAAATGGAGTTATAGAAATTGGTTCGACGTAGCTATACATTTTTTCGTGGAACTCAATGAATTTTTCATAGTGTGAAATATCTCTTGCTCTAAATGGATGATGAACAGTTAATACTAGACCATAATCATTTCTTGCGACACGGCTACTTGCCTGAATATATTCTGCCGTATTACGTGGCATTGAATTCATAATTATAGTATTGAATCTTGAAACATCAATACCAACAGAAATCATATTGGTAGCAACAACGAATTCTGAAGGAACTTTACCTCTAATCAATTCATTATTTTGAGTATTGGCGAAACGTTTTTTTGCGTTCCACTTCGTTTCAACATTTTTCAATTCATTTTTAACTTCTTCGCCTGATAATCTTCCGGTTAATTCAGATTCTTGAATCGGTCCATAAGTGTAAATAGAATGCATTAACTTTTGAGGTCTTACAACTCTTGCAAACACTCTTCTTAATTCCTTCAAAATATATGTTTGAACTTGAGATTGAGTTTTTCCAACTTCTTTAAGACTGTTGAAATAAGATATTGTCGTGTGATAATAATCCATTGCTTTTTCGAAGTCGTTGTAAGACTCAAATTCAATCGGATGTTTTTCGCCCAACTCCTTCAACTCAAAAATGGCTCTATGAGTCATTATAATTGCAGCCAATCTCATCTGCATCCATATCTGTGTTCTTCCTGTAGGTAAAACACCAATGTATTTTCTTTTGGAAAGATATTCTGGTGTTTTGTCAGCGAAACTTTTAAATCTTCTTCGATAAAATGCAAAGAATGAATCATCGCACTCAACCCCTGGCTTTGGGAATAGATTTACTTTTCTATCAAAAAGTGCTGCAATTTGCAATTGCGTATTTCTTGTTGTTGCTGTGGATGAAATAATTTTAGGCCTTGTTCTATCATCCCTTGTGCATAGTTGATCAACAGCAGATTCAAATAATGCTACTGCTGACCCAAGTGGACCTAAAAGTAAGTGAAGTTCATCTTGTATAATTAAATCAGGAGGTAAGTATCCATCTTTCGGTTTTCCTTGCTCCCAATTACCAGTTCCAAATATTCTTCTTGAGTCAGCATTTCTTCCATTGTTTGTTCCATTAACTTTATGAGCCAATTGAGCAAATTTGTCAACTGTTCCGAAAAGTAAGGCTGGAGGATGTTGATATATTGTTTCGTCTGATAAACAGACTGGAATAGGACCTTGGTAAAGTTTCCTGGAACTAGGTCTTCCTTTTCCAAAACCAAAAGAACATTTTTTCGTATTGGAACAATATAAATGCAACCTATCTTTTTCAAAAATAGTTGCTGTTGTATCTGAATGTGTAGTGGTCTCTGCTTTTAATTTCGAACCACACCATGGACACTTATCCAGAGGAATTTTGTTTTTTTCATCTTTATTGATTTTTTCAAATTCAGCTAACAAGGAGTCTTTGTTTCTATCATTAGGGTTATGTAATAGTTTATTAGGCAAAGAGTTGTTACCAACCCATAACCCAATGCAAATAGGTTCTTCGCCTAATTCATAATTGCCCCATCTTCTCATTAATTCTAGAGCCATTATTACCAAACTTGCTCTTTGAAATTGCTGCATTGTTAGTAATCGAAGAGTATATCGCATAATAGCAGCAGTACCGCCACCTTTTTCTTTGAACTCCTTTCTTCGATTGATAATAGTAAGAGCAATTAAACCAAGATAAGCCTCAGTTTTTCCACCACCCGTTGGAAACCAAACTAAATCAACCCAATTATTTCTTTTATCCCAATTTGTATCGTCATCGGATTTAAATATTCCATCTAAGTTTAAAAGAATAAAGGCAAGCTGAAAGGCTCTCCAACCAGCAGATTGTGTATAGGGATGAAATAATTTATCATCAGCTTTAATATAAAATTCAGAATTAAAATATGTAAAATCATCTTTATTCATTAAAGACACTACTTTATCATCTTTTGCCATTACAGAATGCCATAACTGCATAAACATTGCTGCATTCATCAAACGAAAAGAATCTAGCTTTTCTTTATTGCTTTTGCCTGAAAGGAAATCAGCAATATTTTTTTTCATCCTTTCATAATCCTTTTTACAATTCTCCAATTCTTGATTTGCAATACCATAATATTCGCCTTGATATTTTGCATCTTTCCTTTTAAGTTCAATCCAGCTTCCGTAGGAATCGACAAATTCGTTAAGCCCTAGTACAATATCATCATTTGAAGCATCTGAAAAAATAGATAGCCATTTGAATTCTTGAGATTTTGAATTTTCTAAAAACAAAGGAGAAACAAAGCCTTCTTTTTCATTTGTTACAGCAACCTTGCTTTTATCTCTTGGGATTGGGTCAATATCAGGGGTTTCACAAAAGGGTAAATATTCGGTTTCTACAATTCTTGTTTCATTGGTATGATTCCACTTTACAGAACAACCGTGACCAATAGCATAGTCTTTGAATTGATCATAAATAAATGACGTTGTTGTGTCTTCAGAATAAATATCATTTTTTTCAGACTTATATTCGTGATTGTTGTATGGCACCAAATATTCATTTTCAATTGAAAGATTAACCCCAAAGAATGATTTCTGATTAACTAATTCGTTAAATGTTGAGTAATATCTATTGTCATTTTGTTTTGATTCATCAAATGCAATACTTGTATTTATCAATTGAATTTTAAGAAATACTTGATTACTCTTTTTTCTTGAATCTCTGCTCAGTTGAATGTTTGCAGAAAGAGAAGCATAATCTTCTTTTTTATCATCTAAATCAAATCGGAAAATATCTTTTAATCCATTAGTGACTTTTCCATCTTCTTGAATTGCTGAAATATTAACATCGTCATATGGTTTATTGTATAAATAGGATATTTTTCTTAGTTGCTTTGGAAAATGTAAGTTTTCTAATTTTATAATTCTTTCAATAGGTTTGGACTGCCATAAACCATATCCTCCTGAATAAATATCTAATAAGTTCCTTAAATGGTCTGTGATGTTTTCTGCAAGCTCTATTTTTTGTGTTACTTCATAAAGCTTCTCTCGAACATCATCATTTGTAATCGTATTCTTTAATTCGTAGTAGATTGACGACTTCAAATTACTCAAATAACAAGATACTTTTGTTAGTTGTGGAATTATTGATATTGCATTTGCTTCATCAAAAAGAATTTCTGCAATTTGCTTTTGTATTTCTCTTATTCTTGTTTTTATATTGGTTATTTCTTGGGATGATAATTTTGATAATAAGAGAAAATGATTTTCATTAATGGACTTTATACTAAAAGAATTAAGCTCATATTTAGTAATGATTTTCTGAATTTCTTCGTGATTTACTTCACATAGAAGCCCGTATTTATTATTGAATTTGCCTTCCTTATCTTGCTTTAACTTTTGATAATACCGAAAATGAACCTTGAATTCTATGTTGCCCTTTTCTAAGAATTTGCTATCTAAGCAACAAGTCAAGCCCATTGTTCTTGGAAACATTTGATTTAACTCGACAGCTTCGGTTGCCTCTATATCCTCAGAGCTACTATTTTGAGAGTCTTGCTCGTCAGCTTCATCTTTTTTATCTGTTTGCTCATTATTATCTAAAGTAATTCCCTTTTTACAAGTACCACTTTTGTCTTCGGGAAACAAAATTCCAGTGCTGTATATTGCAGCTGGTACAATATCCAAAATTTCAGATGAATAGTTTATTGGCTCTTCTCCAATAAGAATCTTATTAACTAGAGTTTCATTTTCCAAATCTACATATCTATAGCCGTTTATTCCCGGTCCCAATGTCTGTTCTCGAATAAAAAGCTCTAATGAATTTCTTTTATCAATAATTTTACTCATTACTTAGTTTTTCAATGGTTTCAAGTTTCGTTAATTTTAACTCAGGCTGAATTAAATCTATGAGTGTAATAAGACCGTTTAATGGATTTTCATAATCAATTCCTAATTCATCCAAAGAATGATTATTTCTGTAATACTTAATCCTAGATTGAAGTATTGTTTGTATTGATGCATTATTATCAAAGCATCGGTCAGCAAATAAATCTTTTAGGAGATTACTATACTTTTTGGTTGCTTCAATTTTTCCACTAATTGAAGCATTCTTAATTCTGTATAAAATTAATCTGTAGTTATTATTTAATCCAAGATATTCGCACAAAATCTTGAAGACTTTGTTGCCTCTAGGCATTAAAGAATCACTTTCAATATTTATCCAAGAATTACGAAAATGATTTATTGAAACAAGTGGTATTTTATTCTTAGCAAAGATTAACTTCAACTCTTCGTATAATGATTTAACACCATCAACCTTCGATTTGTTACTTAATAATATTTTCCATATTCTACCTGCTTTTTCATTTCCAAGACCAAGCTGATTCCTAATGATTTCCAGCTCTAATTCTTGTTGAGTGGTATCAATTAATTTATCAGCAGGATTGAATTCATTTAATAAATCATCAAGTTTTTGAATGTTGTATTGCGCCTCCTCAAAATCTAAATTATCAAATAGCCATTTCACTCTTTCAATTCTGTGATTCTTACAACTTTCTTCACTGTAAATTAAAAAATCAGAACTATTGAATGTTTTAATTCTTTGTCCCTTAACTTTGATTCTGTATGTTTCTCTTTGCTCTGAATTCGAAAATTCATATTCCAAATTCCAATCAATATTTTGTTTTAATTCAGGTCTTAGGGAATGAATTGACGATTTTAATTGATTCCACCCAAAATGATTAAATCTAATGGGATGACTTAAGTATTTATAATAATCCTCAAGGAGATTGTATTTTGACCAATTGTAATAACTACCGAAAAAGAAATTGGGAAGAATGGCTGATGCTATTGTTTCCTTGTCAAATTCATATTCAACTAAATTAGGGTAATAATAATTAGGATACTTGCCCTGATCACGATATGAAAGAATAATGATTTTATTTGAAGTAATTCTTGAGATAGTTGACCAAGTTTTGATATTTATTGTTTTTTTCATCTCAAGAGCTTTCAAAAATTTTGAAGTAAATTTTTGATTTTTAACAATTCCATCATCCAGTATTATTATTGAAGCACCATTTAAATTCTCTTTTATTATGGATTTCATCCCCAAACTGATTATTAGATCCAATATATTTGAGAGAGCTTCCTTGAGAATATTAATATCGTCATCTTGTAATTCAATTAATGTTTGCTTAGTATTAAAAGAGACTAATTCTGATGATTCATTGCTAGAAAATAAATCATCAAGAATGTAATTCTTAATATCCTTGGTTAAACACAGGGAGTAAATATTCATTAATTTTATAGATCGTAACTCATATAAATTTCTAATACTAGTTTCTAAATGGAAAGAATCCCAAAAACTAGATGTTTCTTTACCAATAAATTCAATTGGGATAATTGACTTGTTTTTTGCTTTTAAAAGAAAATCTATTTCAGAAGATAGTATAGTATATGTTGTTTCTTCAGGGATTTTGAATCTTTCCCTTATGGTATCAATTTTATTACGAATACTATTAATTGACAGAATATTACTACCGAATGTAAATAAAAGATATTGTTTGAAATTTGTATTGTAATCAGAATTCCATTTATTTATTTCCTCTAATGAAAAATTAGACATTAGGCTTTTTCGTTCGCAATCGAAGAGTACAATTGAATCCAATTCATCAATAATTTCATTGTTAAAGGCATCAATTTCATTTAGGGTTTGGGATGCATTTAGTAAATTGTGGCTTATGTTCTTACTGTTTATTAATACACAATAAGGTTTAAATTCAAATTTTTGAGAAACTAAACTACAAAAGTTTTTTTTTGTGTTAATAATAAATTTAGGTTTTAGTGTAGAACTTTCATTCAGGCTTTTATAAAACTCCAAAAGAGATTTATATTCTTTTTTCTCCTTTACCCAATTTTTCCAAATCCTATTTCCTCCATTTTTTCCGCTTGCACCATCTGGACATCTCATTTCTAATGCGTTTAGCTTTGTCTCATACGCAGCTATTAATTCAATTAGTGCAAAGTTGGCTTCATTGGTAATGTTATCAGTAGAATGGTAATGCATAAATGTTTTGATGCATAAAAATTCCGCAATAAACAATTTTTGCAAATCGTTAAATTCATCTTCAATATGAATATGTAAAACAGCTATGCTATCATTAGATGTTAAAAATACTTCATTAAGCAAGTTATCTAAATAACGAATTAGCCCTACAAAGTCAATACTTAAATCATTTTGTACTTTATTAAAATCATCTTCAAAGGTGCTTGACATCTCATTTACAAATGAATGCAAGCAAGGAGAAATATGTTGCTTTATCAATTCCATCACTCAACGATATTAATTTCAACATTTAAGATAGCCCTTGTAACACCAACAAAAATCTCATATTTATTGAATTCACTTGGATTTGAAATCACTAAAAAAACATTCTTCTTTTCAAGACCTTTGAATTTTAGTATGGAAGAATATCTTAACTTGTTTGCTGTGTCTCCAACATTAGTTTCTGTTAATTCTTCAACATCTTTTATAATTAGTAATTCCCGTAAATCCTCTTTTCCTTTATAGTCTCCTCTTAAAAAAGTTGATTCAATTAGAATAATGCAATCCTGTCCTTTTAATGATGAATTAGTTTCCCTAATTGGAGTTAAAACACTTTTTACAATATGAGACTTAACATCTTGTAAATTTCTATGTCGTTTGATGTCTATATTCGGAAACCATTCTTCAAATTTATCTTCTTCCAAAATCTCGGGATTTTCTATAATTTCAGATGATAGCTTTCGAATGTCTGGATTTTGTGAACTTCTTTTTACTTCATTAATTTTAAAATGACAATAATATTCAGTCAACAAGTCAGCAATTTCAGAAACATTCCGCCCTCTTGATGAATAGCTTTGATCAATATCAAATAATACTAATGAGTTACCATTCAATAAACCTTGTCCGTTAAACCCAGAAAATTTATTAATAAATAAATCCAAACCTCTATCTAGTAAATCTTGTGCTTCATCAATTACTATAAAATCATACGGCTTTAGATTATCATTCTTTTCAAGTTTTTGAATGGTGTCTTTAACCATATCATAAAACTCATCTTCACTCATTGAGCTTATTTTTTTATAGTCAATTAAAGGATTATGCTTTTGAAAGAATCTAAAATAGGTTGTCACCTCTATATTACTGGATATTTGCCTTTCGGTTAACAAAGATTTGGTGTAGTGCATCAAAAGGTTGTTCCAACACAAATAAATTCCATTTTTATTATGTTGCTTATCAATGAATGCTTTTGCAATAGTAGTTTTTCCGCAACCTGGTGGACCTTCAATCATAATTCTAGGGTTCTTATACAAACCTTCGAGAATTTCAATGTTTTGAACACCAAGCCACTCAAGCGTATTAATAGTATTTATTTGATTCCTGTCTCCAATAATAGGACTGAGTATCTTTTTAATGGCAATTTGTTCCTTGGACGAAACGTTATCATAATTTCTAAAGTGTTTCTTATGTTTGTTTTTAGAGTATTCAAAAACATTTATTAGAAACCTCTCGATTGAACCATCGTAATCCTTTGCATTAAATGAAGTCCACAATAAATTCTTATCTATCAACTTTGAGTCAAAAGGGTAGTCAACGTGTGGAAAGGCTGTAGCTTCACAAAAAAAACAACCTTTCAGATTATTCAGAATATTATCTTTTAAGGTGAATTTATAACCTTCAGCTTGCTTGAAAGGATTTTGTTTTATTGGAGTTTCAAAATTCTTGCCATAATAAAAAGTGTTGTTTCTTGTGGAAATAGAACCTCCTTTTACTTCTAATACTAATAGTCCATATTTACAGAGAATCAAGAAATCTATTTGCGAACTAGTCTTTTTGTAGTAGTTAAAATTATCTGAATGTTCTGGTAATTTCAAATCGTGCCATACATCCCAATTTAAACTACTATTACTTAAATCAGTACAAAGTTGTCGATAAATAACTATTTCACCATACAGAGGTGAACCATCATCCTTAACTATTATGGTTTCTAAAGCATCTATTGGGTTATTGGGATGAAATATTACTGGCATAATTAATTTCCATTAGCAATTGTTGAAATTTTGTTAATAGCATATAAGGCAAAGAACTGCTTAATAGGCACTTCATCTTTAAATTCAAACACTTTGTTTTTGCCTTGCTTCAAAGTTTTATTTTCAATTTTTAAGTTTTCTAGTATGGTCGCAATATCATCAACTAACTCGGTTGGCTCTTTGAATTTCTCAATTGATTTCTGAACTTCATACATTTCCTGAATTTTGGAACCACAAGCTATTTTCTCAGAAAAACCATTATTAATGGTTGAAATAAATTCTTTACCGCCGTCAATCGTTTTAAGAATATCTTCGATCTCTTTAAAATAATTATCATTTACTTGCTGTATAGGAAAACCTTTGCCTGTGCCATATTGTATAGAAGTATACCATTGCGATTCAGCTGTTTTTGGGTTTTTTTCAATATCATAGTTTGACAATGTCACAGTTAAATTTCCGTCTTTTAAAGCATGCCTCCTAAATCTAGAACCTTTATTTTTTGTTGGAGGTTTGTTAAATGTTTTTAATTTGTAAGTATTTAAATTTAACACTCCTTCAATAGATGGATTTTTATCAATGAATAACGAGCTGGGGATTTCAATGTTTAGTGCTTTGTAAACTTCAGTAGCTAAGGCACGACTAACAGAACAACAAACAGCATTACCTACTAATCTCCATTTTGAATTTTCGGAACCTAAGAACTGGTAAGTAATTGGAAAACCCATAATTATAGCAGCTTCTCTTACAGTAGGTGTCCTATACTCACCATCATCTATTCTATCAAGTTCTGATTTGTAAATTATTGATTCTCTTGAATTAGCAATTTTTGTTGCTGTAATTGTTCTGCTTGGATTTTGTTCATTTTCAGGAAAAGACATCTTTCCCATGAAAGGGTGGTTTACTTTCCAATATTTAGAAAATTTCCATTCAACTTTATAGATTCCTGTATCATAAAAATGATCGGTAAGAAGGTTTTGAGGAATATTAATAGGATATTGAGGATCGAAGATAATCTTTTCGGATTTATTAATATATGGATTAGGAAATGAGTCTCTCATAATCTTTAACGTTCGATATGCTTTTTTCCCATAACCTCCAATTTTGCTGTGAGTATTTTCAGGTATAATTAGTTTTTGTTTGTTTATTATTTCACCGGAAATGGCTCTCTTTCTGGCTTGAAAAGACCCGTAATCAGCTGAATTTATTACGGTAGTGTTTTCATTAAGATTAATGGCAATTGATGATGGACTAATTTTATTGTTTATAGCCCACTCTGATAATTCTAGTTCTTCGAATGTATAATCTGTTTGCAAATATCTTCGTGAGTTCACAACATTCTCCATAAACCAAGCCTTAAGAATTGAATTTGATTGATGTTTTTTAACAGCTACAATTCTTAAAAAAGTCTTAATTAAATCTACCCCTAAAGATTTATCTGCATTACCTGATTTGTTTGAACTTGAGAAACTTACACAAGGAGGGCTTCCTATTATGATTTCAGTATCTGGTAATTCTTCTATTTCGTCAATGGAATTTTTAAAATCAAGTATATTTTTGGGTTTACATTCAAGATTAAAATTGTGATTATAAGTATCAACTGCTGGTTTCCAATGATCAAATCCACATATTATTTGAAAGCCCATTTGTCTGAAACCTTCAGAAAACCCACCAGCACCGCAGAAGAAATCTATCACTCTTAGTTTACACATTAAAATAAAATAGTTATCAGTGTATTGAAGATATTAAAATTTAAAAAACACCTGTTTATTTTACTGGTATCCTTTGTAGGTATCCTATAGAGAACTTTATCAACAAGGTTTTAGTAAAAAAATATTTTTTATTTAAATAATTCTCAACCTCACATTAGAAAAAAAAATGTGAAAATTGAGAGGATAAAAGTAACAATTTTGCATAACCAACATACATATATTGCAATAAATTTTGCAAACTGTTACAGGTTATAAAACATTAAAAAAATATTTGAAATTTTTAAATAGTTTACACTAAACGTTTTAATAAAAGCGTAAACTAAAAACTGCACAATAAACATGGTTGGTTTATTGTGCAGAAATTGGTTTATTATGGATGGTAAATTGTAAGATTTCAATATTGTTAACCACTATTAACCTTAGTGTATTTATTATGCACGTGCACTAGTAAATTATTTTCCTTAAACTGAGCTATATATTTCTCTGCTGCTTTTTCTTTAATACCTAACTGATTGGCCACTTCAAGATAGTCTTGCCTGTTGAATTGGTTAGGTAGGTTGTTAAAGAAG
>Ga0193952_1000562_pt1 | contig 15430 bp, 34 predicted proteins | sample BB_3_MG_FD_140368 | JGI IMG/M metagenome (GOLD analysis project Ga0193952, IMG submission 140368) | Microbial mat bacterial communities from the Broadkill River, Lewes, Delaware, United States - BB_3_MG | ecosystem: Environmental > Aquatic > Freshwater > River > Microbial mats | place: USA... | reverse complement strand
GATACTGAGATGATTCCTTTTACGATGCAACAAATGTTAAATGCTTTTACAGCTAGCCAATTTGGTAAAGAAGATGGCTTTGTGGTTGTGAATGAAGGTTACAGAAGCTTAAAACTTAGAGGACAAGGTGGAATTACTGATATAGCATACAAAGGCTTTGAAAGTATGTTGCATACTTTAGGTAAAGAGAAAGTTAAAATGTACCACCTTGTTATTAATGATGGTATGGACTGGGGCATTCATGACAAGTTAGAAGAACTTCACAAGAGAGTTGGTGGGGGAATTTACTTAATATATGGATTTCTTAATAACAATGATACAGAAGAACTAGTGAAACTGATACTAGCTGACTTGGAGGAATTATGAGAAGGTATAAAATTGAGTTTATCAGAGTGATAATTTTACTAACTGGTTTCTTAGTGGCTAACTTACTAGGAGTTACTTTGGTTGCATTAGTAACTATATGGATGGCTTTTATGTTAGTATTCTTTAAACCAATTACAATATTCATTGAGACTTTCTTTGGAGAGTACATAGGAGAATAATATGGAGTCAGTATGGATAGCAAGAGATGATTCAGGAACTTTGTGGTTATTCTATGAGGAACCTAGAAAAATTAATGATGAAGTAGGTACTTGGTGGGGAACTGAAAATGAAGATATTGGTGATAGGTATGAACAATTAGAAGAAGATGCTTTCCCAAGTGTCACAGTTAAAAATAGTCCTAAAGAATTAATATTAAAAGGGAGAATAAAGTGAACTATAACATAAAGATACAAGAAATTAAGTTAATATGTAAAATGCTACTACAAGCTATAGAAGAACATGAAAGAAGGGAACAAGAATGCTCTTACTACCAAAACCACAATACTTATGGAAGATACCATGAGAAGGGTAAAATAAAAAGTGTAGGGAAGGTTCTTAGTTCCTTACTAATTGAACTTAGGAGGTCTAAGTGAGAATAAAAAATAGAAGCCAAGAAATTAAAATAAAAAAGCTTACTAAGTTAAGCCAAGAATACAAATTTGACATTGGAGAAAGTGATGAGGACTTCTTAGTTATTAAGAGTCATATGTGTACTATTAAAGTTAGCAGACAAACTATAGAGAAACATAGAAAAAGCCAAGTAACTTTAACACCAAAAGACTTTGACTTAGTGGAATACACAGAAACTAAGTATAAAAATCATGCAAAACTAAGAAAGATTCTATATAAGGAATATGAAGTAACTGAAATACTATTTGATGATAAAGGTGACATGGTAATTAAGAGTATAGCTCAGGAAACTAAAGTAGACTTTGCAAAGGAGGAAAAATGTTAGATGAACTTAAAAAAGCTCTTACAAAGAATCAAAGTGATTTAACTAAGAGAGAAAGGGAGTTAATAGAAGTATATAATTGGGCTAACAGTAAAGGGTATCAAGAAGGTCGCAAAGATGGGGCATTCTTTTAAAAGGAGGAAACTGATGAATAAACAAAGAATTGAAGAACAAATAAACTTAATACTATCAGGAGTGAGTAAAGAAGAGACCTTCGATAGTCCTAAGTATGACCTCGATATACTCTTGGAAGATATGGGGTTTGTAAGTAAAGATGATATGGATATGAATGGTTGGCAAGGCGACTTTTGGGAAACTTGGTTTAAAGATGATGTAGTACTTAAGATATCCGGTAGTATGTACTATGGAACTTGTAATGTAAGGTTAAAAGGAGAAGAGGATGAGTAATAAAGAACAAGTTTATACAACATCGTACTTAAGAAAGAAACATACTTGTGGAGAGTTTGAGGACAAGAAAGGATCAAGTTTAGCTATGGAGAGAGGAAGTATTATCCATGAAATCCTAGAACTAGGAACTGATAAGTATAATAAGAAAGGAAGTACTTATAGAGGAGACTTTAGACCTTTTACTTTCACACACAACTTTACTGAATATGAAGATATAGCTAATATGGTAATGAAGAAACATCCTCACTTATTTACAGACTTATGGAAGAAGGAAGTAGAACTAAATGCCGTAACTTCTAAAGGACACAAAGTAAGTGGTATTGTAGATAGTCTTTGTATTACTGGAACTAGTATAAGTATGAATGATTGGAAAACTGGGTGGAGCAGAGCTAATAAGAATGACGAATTAGATATGTTACAAGCTGTTATGTACTTGTACTTAGCTTTTCAAACTTACCCACATCTTACTGATGCTAAGTTTACTTACTTCTATGTAGAAGCTAATGAGTACCTAACTGTTCCTGCAACAAGTAAAGATATAAAGAAGTTAGAGATGCAGATAGAAAAGTTTATTGCCTTAGCACAAAATAGTGGACTTAAGATACAAAGTAAGTGTAACTATTGTGGAAACATGGAAACTTGCCCACTAATTGCAGATAAGTTAACTAAGCTAGAAAGTATTAACTACCAAGATATTAAAGTTATGGAGAAAGTACTTAAACAAAGAAAGGAGAATATTAAAGATGTGTGGAAAGAAGATGAAACGAAGATTAAAGAGAACTTTTCTAGCTCTAGAGCTTATTATGTTAAGAAAGTGGACTTATCGAAAGAACAACTAAGCCAACTTGTTAAGGAAGATATTAAAGTTCCTAAAGCTACAGCATTTAAGTTAATGGATGAAGGAATAGAAGTAACTGAGAAAGAAAGCTTAAGGGTCAAACAATCAGCAACTTAAAGGGAGTAGGATATGGAAGTTTTAAGACAAGAACTATTAAAATTAGTAGCAGTATGTAAAGACATAGTATACCATTTAGATATCTATAATAAGAGGATAAAAAAGTTGGAAGATAGGATAGACAAATTAGAGGAGTAGGATATGAAGTTATTAGCTTGGCAGGAAGAGTCACTCTTAGTACTTAAGGCTTGTAAGTTAGGGAGTGGACTTTGTTTAGGATGTGATACTGGGATGGGTAAAGGAGTTTTAGGAGCTTGGATAGCAGATAAACTTCAAAACTGTTTAATAATTTGTCCTCCACATTTAATAAGTGATTGGCAAGGTAAACTTAGTAGTGAAGTTAATGTCTTAGACAAAGATAACAAAGTAGTAGTACCAGGTATTAACATAATTAGTTACAACAAGTTTACCCTATATGATCTTGACTACCAAACTGATGACTTCTTTCTCATTCTTGATGAAGCTCACAAAGTTAAGAATTATAAAGGTAAGACTTTTAAGAAGGTTATTCCTATGTTGGATATGACAGTAGGCCAACTTTTACTCTCAGCTACTTTCCAAAGTTTAAGTAATGTTGACTTATTTGCACCTAGCTTTATAACTAGTAAAGAACTCAGAAAGACTTATAGAAGTTTCTTTGACTTTAGTAGAGCTAATGTAGACTTTGATAAAATATATATACATAAAAGAGTAATTGAGAAGCCAGTAAACATTAAAGAGCGAGCTATGAAGATGTACATTAAACCTCAGTTCTTTATGGCCACTTATGAGAGTGCAGGCTTAGAAAGACCTAAAAGCCGAGTAGTAGATGTCACAGTACCGACTAATCGTGCGTTAGAGAGCAAAATAGAAGGTATAAAAAAAGAGGATTTTGAGATAATAGCTGAAAAGGCAATAAGTGAGCTATCTCCAATAGAATATCAAGGTTTAATCAATGTTCTAGCTAATCCTCATAGTAAATTTGCTCAACTAAGTAATAACATAATGTATGACTTAGACAAAGAAACTTACAAATATTACAACTATCCTGCTAAGATAGACATAGTAAAAAGTATCATGGAAACTGAAGAAGGTAACAAAGGTTTACTATTTTACTTCTTTAAAGCAGAGTTGGACAAACTTAAGAAAGCTTTTCCTGGTGCATACTTCTATGACTCAAGTAAGAATACTGATAAGCAAATAGCAGAGTTTGAGAAAGGTAAATATAAGTTATTCATAGTTAACTATGCTGCATTAGGTGAGGGAGTAAGATTTAAGAAAAGTCACTACATAATAGAGTTTACACTAATTTATGATTATGCTAGAGTGTTACAAGCTAGAGGAAGGTTGCAATATGCAGGAAGAAAAGATACTTATAGGATTTACCACTTACAATTGCAAAGTACTGTAGTTCAAAACTTAGTGGATAACATAAAAAGAAAGCAAGAAAGTATACTGCAGACTAAATATATACTAGGAGGAAATGATGGGAATTTATCGAAGTAGCTTTATAATTCCTATATTACAAGGTAGGCATGGAGATAGAGTGTATATCAAGGATATCTATGAGTGGGCAGTAATACATGGTAGTTTTTATGTAACTACCTATGACAGACCTTTCATCTATATAGGAGTAGAAAATATACACAAGGTTATCAAGTACAAGATGATGGAAACATGTGGTATACAGGAAATAGACTCAGATTGGTTAAAATGGCTTATTACGATAAATAAGAATAACCAAATAAAGCAACTAAAAAGAAAAGTAGTAATAGCAGGCAGGAAGAAAATAACTTTTGCATGGAGGAAATGATGTGGTTTAAGAAACTAAGACAGGTAAGACAAAGAAAGTTAGAACTTATTAAAGAGCTTTTGAAGTTAGAAGGTAAAGTACTTAGAGCTAAGAGGCATCTTTTTAAGTTTCACATTACATCTGGGAAAGCCTACTGTATAACACAGAGCATACTTAAGCATGAGGAAAACATTTACAAGTTAAAGCAGGAATTATTCTTAGGAGTTACTAATGATTAAGATCAAGTTAGAAGTGGATGTGGAAAACCTAATCATCAAGGAAGCAAATAAACATGGTATCAAAGTATATAGGATACAAGGTAAATCTCCAAGTGATGATGGAGTTCCTGACTTACTACTTATTAATAAGTACAAAGAGCTTTACTTTTTAGAGGTCAAACATTCTACTAAGTTAAGAGCGGGTCAAGAACTTTTCTTAGCTGTAACTAATAGTAGTGCTGTAGCTAAGTGGGACAAAGACCAGGTAAATATATACAGAGGTGAACATAAATATTCATTAACACACTTTTTAATTTGGTTTAAAGATTTATTTTTACAAGGTAGGAGAACATTATGAAAGATGACACAAAAGCATTAAAAGATTTAAAAGCTAGTACTTATGCTGAGATAGATATTTGTCAAGAACAGATTGATAAGATGGCTAACTTAAGTAAACAGTTCCAAGAAAAGATAAATAGGTACAATAGAATACTAGGAGAGATAGAAACATCAGAAAAATTCGCAAAGTTAGTGGAGGGTAAAAATGTTAAAAAGCAGTAAAGAAAAGAATGTAGGTGTTGGACTTACTAGAACAGAGGAAGCCTTTGTACTTAGATTAGCCAAAGAAAATGGAGTTAGCAAAGCTAACATGTTGAAGAAGATACATGAGGACATTATCAATAGTAACTTTGTGGATACTTTAGATGTAAAGGAGGTCCCTGAGAATAGTTACTTCAGGACACATGAAAACTTAGCTAATAAACTAACTATCCAATGTAGAAAACTTAAAAGAAGTGTATCATCAGTATTTAGAAGATACTTAGCAACCTTGGAGGAATGATGAATATACAATGTTACAAAGGAACAAAGGATAATTTCCACCCTTCTTTTTTTCTTAATAATAATTGGTACTGTCAAGTTTACCTAATTACAGATAATCACGATGAAGATGGTTCTATAGTTGGAGTATGTGGAGATGATGATTATATGCTTATAAAAGAATTAAAGATACTAGGTTTCAAGGAGGATTAATGAAAACTTTAATACTAATAATCATGGCACTGTTGTTTACAGCATGTGGAGAAGAAGAACCAACTACTATCTATGAATACAAGTATGTTTATATAGAATGCATGAAGGAAATGGAAGAAAGTTGTGAAGAGTTTAACTGTACTGAGAAAGAAAGAACTAAATGGATAGAAGACTTTTGTTTGGTGGAGGAAGAATGAGTTATGAGAAAGACTTAGATAGATTATGGCAAGCAGAAAACCTTATTGAAAAAGGACTTACTATCTTTGCTAATGGATCATATATTCAAGCTAACCAAGTTAAGTATGTAGAAGGTAGAGGACTAACTATTGCAGGTGGAACTATTGAGATACCTGACTCACCATAGGAGGAAAGATGAAAACTTGGTTAACTTTCTTAGTAGGTTGCTTACTTATTTGGATAATGCTTAACATATTTATAGGACTAGGAGTCTTTGAATATATGGATACCCCAGTAAAGCAAGTACCTAAGTCTATAGAGTGTCATGAGTACATACCACCTTGTAATGAGGAAATAACTTTTAACACAGATGTACCAAATAAATGTTGGATTGAGGAGGACTAATGCCTCGTGATTGGGAAACAGATGTTCTTTGGCCAAGTGTGATTGAGAAAGCAGAGAAAGTAATGGATGCCCTTGGTTGGGAATATGAAATCCTAGAACGAGGTAGACTTAGTTACATAGTTATCAAAGGACTAACAGAAGATGAAGTAAGTAAACTATTTCATGTGGAGGGATAGATGGAGTATGAAAGAGAAATATGGAGTATGCTCTTTGAGGAGTTAGAAATTGTAGAAGGTACTAAGGAAGCAATAAAACTAAGAAAGATTGTTTCTCGAGTGTTTGGGGATGAAGACATCTTTAATGTGTACAGAATAAAGCAATTTATGGCAGATAATAAAGTCTTTTTGGAGGGATAGATGACTAGAGCAGAGAAAGACAAAATATCAGATAAGGAAGGATTAAAGGAACTAGGTAGATTTTGTAGGAAGTTTGGAATACCTTTTGACTTGGAAGAAAGAACAGTACTTGGACATAAGTTTGTGATCAAGAATACAAGAGCTTACACTTTGGATGGTAAGGATATCATGGATGCCTACTACCAATACAAAATAAGAAGTAAAGAGGAAGAAAATAGAACTGGTGACTATGGAGTGAAAGCTTATTTTTAAGGAGTAAAGATGAGTTATGATGAAATGAATGAATACAGTGAGCTAAAGATAAAGTATAAAAGATTAAAGGATAGGATTAGAGTTTTACATTGGAAAGATGAATTTGATGCTACCTGCCCTTACTGCGAAGCTGAAATAAGTGCTATCATGTACCTAAATACAGAGGAATTAGAATGTGATGAGTGTGGGAAAGAGTTCTGGGTAGAGATTCAAGGCATACCAAGGTTACATACATATAAAAAGGAGTAGATTATGTTAAAAAGAGACTTAATAAAAAGAATTGAAGAACTAGAGAAAGAGAACCAAGAATTAAAAGTTAAACATCAAAACGAAGTATCAGCTACTTTTGCATTAACTACAGCTATGCAGATGATTATGGCAAACCAAGTAGGTAACTTTGTGAAACCTAAGAAGGAAGAGATAAGTATTTATAGGTTTCCTAAGGAAAAAGAGTACCAAGATACACTAAGTAAACAAATAAGAGTACCTTCTCCACACCAAGCTCCACCTGCTGAGGATAAGATGTTTGAAGGTGAGATAGTTCATGTAGAACTAGGAGATAAAAAGTACAAAGTAAACCAAGAGCTTGAGATTGGAGAAGTAGGTTATGTAAAGGGTAAGTTAGTAAGGTGTGAAGAGGATGACCATAACTCATGTACAAGATGTACCTTTAAGAATGAAAAACCTGCTCCTGGGGATTACTGTCCTGCATCTCTCTTATCCTCTTGTACAGAACGTAAAAGAAAAGATGGTAACACTGTATACTTTGAAGAAGTTGTTGAGGTAGAAGATGAAGAAAACTAAGATACATAAGGATGATTATTGGTCAGCTATGAACCAAGATGTAAGTACAATGAGTGATAAGACAACAAAGTTTATCTTTACTATGTTACTTGAGTACATTAATAAGTACAATGACTTACATGGCACTTACTTTAAGTTCTTTGAAACAAGAAGGAAAGTAGATAGACAAAGAAGACTAATGAAGAAAGGATTAAGTCAAGTAGCTAATGCAGCCAATGCCCCTCATGTTAGAGGAAGAGCAGTAGATGTTGCAGAGTATATGGAAGTTGATGGTAAACTTACTTGGGTATGGAGAAGAAGGGAACTTAGGAAACTCCATACTTGGTTACAAGATAACTTCCCTCTCTTCTTATTACTTAGAACTGGAGGTAACTTTAGAAACTTTGATGACTTACCACATTATGAAATAAAGCTTGACATTTGGAACAGTTACAGAAACTAAGGAGAAAATTATGAAAATAGGTGATATTTTAGAAATAAAATTGAAGGTAGAAAAAGAGGTGAACGGCTGTGAAGGATGCTATTTTAACTATCGTGGTGGTTGCTATGCTAACTATAGTTATGATTGCGGTTATGAGGGTAGAGAGTTTATTTTTGTAGAGGTTAGTGATGAAAATATATAAAATGGCTGCTAAATGTGCATATTGTGGGGGAATGGGGGAAGTACAATTAAATGGAGAAGAGGAATTACAAGACTTTATTGAACTTGGAGAAGATAACATTTTATGCTGTGCAAGTTGTGCAGTAAAAGAGGCTGAAGAGATAAGAAAGAAAATGGAAGCGAAACTGACACATGAAAGGAGATAGGATGAATAAAACTATGATAGAAAGACTAAAAGAATTGGTCGAGGAGCTACTTGGTAGAGGAGTTAAAAGTACTTATAGGTATAGAGTGCTATATTTAGAAGACGACATTTGGGATATAGCATATTTTAATAATTTAAAGAGATTTCAATTTGGGTTAAAAGGAACAAATTTGGATTATTGGGATGTATTCTTAGATATGGAGATACCTTCTGATAAAGATTTACATAGTACCTTGCTCTTACATACTAACAAGATTATAGAAGCAGATATAAATGAAGAAGATGTTGATAGATATATCAAGGCACTTAATAAAACAATGGGGGAAAGATGAACTTTGAACAGAAAGTAGATAAAGTATTAAAGGATCACAAAGAAATATTAATGGCTAAGAACAAAGCCTATGGTAACTCAGCACTTGAACCAGTAAGAATATTTAGTAAAGTAGATGCTGTAGAACAACTTAAAGTAAGAATAGATGATAAACTAAGTAGACTTGCTAAAGGAACTGACTTTGCAGATGAAGACACAATAACTGATTTACTTGGTTACTTAATACTACTTAAAGTAGCAGAGGGAGTAGCTCAAGAGTGGAAGGATGTAAATACAAATACAAAGCTAGTAATGGAGAAACTAGCCAAAGATACACTTAGTGGGAAAGTAAACTTAGACACTAGTACTAAGTTAAAAGAAGTAATGGAAGAGGATGAAACTAAATATAAGTGGATAGCAAGGGACAAAGATGGTCAATTATATCAGTTTACACATAAGCCAGAAGCTAATGAAAAAGGTAATTTTTACACTTTACCTACTGAGGAAATAACTGATATGAAGAAGCTAGATAATAGCCTGTACCCTGAAGTAACTTATGAGAATAGCCCAATAAAGCTAGAAGACTTAGAAAAAAATGTTTGGGAGAATCCTGAAATCAAGGTACCCCCTAAGTACAAAGAGAATGAGTACCTAGAACAAGGTGAAGTTGGATACATGGATGGAAAGTTAGTCAAGTGTGTTGCATCAAGTTCCCTGGACACACAGAACCTAGAAGGTTGTAAGGGTTGTACCTTTTATAAAAAGGGGGGAGGGCTATGCAACTTACTAGTACCTAATCATAATTGTTTTGAAAGTTACAGAGAAGATGATAGTCGTACTCACTATGAAGAAGTTAAGGAGTAATCTCAGTCATTCTAGGACACTTGGTACTGTTGTGGGTAACTATGATAGTATCAATGTCTTTTCTGTTGGACTTAATGTCTTTCTCATGACTTCTTAACTGAGGTAATATCTCCTCAAGTCTTTGTCTATCAGACTCAATAGCATTCTTAATATTGTTAATAGCAATCTTATTCTCATTATCATAATCTTGTAACTTCTTAATGTTACTTGTCATATCTTTCATACTACTAATAATTCCCTTGAATACATAAGAAACTAATCCTACAATTAAACCAAAGAGGAACACAATAACAGCTATGTACAAAGCAGTAGGTATTTTAGTTAAAAGTTGTTCCATCTAGTACTCCTTAATAAATCTAAGATCTAAAGCTTCTGCTCTTGTATACCATCTTTGTTCAGGAGAATGCCAGTAACATTTTACACCATTTAACTTCTCTCTCACTTCATCACTAAACATACTTTGAAAGCTAGGTAAGTCAGTAAATCCTCTTTTAAACTTCCACCAAAAAGCACTATTCCCAAAGTAACTAACTAATAGAAAGTATTGATGCATCTTGTAGTAGAAGAACCACCTTGTTAAAAAGCTGTGGCCTTTTCTCTTAATAGCTTGTCTCATTTGTTTCTTGAACTTCTTGTCAGCAAACTTCTTATCTTTCTTAGTGTAACCTTTCCAATAAAGTACATCATGCTCATTAGCAGCTTCTTGAAAGTCTAAGTCAAAGTATGGGGTCATAAACTTATCTATCTTGTCCCCCAGAAAATGACTAAGCCAACTAGGCCTAGCTCCATTACAAATTACTAACTTGTCAAAAGCGTTTAAGAAACTTAACATCTCAATATCTCTACTCATACAATCTCCTGAATTGGTAAAGTTTCCACAGTTTCAAACTCCATCTTAGTAATATAGTCAGCTATATCTTGCTTTTCTTCTTCACTAATGATAATGTTTCTACATCTATTTTTCATATCACTAGCTCTAACTAAGTAATAGAAGTACTCTCCTATCTTAGTATACTCTAGTATATCACCTAGATTCTGCTCTGCTGTAACTTTAAGCCCGTGTTTCTGTAATATCGCCGCTAACTCTTCGCCGACTAGGGGACTTACTAGCCCCTGATAAACTTCTTGTGCTAATATTTTAATATACATATTGCCTCTTAGTAAAATCTTTTTATAGTTGTATTTACATTAAGTACACTAACCACATTTGCAGCTATACTACTTTTTACAACTAATTGTACTTTGTCCCCAGCTGTTAAGCTCACAGTAGTAAGATTACCCATAGCCCCAGATGTTCCTGTTGAGAACTCTCTACTTACATCAGAGCCGTCTATAATTTCTGCTGGCAACACTGGGTCAGAAGGATTGAGAGCTACTGCAAAAGTAAGAACAGCTCCATTCTTAGAGCATTGTGTGCTTATTTGCTCGTTTAGCTCCATCACTAAATCTTGTAAGCTGTCATATTGTATTGCGTTTTCGAGAGGTAAAGCGGTAAAACCTTCAATGTGCTTATTTACAAAAGCTCCCGTAATTGGGTAATAAGTATCTGCATCTGTGCAAGTAACACTAGCTCCCCTAATATACCCGCTCACTCCCACTTTCTCTTCTTTTCTAGTGTAGAACTCATTAAGCTCATCAACTGTCATTGTTAAAATTTGAGTCATTTTCTTCCCCTTTATGGAATTAAAACTAATAACCCGTTAGGGCTATAAACTGGACCATTAACATCATTTAATACATCAATACCAGTTTTTGCATCTATGCATTTTTGAATTGTTATCTTTTCTGCATCTGTCAAATCTCTATCATAAAAAACTAGTTTCTTCTTTTTGTTTTCTTCTGTATTACTCATTGCAGAATCACCATAAAAGGTCTGAAAATCGTCATAGCTTAATGGGTCTGTAATATCTAAATCCACAACCGCTTTTAAAGTATCAGGTAGATTAATCTCTGTTTCCAATCCTGGACCATTAACCCATACCCCTGCTACGTTACTAGAAGTTAGAGTATAACCACTTTGAGCGAAAGTATGTCCAATTGGCACTCTGATTTCCTCCTCTGCTGTTCCATTTTCGTACAAGTCAAAGCCGTTTAGGAAATTGTAATGGAAAATATCTTGGGTAGTCCATAAAGTTGGATAAGTTGCATTGAATAAGGTTGCATCTCCTCCCGCCGTTCCTGTGTTGGGAATAGCCTCGATTAAACCACCATTGCAAAGATTAAATTCTGCATTTCCATACTTAAAAAACGCTAAATTAGCATTAAGAGGGAAAAGACCATTTGTTTGACTTAATAAAGCCAATGCCACTAATTCAGAGGTGTTTATACTTGCATAAGTTAATGTTGTGGATGTTGTTACTCCATTCAAAGTATAGGATAACTCCCCGTTATCAAATTCATACATCAAGCTATTCCACCCTAATGGAACTGTGAAATCTAAAAAAGCCTCATTAGTGCCATTACCACTATAAAAGAGCCTCAAATTTGTTGAAGCTGTCTTATAAAAAGTAAACTCTTTTTTAGCCCCAGCGGGTAGCCACTTACCACCGAGCGAGCCCGTTAAGCCTTTATTAAACCATATCATTCCGCCTGTAAAATTAGTTCCATCGTGTAATATATCTGTGTTTCCGCTTGCATAAACTACTCCATCTCCTTGTACAGCATAAGAATTCACCAGCTGTGCATCATTTCCCTTCCCACTTTCATCATAGACCACCCCCGCCGAGCTAGGTAATATGTTACCTAGATACACAGCCTCAAGGTCATCTTGGGTAGGAAGACAGTAAGGAAAGCCCTTAGAGCAAAGTCCTACATAGAAAGTTCCATCATAGAAGTACTCTGTTTCACTAAGTCCACTATAAAAACATCCTAGCCTTTTATCTTTAATATCACTCATACTCTCTCCTACCAAGCTTTACTATAATTTATCTTCAAACCTGGAGCTGTTATATCTATTCCACCTTCTGCCACATTACTAAATATGAACATACCTATTTTAACATTTTTTTCTACACTATTGCAAGTTTGAAATGTAGGAATAGGTAGGATATTGTCCACCCTAAGAAGGTCATCCTTAGATAAGTACCTATTTAGGTTTAAATTGTAATACTTAAGCCCTGCACTCTCATTAACTAAGTTCACTTCAAAGCTAGTTAGTATATCCTTATCCCCATAGGTTAAAGAACTATCTAACAACCTCCCTACATAAAAAGCCTCACTTGGTAAAGCTGTCATACCTAGCGGATATATGTTAAACCTAGAAGGTAAAGATAGGTACATAGAAGTATCATCACTTCCAATACCAAGTACTTTAATACTTTCATCTCTTTTACTAAGCGAATATTGTGAAATCTCAGTAGTGTCAGAATGTTGTGGTCTTGCTAATATGTTATCTTGTATAAATAAGTCACTACTTATTCCCTTCCCTAAGAAAGTACTAAGTAAGCCATAAGCATCTTGAGTAGGAAACAAATCTTTACTTAGCTTAAAATAAGAAGCTTGCCTACCTATAATAGGTGCTGACATACTATTATTAAAGTGATCCCTTGTACTACCTAGTATATCCTCATTACCTTGATACAAATCCCCCACTAACTGAGCATAACTAGCTTCATAATCATCAGCATGTAGAATGAAGAAAGTTTTCTGAGATGTATTAGTACCTGGTATAGTACTACCACTACTTCCTCCAAAGTTTCCAATAGTAATATCATAGTAGTCTACTTCATTAGTAGTACTAGGAGTAATAGCATAGGTAATCCATTGATATCTAAGTACACCATCAGGGTTGGAACTTTGAGGGTCTATGTTGTCTAAAGCATCCTCTAAATAAGTACTAGGAATTGTGTATTTAGTACTTCTGACATTAGTCCCATCTAAGGCACTTAGTATAGTAAAGTCATCCATTGTGTTCAAAGTTGGACTTCCTACATTAGAATAATGATAAGTAAACATAGTTATATACTTTAACTTCCCTACTGAGAGTCTTAGCACATCCCCAGTTTCTAAGTAGTCTACTTGGTTAGTATACACCTCAGTATTTCTAAGAGCTAAAGTTCCTAGAGAGTTATTAAACTGTGGTATATTTAAACTTTCTCCTGCTGTTGGTTTTGCAAATATATTGTGTCTTTGCATATTAGACTCCTTTGTTTTTATCTATGAAGTATTGGTCATTTGTGTTCCACCTAGCTTTAAGTAACAATGGAGATGTTCCCATCCCTGCAAATCTTAAAGCAGATGTAATAACTAAGTTACCATAACTATCTAAAGATACACTATCTATAGAGAATAGAGAATCCAAGATAGTCATACTAGCTAAGTCCATTATATCCCATCCTACTGTACTTACCCACTCAATTGTGTCACTTATCTTTCTATATCTAAATACTCCATCCTCCCAACCCTTGAAAGGGGGTGCAGGTAGATCAAACCAATCCTTAACATAAGAAAAAGGCACAGCCACACTATTATCATTTAGTCTAAAACAAGGAAAAGCTACTCCAACATAGGCTGTTTTTTCAGTTTGTAGCACTAAGAAAGTTACTTCATCATTATCTCTTGTAACACAGTATAAGTAAACTGTGTACTCAGTATCTAAAAGTACATCAAACAAAGCTATATCTTCAAAAGTATAAAACTTACCAACTTCAATATCCTCATCTTCAAAAGGTATGTCCACAGTTAGAACTCCAACACTTCTTGCATACATAGGCTTATAAGATGCTAAGATATCATCAGCTACTCTAAGTAAATCTTCTCTACTTTCTATTCCCCACAAAGTATAGTCGCTCATATCTATATCAATTGTAGTTCCAGTATCACCCCCAAACCCAGTTCTAAAGATAGTTCCAGTTGCATAAGTATCTTCATCTACTTTGTACCTATAAGCCATCTTTAAGTTATACCCTGCATTAAGTTTTTGGAAGACATAACCTCTTTCCATAAGTATCTTAGGGTCAACTTCTAAAGCTGTGGTAGTTGTTTCTACTCCTAAAGGTTCAATAGTTTGAAAGCTATATACCAAAGAATACTTATCATTGTAACTAGTAATTGTACTTACTTTATCCTTGTTAAATACTAAGTAACTATTTGTAATCCTTTTTAAGTTATTTAAGATAGAAGCTAAGTTAAAACTTACATTTTCTTGATCATCCCCCTCAATACTAAGTACTGAGGCATTATTTATATTAAGGTTAGGAAACTTTACATCATCTAGGTTTACCACATTAGCTATAAAGTTTACAAATCTACTTAGGTTGCCAAAAGTTAACTCAGTTAAATCTTCATACCATTCAAATTGCTCCCCCACTTTCTGAGGTATTGCTACATCTTTATCCCACTTATTAATTACATCACTAAATAATATTTCATACCCTGCACCTACATTACTAATTTCCTTTATGTACAACCATCTAACTGGATAGGTAAAGGTAGAATCATATAAGTAACATTCTAAACCTAGTCTTGGAGTTGCATTGTAAATGGTTAAACCTTGATAAAGTACATTACCTTTACTAGCTCCTTGAAATCTAGACACATCAAATTCATCATAGGCAATAGGAACTGTATTTATACTGTTAACAAGTAAAACCTCACTACCTGCTGTTAAGTAATCCCCTACTACAACATTGTGCCCCTTTACCACTTGAATAGTTAGGCCATCACTTCCAGTATCTATTTCATCTGCTAAGTATGTTTTATGTAACTGAGCTGAGTGTGTTGCTATAGCACTATCTAAGATGTTAGTAATGCTAG